>VAOX01045191.1_pt1 | contig 15684 bp, 19 predicted proteins | sample 3393891 | NCBI WGS metagenome assembly VAOX01 (sample SAMN08290429, study PRJNA428436) | hydrothermal vent metagenome | isolation source: Deep-sea hydrothermal vent chimney | place: Indian Ocean: Southwest Indian Ridge | depth 2822 m m | reverse complement strand
TTAAGAGAGTGGTAAGTGTTAGTGCCCCAAGATAGTGGTCGAAACGATTGACTACTATCAATTTATCAGTGGACGCTGGAAGCTGCCCACGTAACTGTAAATAACGGTGTACTAATTCTAATGTGACATCTGCGCGAACCGTGACAGTGTCGGTATTCATAAGTCCGCCCGCACTATCCTCGCTATAAGATAAAACGGTCTCTAAGCGCTGGCGGTTCTGCTTGTCCATAGAATGCAAGACTTCAGTTTTAACCGTTTCCGGCAAATCCGCCATGAAGTCAGCAAGATCGTCGAACTCCATACGCTCGGCCGCAGCAATTAGATCTATTGTTCTCGTGTTGCGAATTAAACCACTGCGTACTTCATCATTAACATGTAGTAATACTTCCCCTTCGTTTTCCGAATTAACTAGTTTCCAGGCGATAAGCCGTTCGGTGGGAGGTAAGGATTCCAGGAGTTGAGCAATCTCAGCAGCATATAACTCATTTAGCATTTTCCAGACTTTTTGCCGTGTGCCATCCTCAATGGCTTGAGTAAGCGCTTCTAGTCGTTGTTCTTGTGTCTCTTGCATTCGGATCAACTTATTAAAATTACGCAGCAATGAAATTATAGCAAATTATCATCAACTTAGAGGGGTCGGACCTACGCAAGTTACTGTATCTAAAAAGATCCAAAACCGCAGGTGACTCAATGAACTAGAGTTGTGTTATTTATGTAGTAGGATAATGTTTATTTTTATAGGTGAATTAGGCAGTTCACTTACTAATCAAGCAATAACCTTTTGATGTGAGGTTACATCTTTTTTTTTAGTTGAATAAATAAATTAAGTTATATCAACAGTTTGCGTAGGTCCGACCCCTGTAAGTTATTAAGTCGTTTCGCCAAATTTATTGTTTATTAGTTCTATGATTTCCTCGATTGCTTCAGATTCATCAGCCCCATTAGCTATTAAAGTAATAATAGTGCCTTTGCTTGCCGCTAGCATCATAACCCCCATGATACTCTTGCCATTTACTATTTTTTGTTCGCGTTCAAGTTCAACTGTGCAGCTAAATTTTGATGCAAGTGTTACTAGTTTTGCGGCGGCACGGGCATGTAACCCGAGTCTATTAATGATTGTGCTTTTTCGGCGAATCATGGTTTAGGTTTTCCCCAGTGAATAATTCCATCTTTGGCGCCACTTAAAGCTTTTTCAGCAAGGTCGTGAAGGCTTAAATCGGGGTAATTGAGTATGCGGATAAGCATGGGGAGATTTAAGCCCGAGACTGCGCAGGCCCAGTGCTTTTTTAATAGCAGTGATGCAACATTACTAGGGGTGGAGCCAAAAATATCCGTCAGTATTAGTACCCCGTGCCCTAGGTCACATTTCTTGAGAGCCACTGTTGCTTTATCTTCAATTTTATCAATATCACAATTTAAATCTACTTCGAGAAGTGTAGTTTCTATGGGACGCGCCTCAAGCATGTCAAATGCAGTATTGATGAGGATACGTCCGACATCATTGTGGGTAATTATGAGTAATCCTACACTCATGAAAGTTCTCTGTGTCTTACAATAATATTATTTCTTGATTCAGAAAAATAGGCGCCAAGGTAGTTAGCTAAATATACTGAGCGGTGTTGCCCGCCAGTACAGCCAATCGCAATATTAAGATAAGTTCGGCTGGTTTTTTCGTAATGAGGGATCCAGGTAGACAGAAATTTTTGAATGTCAGCTTTCATTTCATGAACCTCTTCATGTTGTTCTAGAAATGATATTACTCCAGGTTCTTGCCCGGTGAGTTGTTTGAGGCCTGGTTCCCAATGTGGGTTAGGTAAGCAGCGCGCGTCAAACATCAAGTCCATACCCACTGGAGTACCGTGTTTATATCCAAAGGACTGAAATTGTATTGACATTTCTTCATGCTTTTCAGCGTCCAGGCACTCACAAATTAGATCGCGTAGTTGGTATAAGTTAGTGCGCGTTGTATCTATACGAAAATCTGCCTGTTCGGCAATTGATTCAAGTAATAATTTTTCTATACGCAAGGCTTCCAGCAGAGGCCGTTGTTCGTTACTTAAAGGATGTTTGCGGCGAGTTTCATTAAATCGGGTTAAAAGTGTCTGTTCATCAGAATAGAGAAAGATGATGTGTGTATCCACTCCATGTGTACGACATTCGGACAATAAATCAGGGAGTGCCTGCAGTTCTTGCTCTGAACTTCTAGCATCCACACCGATAGCACATAAGCTATGGATTTTTCCCCAGCTTCCTGTAATTTGTTCGGTTAAGGATTGTAGCATTCCCAGTGGAAGATTATCGATGCAGTAATAGTCAAGGTCTTCCAGAGTATTTAATGCAATACTTTTTCCTGAGCCTGATAAGCCAGTAATGATGATTAGTTTCATTCCGCGTCTATATCCATAAAGCTTTGTTGGCGTTTTATAAATGCATTGGCCGAATTATAACCTTTTAACCGCAAGTTGTAATTTCTGACCGCGGTTTCAACCAAGACCGCAAGGTTTCTACCTTCGGCGACAGGTATTTCAATGGTGTCTATAGCCTTCCCCAATATTTCTTGTTGGTGAACAGTTCCATAAAGACGATCAACGGCTATTTCTTCATTAGGTTCAAAATGGCATAGATGAATAATAAGATCGAGATTTTTATGATGTATCACAGCGTTATCGCCAAACATCGCTCGTACATTAACCACACCAAGCCCTCTTACTTCGAGAAACTCACGAAGTATATCCGGTGAAACTCCCTGGATGTTATTACCCGATATTAATGAAAAACAAGGGGCATCGTCAGCAATCAGACTGTGCCCCCGCGTAATAAGTTCCAGGGCAAGCTCACTTTTTCCGATATTAGCGGAACCAGTGAGTAAAACACCAGAACCTAGTACGTCCATAAAGACCCCATGACGACAAATCTCTGGTGATTCCAGATTATTGGAGGCCATAGTTAATGCCAGGATTTGTTCGCAGGTAAAAGGGGTACGAGCAACGGGTATATTTGCGGTGTTACTAATTATTTCCATGTCATCACTGACAATGAGCAATCGCGTACCTGTCTTGGCTATATGATTCATTAGTTCGAGGTGAGTAGGGGGGCTGAGAGACACAAGTTGTGCGAGTTGTTTCTGGCCTATGATCTGGATAATAGTAGGGGCTAGGGGGTTGAGCGAGCCGATTAGTCTAAGGTCTGAGTTGAGGGGAATATCTGGAAGCTGATCACCTGACGGTAACTCAAGCTGCAGAGGTTCCAGCAAAGAGTATAGCCAATCTGTCGTCATCACTATCAGGTTCCGGTATTTTGAGACCTGATTGAAACAGGTAGTTTACAGAATTGTTGATAAATTTGATCAGAGCTATCACAACTTCGTAATTGTTGGCGAAAGTCAGCATCGTTAAACAAAGCCGCAAGCTGAGATATAATTTTCAGATGTTCATCTGTAAAGTGATCTGGTACCAATAAAGCATACAATAAATCAACAGGTTCGTTGTCTATTGAATCATAGTCTACTGCTTGTTCGAGTTTTATGAATGCTGCTACTGCTTGCTCGCGTCCATGCAAACGACCGTGTGGTAAAGCGACTCCATGTCCTATCCCTGTGCTTCCCAATCGTTCGCGTTCGATCAGACTGTCAAATATCTCTTCAGGTGTTAAATTTGGAGTGCTACTGGCGAGAAGTATACTTGCGTGCTCGAGCGCACGCTTTTTACTCTTTTCATGAGCGTTACATGAAATGCGTTCAGAATCTATTAGTTCACAAATATCCATACAAACAGACTTTTATAATATTGATCAATGATAATGTAATTAAGTTAAGCCGTTATTGGTATCTAAACTTATTATTATTTTCTATTAGCGCCGATGATGATCTGTCATTTTTTCTTTATGTTTCAAAACTTGTCTATCAAGTTTATCTACCAAGCCATCAATCGCTGCATACATATCTTCTTCAGTTGAGTCAGCATAAACATTCGTACCGCTCAAATATAAAGTTGCTTCAGCTTTGTGTCTGAGCTTTTCTACACTTAGTATAACATGAACATCGGTAACATGATCAAAATGTCTTTCTAATCGTGTAAATTTGTCATTGACATAATTACGTAGTGGGGTAGTGATATCTAGGTGGTGACCAGATAAATTGATTTGCATTATCGACTCCTGGGTTAGGCTTTACTCAATCGTTTTCTTTCATTTGACGGAGGAATCATCATTGATTCCCGGTACTTGGCTACAGTTCTACGAGCAACCTTAATACCTTGTTTCATTAATAGCTCTGCTATTTTACTATCGCTTAGTGGTTTGCCGGGATTTTCGGCAGCCAGAAATTTTTTGATTATTGCCCGAATTGCCGTGGCGGAACATTCACCACCGTCGGCAGTGCTTACATGGCTGGAAAAAAAGAATTTAAATTCAAATATACCATTAGGTGTGTGCATGTATTTTTGGGTAGTAACACGTGATACCGTTGATTCATGCATTTCTACCGATTCAGCGACATCTCGTAATACTAACGGTTTCATGGATTCTTCACCATACTCCAGGAATGCGCGTTGGCGGTCAACAATACTAGTGGCTACTTTAAGCAGGGTTTCGTTTCTACTTTGCAGGCTCTTTAAAAACCAGCGAGCTTCCTGCAAATGATTTTTCAGATAAACATTATCCTTGCTGCTATCCGCACGTTTAATCATTCCAGCATATTGGGAATTAATACGTATTTTAGGCAGTGTGTCCGGATTTAATTCTACTTGCCAGCGTCCTTTTATTTTCTTCACTAATACATCAGGTACAATATATTCTGGCTCTTTGTCTGTGATCTGTGCGCCGGGCCTGGGATTGAGTGATTGAATAAGGCGGATAATTTCTTGCAAGTCTTCCTCGTTAATTTTCATTTGGCGCATTAGCTGTGGAAATTCACGGTTGGCTAAATTTCCTAAATGAGTTTGCGCGATTTCAATAGCCTTTGCAAGATAAGGCGTTTCAATCGGAAGTTGGCGTAATTGAGCTAATATGCATTCAGATAAATCACGCGAAGCGACTCCAACCGGGTCAAAACATTGTACTCTGTATAGTACTGATTCGACCTGATCTAGGTCAACATTGTTTTTGATATCATCAGTCAGGCTTTGTAAAATTTCCTCAAGAGGCACATCCAGATAACCATCGTCATTGATGGAGTCGATGATTGATAATCCAACAAGCTTTTCCTGATCGCTCATAGTCGACATTTCAAGTTGCCAGATTAAATGCTCTGTCAGGCTTTCATTCTGGTTATGGAGTGGTTCGAGGTAATCTCTATCTGATTCTTTAGACTGAGAAAAGCTGGTGCTGCCGTCAAAAACATCTTCCCAAACGCTATCAACAGGCAATTCATCAGGCATTTCAGATTTACTAAGTTGCTCATTGGAGGGTTCTGCAGCAGTGTTATCCACTTCAGCATCAGAAGTTTTATCCTCCTTGCTTTCCTTTTGTAATTCGTTTGCTGTATTTTGATTGTCGCCTTCAACCGCTTCTTCGGTTTCTAGCATTAGATTAGATTCGAGTGCAGACTGAATCTCAGTTTGTAACTCAAGAGTGGAAAGTTGCAGCAGACGTATGGCCTGTTGCAGCTGCGGTGTCATGGTCAGACTCTGACCCATTCGGATTTGAATAGATTGCTTCATCGTTGCACTTTATATGAGGGGCCGCAAACATGCTTTTATATAATCGTTAACATAAGCATAATTGCCAGCTCTTGTTGATAGTATACAACAGTTCTGCATTAACTGTGCCACTCCAGTTGCATTTCATTGAGTTTGCTTAGCTTAAAATTAATGTTAACTATTTTAATATCTTAGTCTCAATGCTTGTAGGTTAGCGAACTATTAATCACGGCTGAACCCTCATTATTAGGCGTTATAATATGATTTTCTGTCATTAAACAGGAGAGTTGAATTCTGAATTTTATAGCGCAAAATCTGGGAGTCATATAATTAGTATACAGGCTAAATTATGATTTATTTGCTTATAATCGATTTTATTTTTAAAGTTTACAGGCTAAATTCGCTTCCTAAATAAACATCTCTTACTTGCTGATTTTTCAATATTTTTTCAGGAATGCCTGATTCGAGAATTTTTCCGTCACTTAAAATGTAAGCTCGGTGACAAATTCCCAGCGTTTCCCTTACATTATGATCTGTTATTAATACGCCGATCCCTTCTTGTGCCAGATATTGAATGATGCGCTGAATATCACCTACCGAAATCGGATCGACACCAGCAAAAGGCTCGTCGAGTAAAATATACTTAGGTTCTAATGCAAGAGCACGTGCAAACTCAACACGTCTACGCTCACCACCTGATAAACTGATCCCTGTATTTTTTCTAAGTCGACCAATATTGAGTTCCTCAAACAATTTTTCCAGTTTTTGCTTGCGCTGCTTTGAGGATAGATCTTTACGAGTTTGTAAGACTCCCATAATGTTGTCAGCGACAGACAGCTTTCGAAAAATAGAAGGTTCTTGCGGCAAGTATCCCAAGCCGCAGCGAGCACGTGCATGCATTGGATAACGTGAAATATTTTGATCGCCCAGGGTAATCTTACCGGCTTCATAGCGAACCAATCCAACGATCAAATAAAAGCAGGTAGTTTTCCCGGCGCCATTAGGGCCCAGTAAACCGACGATTTCACCAGGGGCGACTTTCAGTGAAACGTCATTAACGACTATTCGTTTGCGGTAACTTTTTGTAAGGTTGGTAGCGCTTAAATGAGTCATCTTTTTTAGTGAGTTCCGTTAGGTGGTTAGTGTATAAGGCGGTTATTTTTTCTTGCCAGGACCAATAGTGATATTAACTCGACCTTGCCCTGTTAATCGTTTTCCATTGGACTTGCCTGCATCTACATTATTGGTGACCAGATTGTACTTAATTTGTTGGCTTCTAAAATCTCTTGGCCCCTGCTTTACGCGTGCATTGCCAAACATATGCATTAGATTTTTACTGGGGTAGTATTCAAGTCGGTTCGCACTTGAGCGCAAATCATAAGGTTCTTTATCAGGTCGGACTTTATACGTGGCGGGGCGGCCATAGGCGACAATACGGGTTATTTTACGCTGTTTATTATGGTACACAATGACGATGCGGCCGGTAATACGCATACTGCCTTGTTTTATCAGGACAGGTCCCTGGTATTTGCTAAGACCGCGCTGATCATTGATTTCAACGCTGCTGGCGGTGATGATCATGGGTTTGTAGTGATCGCTGCTTAAACTAAAACCTGTGATTGCGTAAGTGCCTAGTATTATCAGCAAAAATATTGATGACTTACTTTTTTCTTGGAGCATAATATGCTTTAACATTGGAAAGTATCCTGATGAAGCCATTTTTTGGGCTGGCACGTAAGCCTGTTCCTTCTATTTTACTCAAACCACTGGTATATTTTACATAATTATCAGTACTTAAGTAGTTTATTGTGGGCTCAAAATTTAAGTCACGGGTTTCGATTGTGACTTTAGGGGTTAGCTCTGACTTTGGCCTAATGACGGTTACCTGGCCAAACAAAATAATACGTTGGCTTTTACCAATAATTCGACCCGTTTCGGATGCCACTCGCCAAGGTGGGCCTACTGCAGCGTAAAATAGCATTTTAGGCTTGACCAGATCAGAATGGTCATCATAAGGATAATGTTTCATTTGTAGTGCTTTTAATCGAAATTTTGCGCGCCCAGCAATATCGGTTCCGTGGATCGTAAAGTTGGTCATATAGTAATCAGGAAGCTTGTCTGAACTTACTCTAAATTTCTGCGAAGCAGTTTGTTCAATTTTTGATACGAGCCAGAACCCGGCGCCTGAAATAACCAAAATTAGGGTAAGTAAACTTAGTTTAAGTTTCATGAAAGCCCGGGGCCACGACCGCTTAGGCAATTATCGAATACTGTTTGTAATGTCCCCTGAGCCAGCATAATAAATTCACATACATCACGTCCTGCGCCACGGCCTCCGTTGGATGGTGTAATCCAATGGGCGTGTTGTTTTACCAAAGGGTGGGCATCCTGCGTCGCTATCGCCAAGCCAACTTTAGTCATGACCGGCAAGTCGACGATATCATCGCCGACGTAGGCCACATTTTCCGACTGAATTCCTGTAGTCTCAAGCAAGTCTTTGTAGGCAATCATTTTATCAAGTTGTCCCTGATAAACATGTTTAATGCCAAGATCCTTAACGCGATGTGTGACAACCTTTGAAGTGCGGCCGGTAATAATGCCAGTGTCGACACCACTTTTTTGCAATATTTTTATCCCAAGGCCATCACGGGAGTTGAAGGCCTTATACTCTTGCCCATCATCGCCAATAAATAAACTGCCATCAGTTAAAACGCCATCAACGTCAAAAATAACCATTTTGATGACTTGCGCTTTCTCTTGAATGTCTTGCATTCGATTATCCTTATATTCTTACTTAATGAAGTTTTATACTACACCGGCGCGTAATAAGTCATGCATGTTTATAGCGCCTTTTAGAATATTGTCGTGGTTGACAATCAGTAAGCCATTTATTTTACAAGATTGCAAAATCTGTAATGCTTCTGCTGCCAGAATATGTTGATTAGCTGTTTTACAGCCTTGAGTCATCACATCATTAATGGAGGTAGCATTAATGTCAGTTTCCATGTCAAGTATTCTACGTAAATCACCGTCAGTAAAAATTCCCTGCACTTTATTATCTTCATCTACAATCGCGGTCATCCCCATTCCTTTGCGAGTGATTTCGTGCAAGGCCTCGCGTACTGAGGCCGACGATTTGACGACAGGAATTTCATCACCGGAATGCATGATATCTTCAATCAATAATAATAAACGGCGCCCTAATCTACCGCCAGGGTGTGAACGAGCAAAGTCTTCTTCAGTGAAGCCTCGTGCCTCAAGCAATGCAATGGCTAACGCATCTCCCATAACCAGAGTGGCCGTAGTGGATGAGGTAGGAGCTAAGCCCAAAGGACAAGCCTCTTGTTTCACGCTAACATTCAGGTTGACGTTCGCTTCTAATGCCAATGTTGATTCATGATTGCCTGTCATGGTAATTAAAGGCACATTAAGGCGTTTAATAATCGGTACGATAGTCGTGATTTCATCAGTTTCGCCTGAATTAGAGATGGCTAACACGACATCTTGAGCGGTAATCATTCCCAGGTCTCCATGACTTGCTTCGCCAGGGTGTACAAAGAAAGCAGGGCTGCCGGTACTTGCTAATGTGGCCGCAATTTTACAGCCTATGTGCCCTGATTTGCCCATGCCGGTCACTACAATACGACCTTTACAGTCAAACAAGTAAGCACAGGCTTTCGCAAAGTGATGATCAATTGAGTCTAATAGAGCCGCAATTGCTTCGGTCTCGGTCTTGATTACAGCGCGTCCGAGTCGTAAATATAATTCGTCTGTCATGTTTGTACCCTGATTATTTGCGGCTGATATTCATTCTTGTGCTTATAGTTTTTAGACTCTATGTGGAAGTTTGTGAGAAATAAAGCATGATCTGGTAGCCAATAAATCCCCCTAATAATATTCCACCTTCAAGCCGGGTAATGCGCCCCGGTCCTCTAAAACCATAGGACATCGCAAATAGAACCAGGGTGGCAATAATCATTATGACTGCATCGCGATTTAAAAGTTCGGGAGGGACGATAGAGGGGTGAAGTAATCCTGGCATAGAAGCGACAGCGAGGAGGTTAAACATATTTGAGCCAATGATATTACCAATCGCAATATCAGGCTCGTTACGCAAGGCGCTCACAACGGAGGCCGCAAGTTCGGGCATACTGGTGCCTAGTGCGACTATCGTGAGTCCAATGATGAGTTCACTTACACCCATGGCAGTAGCGATGCCTGAAGCCCCCCAAACAAGTAGTTTGGAGCTTAATATTAGTATTACCATACCCGCAAATAGCCAAAACAGGGCAATTTTGTTTGACATATTTTTGGGGATTTCAGCATCGAACTCGTCAGCGATAGGATCTTGACTATTTTGTTTAATCCCCAAGCGTATCATCCAGACAATCATTGCTGCCAGACCACAAATTAAGATGATGCCGTCCAGATAACTCATGTTGCCGTCAAAGATTAAAAAATAAAACAAAGCCATTACCAAAAACAGTATTGGGAACTCTCGTTTTAAGATTTCTGAGCGAATGGTAATAGGGACCACCAGGCCGGTGATACCCAAAACCAATAATATATTAGTAATGTTAGACCCGACAGCATTTCCAAGAGCCATATCTGTTTTACCGTTGATTGATGCTTCTACCGCAATTAGTATTTCTGGGGCAGAGGTGCCAAGACCAACAATAGTGAGGCCAATTAATAAAGGTGATACACCAAAATTACGGGCGGTAGCTGAGGCTCCGGTTACAAATCGATCAGCGCCCCAGGTGATTAAAGCAAAGCCCCCGATCAGGGCGAGAATATAATTGACTAACGACATGGAGGTATCTTTATCTGTTATGAGTGTAAATTCTGTTATAAGTGTAAATGGGCCAGTATTGTTTATTTTTGTATGTATGAGCGGCTGACATCCTGTTTACAATAAATCTTAAGGTATTGTAACCGCTTAGACTTGTCCCTGTCATCCCAAGCCGTCTTATTGCGGCATATATTGGATTTGTATGAAATGACTGCAAACCGGTACAATTAACGTAATTTAATTAACGGGGACTGCTTGTTATGTTGTCAGGAGAATATCAGTGACGGGATTTGTGGAAATTGGCAGTGTTGGCTGGGAACATGATCAATGGATAAACAGTTATTACCCGGAAGACTTACCTTCTGACTGGTTATTCAGTTATTTTAGCAAACAATTTCGTACGGTATGGGTGACTGCAGCTGAGCTGACAAATAAAACAACAGGAGAGCTTCAGGAATATGTTGATGATTGTGATCAAGGTTTCGAATTTTTACTTGAGATGCCAGAGCCGAGCGAAGTTCAGAAATCACCAGAGAGCTTGCAGCAATGGGTTAAAGCTACCCACTTACTTAAAGATCATGTTTTTGCTTATGTCGCTGGTATCACTGCAGATACAACAGTCGAGTATATTAACACTGTGTTGTCATGTCTTAATGGTAAGGAATTAGTCGATTTATTTCTATTAAAAGAGGTGAATAACCCTCAAAATATTGATGAACTTTTAGCACTAAAAAATGTATATGAAGTGGCTATGGGGGATACACTTGAAAATACCGATAATGCTCAGGTACTGCTTCTTGATTATCACTCTGCAAACGACATGCGGGCGTTGGGGAAAACATTAAATGCATTCGTTAACCAGAATAGCCTGCATAACAAGCTGTATTGTTACTTCAAAGGTAAGCCTCCATCTTACTCGCTAATGCAAAGTGCACAAACCATAGTTTCCTTACTGGATACTTAATGCATATATTTTTGATAACGTGCTACAGAAATTGAGTCATGTGCCGCTGTTATAAATTCAGCCGTTGTTATAAATTTAACCGTGGTTATAAACTTAATAAGTCCCTTTTTTGAGGCGCGATAAAGCGCTGTAGAATGTAAAAGGCCAAGGATTGGTGCAGAATTAACAGGGAAGTTCCGACAATATGGATACGAATATAGAGTCATTTACTATTCGGTCTCCAGAGCTTTACATTGCGAATGGTGTAAGCTGCTCAAGCCCTGATAATTCTCTCTTCTCCTGAAGTTAAGTGCGGATTTGCAAAGTGTGAAACTCGTCACAAAACGGAAATCTCTGCTATACTTTTAATTAAGTTCAGTAGTGTGAAAAGTAGTGGACAACCCAGCACTTTTTAACGATTATTATTCATCAGGAATAGTTATCATATTTAAATTCAGATAACTTGAAGCAAGGATATGCCGAATATGGAAGTTCGAACTGGTACAGGGGGATGCGACAGTATGTCTGCCCAAACACTCGAAAATTGGCCACAATACAATTATTTTCACAGGGTCTTAAGGAATGTTAAATCCTGTGTTTTGTCTGCCTTTATATCCTACGCAAATTTTATTTACTCAAGGGCAGGAAGAACAATGAGTAAGGTCGAAATTGAAAAATCATCATCGGGTAAAATCGAAATTCGCGGTGAATTGAGTTATGACAATGTGATGACTCTCGCTCATGATGCTTCTGGAGTGTTTGCCTGCGAGCAAGATCTTTGTATTGATTTGGGTGGTATTACCCACACAGATTCTTCTGGAATCGCGTTGTTAGTGGAATGGTTAAGTGATGCCCGCCATCATAATCAAGAAATTAACTTCATTAATGTCCCTAAACAGGTGATGGATGTGGCTAAAATCAGCAATCTGGATCAAGTGTTACCCATGTCGGTGGCTAGTTAGCGCCCCGTAAAATCGTCTATTATTGATTTGACTTTATTCGTTGCCTTCAGTGTGACAATAAGGTCTTTTTGTTTTTAGGTGCCAAATTCCCATAAGATTGTCCAAATTTCCTGTGTTTCTTTCAATAACTTAAATAAAACATGATGTCTTGTTAGGCGATATTGCCTTAGATTCGGCAAAAGTAGGCGATCGACCGAAAACTGTATATAATCCGCCTTAACTATTGATTTTAAATTTAAGTGTCGGTGTATATGATTACCAAAGAACAAATTTCAGCTCTTATTGAATCAGGTCTCGAAACAAGTCACCTTGAAGTTTTGGGTGATGATGGAGACCATTTTGAAGCGACAATCGTCAGTCCTGGTTTCACAGGGTTGAACATGGTCAAGCGCCAGCAGCTTGTCTATGCTGCTCTCGGAGATCGATTTCAAACAGGCGAAATTCATGCGCTAGCACTTAAGACCTATGCGCCAGATGAATGGCCAGCAGATAATTAATATTTATCTTCTAGTATCGTCGGCCCTGTACGGGCACTCACTATAACCATAACTGAACGGATCTGATGGATAAGCTTATTGTAACGGGTGGTATACCACTTAATGGTGAAATATGGATATCAGGCGCAAAAAATGCTTGTTTACCTATTCTTACCGCTACTTTGTTAGGAAGTAGCGCCTCAATTATTAAAAATGTCCCGCATTTACACGATGTTACAACGACAATGGAGTTGCTGGGCAGAATGGGCGTGCATTTAACAGTTGCTGAAAATATGCATATTGAGGTCGATCCAACTACCATAAATACCTATAGTGCTCCTTATGAGCTGGTCAAAACCATGCGTGCCTCAATTCTTGTTTTAGGCCCTTTGCTGGCGCGTTACGGAAAAGCAGATGTTTCTTTGCCTGGCGGTTGTGCTATTGGCTCACGTCCGGTTAATTTACATATTGAAGGTCTTAAGAAAATGGGGGCTGATATTACGGTTGAAAGTGGCTATATAAAAGCACGTGCCGAGCGTCTTAAGGGAGCCCATCTTAATCTTGATGTGGTTACCGTAACCGGCACTGAAAACTTGATGATGGCCGCCACTCTTGCAGATGGAGTAACGACGATAGAAAATGCTGCTCGAGAACCCGAAGTAGTCGATCTTGCTCGATACCTTAATAAAATGGGCGCAAAAATTACCGGTGAAGGGACTAGTACTATTGTTATCGAAGGGGTGGAGACTCTGACTGGAGCAACCTACACGGTTTTACCCGATCGGATTGAAGCAGGAACTTATCTCGTAGCGGCGGCTATTACGGGTGGAAGAATCAAAATGACGAATGTTCAGGCAGATCTTTTAGAGGCTGTACTGCTCAAGCTTGAACAGGCGGGCGCTAAAATTACCACCGGTGAAGATTGGATTGAACTGGATATGCAAGGCAAGCGACCCATAGCGGTTGATATTCATACGGCTCCCTATCCTGCGTTTCCGACGGATATGCAAGCCCAGTTTGCTGCATTAAATGTAGTTGCCGAAGGCACAAGTGCGATTACTGAAACAGTTTTTGAAAACAGGTTTATGCACATTCAAGAAATGAAACGCATGGGGGCTGATGTTCAAATTGAAGGTAATACAGCGATAATTAAAGGCAAAGAGAAGCTGATTGCAGCGCCTGTGATGGCCACTGATTTACGTGCTTCTGCAAGCCTGGTGTTGGTTGGCTTGGTAGGAGAGGGTGATACTGAAATTGATCGGATTTATCATATTGATCGCGGTTATGAATGTATAGAAGAAAAGTTGCAAATCTTAGGGGCGAAGATTCGCCGTGTACCTGGGTAGTGAAACTATGAGCAATGACTTAACCATCGCGGTGTCCAAAGGCCGCATTTTCAAAGACACTTTGCCCTTGTTGGAAGCGGCAGGCATAGTGCCGATTGATGATCCTGAAACTAGCCGTAAGTTGATTCTTGATACTAACCAAAGTGATATTAAAATTTTGGTTATTCGTGCATCCGATGTCCCGACGTATGTTGAGTATGGTGCAGCGCAAGTAGGGGTTGCTGGTAAAGATGTTTTAATGGAGCATCAAGGCAAGGGTTTGTATGAGCCAGTTGATTTAAAAATCGCTTGTTGTCGGCTAATGGTCGCTATGCAGGAAGGTAAAAATATTGATAAGCCTCATTTAACAGTTGCCACTAAATACGTCCATTCAGCGCGCCAGTACTTCACGGCTATAGGCAAGCAGGTTAACATCATTAAGCTTTATGGCTCTATGGAGCTTGCGCCCTTAGTGGGTTTGGCGGACTGCATAGTCGACCTGGTGGATACTGGTGGTACTTTAAAGGCTAATGGGCTGGTGGCTACCGACAAAATTTATGATGTGAGTTCTCGTTTGGTGGTCAACAAAGCGGCAATGAAACTGGAGCATGAACGCATTAAAGAATTTGTGAAACAAATTGACCGCGCAGTCTCTATGCGTGAAAAACCTTAGAATTGAGAGTCTGGCATGAGTACTGCTGATAAGCCTGTTATTTCCCGCATGGATAGCCATAGTGCGGATTTTCAACAAACATTGGAACACCTGGTTCAATGGGAAACGGTCTCAGATAAAAAGATTGTTTCTACCGTAGAATCCATTCTGGATAATGTACGTAAGCGTGGTGATGCTGCGGTTCTTGAATATACCAACCAATTCGATCGGCGTGCTCTCAAAAGTATTGATGAAATTAGTGCGAACTATTCCGAGAATGATAGCACTGGATTATTGGCTGAATCTTTAAATTCTATAACGTCTGAACAGCGCGACGCGCTTAATATAGCGGCCTCTAGAATTCAAGCGTTTGCTCGTCGTCAAAAGATGGAGTCCTGGTCTTACGTGGAAGATGACGGCACAATGCTAGGGCAAAAAATTACCCCGCTAGATCGAGTGGGATTGTATGTTCCTGGGGGCAAGGCGGCTTATCCATCATCCGTTCTGATGAATGCAATACCTGCCACTGTTGCAGGGGTGAAAGAAGTGATTATGGTCGTGCCTGCCCCTGATGGCATAGTGAATAAACTTGTTATGGCCGCTGCTGCCATTGCGGGCGTCAGTCGGGTGGTGCAAATAGGCGGTGCTCAGGCGGTGGCTGCACTTGCCTATGGTACAGAGAGTATTCCGGCGGTGGATAAAATCGTGGGCCCTGGCAATATTTATGTTGCCACTGCCAAGCGTATGGTATTCGGCACCGTCGGCATTGATATGGTGGCCGGGCCTTCTGAAATTTTGGTGATATGCGATGGTAAAACCGATCCGGACTGGATCGCCATGGATTTATTTTCTCAGGCTGAACATGATGAAGATGCTCAGGCGATATTAATAAGTCCGG
>VAOX01042727.1_pt1 | contig 15685 bp, 22 predicted proteins | sample 3393891 | NCBI WGS metagenome assembly VAOX01 (sample SAMN08290429, study PRJNA428436) | hydrothermal vent metagenome | isolation source: Deep-sea hydrothermal vent chimney | place: Indian Ocean: Southwest Indian Ridge | depth 2822 m m | reverse complement strand
CTAAGGTAGTAAAGAAGAACGCTCCTAACGCTACAATAAAGTATCCTACGAAAGAGAAACCTTACTATACTGTACGGGGTCGTCATATCGAAGCTCCTAAGTATACGGAGCCAGTGCAAACTCATAGAGTTAAAGTTAGAGGCCATTGGTATACGGAGCCAGGCGCTCCTAAAAAGGTAGCTAAGGTGGTAGTGAAGAAGACAGTAGCTCCTAAGGTGAAGAAGACGGTGGCTCCTATTTTCAAGCATACAGTAAAGACAGTGGCTCCTAAGGTAGTAAAGACGGTAGCGCCTAAGGTAGCAAAGACGGTAGCGCCTAAGGTAGTAGTGAAGAAGACAGTACCTTATAAGACAATTAATTGGCAAGGTAAAACGTATAAAGTTGGGGCTGGTGGTCATTGGACACTAATTCCCAAGGTAGTAAAGAAGAAGAAAAATAAATCTCAAAACTGGGTAACTTTTGATTTTTAAAGGAGGGATAAATAATGGCTACAAATATAGATACACCAACTGAAATTAAAGCTAAGACCACGGTAGAGCCTAAGTCGGTAGAAGAGCAAGGAGCTAATCTTTACTCAACGATAGGAGCGGAGATACCTAAAGAGATAGATAAAATGAAATCTCAAGAGGAAGACTATGCTCATAAAACACAAGAAGCTATCGGAAACATTAAGGAACATAGTTATACCCCAGAGACATCTACAACTAACGTACCTCAACTTAAGACACTGAAGCAATCTCTTGGCTCATTTGGGGGTCTCATCACAGCAGTTATATCCATCTTAGCTTTAAAAGATGGTGGAGCATCATCTCTTAACTTTGCAAATATGTATAATGGAATGGCACAGAGTATAAGAAAAAATAATCTTCAAGAATTTATGGCCAAGTCTCAAGAATTTAAAGAGGGGCTTGAAAAGTTAAAAACGGATAATGAGAATAAACTTCAAGAATATCAACAATATATGTCATCTATTTTAACTGGCAATAAGTTAGAGGAACAGAAACTTAGAGCCGAGTTACAGCCTGAACAACTAAATATCCAAACTCTATTTAGCCAAGAACAACTCTTTAATAAGACGTTAGAACGAACAGTGTCACTTCAGAGGTTGGCATATTCCATACATGAATCTCAAATAAGACAAGACAATGAAAATAAGAGAATGGCACTTACTAAAAGAGGTCAGAATATATATGCAGGAACGGCTTATTCGCAAACAGTAAAAAATAATACTGCAACGAAGAGTTACCTTATCACAATGATAGATAGATTAACTAAACTTGATGCGTCAGGAGGCAAGTATCAGCCTCTTGTCAATAAGTACAGGCGTGAGTTAATGACATTAGCAGGTATGAAGCCGTCGACTCAAATAAAAACCCAGAAGGGAATTCCTATCAAAAAGAAATCTAAAACATGGTGGGGTCAATAATGAGTGTGTTAGACACTATTCTTAAAGATACGGCAGATAATCCTGTTGTAAAGGGTGCGGACTGGACGGTAAATGCTCTCAATAAAGATGTTCATACGCTTCATAATGTGCCAAATGATATCGGGAACGCCTTGCATGTAGGTAAAAATCCTTATTTTAAAACACCTGTAAGCGTTTGGGACGCACTTGCTCCCACTACCCTTGCAGGAGCATTAGCATTGTCCTTAACAGGGGGTACGAGCGAGGGTGCAGATATAGGGATAAAAGCAGGTGAAAGAGCATTGCCAGATGTGATGAGAGCTATGGGTAACAAGGCGCTTACCTTTGGTACTCTCGGAAGTACTTTGTCGGCTTCTGAAGATATAGCCCAGAAGAGATATAAAGATTTACTTACTGATATCCCTGAAAACTTTGTAATAGGCGGAGCGTTAGGTGGTTTAACAGAGATAGTACCTCATCTATATACTAAGGTTATTCATAAATTGTTAGCTAAATATAATATAAGGGGTACCCTCGATACTATTACGCCCGCCTTTTTTAAAAAAGTAACTAATAAAGTAGGAGAGGAATTAGGACGGGCATTTAATATGTTCGGCAAAAATGATGAGGCATATAAAACTATAATATCAAATGAGAATGATAAGTATATTGCACATTATGCAGCCTCTCATCTCGCTAAGTCTATCGAAGATAATCCTGATGTAATCAGAATAATAGGAGACAATGACAATGTATTTAATGCTACGCCTCAGGCATTTAAAAACGGAATATTTACTAAAGATTTTAAAGCCCTGCAAAAGGAATACGACTTAAATCCTAATGATATGCAACAGTTATCTAATATCAGACGGGTGCGTAGAGAGTTAGAACCCTTTTTGGCTAAGACTAAAATAGGCTATTCAAAGGTTAGCGAGGGTCTTCAAAAGTATTCTAAGTCAACTCTTAAATTAGCTGAAAGAGAAAAGAAGATTTCTATTAGTACAGACAATAAGTTAAAGGCTCTATTTAGTAAGGCGGATACTATAGATAAGGTAAGCTCAAAAGGATTGAATACTTTAGAAAAGACAGTGGACCGCTTCAATAGTATAAAAGATAAGGCAGATAGTCCTTTAGTTAAGGATATAAATAAAACAAAGGCCACAGGTATCTTAAACAGATTATTAAATAAAATAGAAAGAGATACTAACTCGTTAGGTACTTTTGCAGATAAGCAGGGAGAATTAGCACAGAGAGCAACAGATAAATACAGAGATACTAATGCTTCAGCTGGCGCCCGTATATGGGAGAAAATGGCACGTATAGGCAATAAGGCTGATAAGAGATTGAAAGAAATGCCTGAACGTTTGACTATACCATTTGATGAATATTATTCTTTAGCTGAGAAGCCTTTAAACTCTCTCAAGATGAAGGTGTTAGAACCTAAAGATTTTATAGCTCGTAAGGTGGCTAATTTTACACGTGAAGATACTGAGAGACATCTTACTAACACGTGGTCACATGCTAATGCTATTTTAAATATAAAGAAGTTAGATATTAATTTAGCTCATAAGTCATTGAACGATAATTATTGGGCTTCAAAACTCTCAAAAGAGCTTGATATGCCTATTTCAGATATAAAGCCTATTTTGCATGGTCTTCCGCAAGCTTTTAGTTCAAGACCGCAATTTCAAGATATATTGGCAAGACGGTTAAGGCACGTACCTAATGGTAAGAATATAGCTAATAAGATATTGGACACAATATATGAACCTGCAGGAATGGCAGAGGGGCTAACTGAAAAAGAAATGGAAAAGCTCGGAGGATTGCCATTGTTTATGGAAGATAATCCGATGCTTAAATATGAGCATGATAAGATGATGTCTCCAGTTTACGGTCACTTAACAGGTGAGACTAAACAGATATCAAACTGGCTTGATAAATTAAGTGTAGGTCTAAAGCGGTTTAGGGTAGGATTATTACCTACTTATCATATGTTTTCTGAGAGTAAATCAAGTATATTTGCAGGAATATCCTTAAAAGACATGGCCGATAAGCTAAAGATGAGTAAAGATAATTTTAATAAGTTTATGATTAATACATATACAGACACTAAAAGAGAGTTAGATGCTAAAGATGTTCCATTTATGACATACTTTGGGCGCCCAGTAACATTTTCAAAAGAAGACGGCGGACGTATTGCAAAGATAGTATTGGGTAATAAATATATGAAATTCAACGAGGAATTGCTATGGGGTAAAATGTATCCAGCCTATAAACTTCTTGCAGCGAGAGGGGTAGCTAAAGATTTGACTGATGATGTTATAGATACAAAAACAGCTGAATATAGGTTAAATATGATAAATGCCTTTTTTGGAGGGTTACCTGAATTAGCACTGAGGCTTCCTTCAGATACAAAAACAGCTTTAAGAAATATAATATTTTCTCCCGACTGGGGCTTGTCACTATTAAAACAAATGGGTTATGCCATAAAAGGCAATGATGAGCATGCAGTTAGATATTATACTAATATGCTGGCGTACAATATATTTATTCGTCAGGCATTTCAGATATTTACAGGTCAGAATAACTCATTAACTCAATTAGCACATGAGCATTCAGCAGGTTCTTTATACTCTACGATAGGCAATATGGGAGGTAGTCCTGTTAAGTTTAATGTACTTGGATACGAAAAGGAATACCCAGACTTATTATACGAACCGCTTCAAACATTAGCCGAAGGTGGTTTAGATGCAGGTGCGCATAAGTTTATGTACCGCTTTGGCTCTAAGCTCGGTGTGTTGCCTCATATTGCTTATGCTATGGGCGAATGGAATAAGGGTAAGAAGCCATTGGAAAACTTATTAGAACCTATCGCTCCATTTGCTGTTTCTACTATTCTTGAAAACCCATCTGCTAATTCAATTCTTCCAAGTCTAATATCGTCGGGTTTAGGAGTTTCTGCAACGCCGTTAAAAGGTGTGAAAGCACTCACGGATATTGTATTGTCTCCCGAACCATTTAATGGTAGCGCTCTAAAGGGTGCCTTTGATGCCATAGGCGCCGTTTACAATGGCAATACATATAAGAACCCCAAGAGGTCGGTACAAGCCTCTATCGTGCGTAATATAGTGCTTAAAATAGATTACTATTACCCACTTAAATTAGCACAGAAGATAATGCAATATAAACACTCTCCTTCTCCAGCTCTATTTGATGAAATTGAAAATATGCAACTTGATTTTAAAAATAATTATAAGAAATTATTATTCGGAAGTGGTATATTTACAAGTAATACAACGCCTGAAGAAGATAAGATGTTAAACAGAGTAAAACCCTTTTTTAGTTGGGTTCAGGTACGGAAAGGGGTTAGGACGTTAGTAAAAAGGGATATAGACACATTAAAAAAGGGGAGATAATTATGAAAAAGAATAAGCTTATAGATAAGATAGGTCATATTGTGGACGATATTATCAGCAATGATAAAATGGAGCTTGAAGAACTTAGCATTAAAAAAACCAAAGTAGAGATAGGTCTAAACTATCTTAATATTAAAACTAAAATTACATCTGATGAAGAAGAAGGGTCGATGTTTAAAAATTTTGAGGAGGAAGAAAAATGAGAAAAAGCAAAGTTAATATAATGGCAGAGACTGAAAGAGAGAACATAAAGGAAAAGGCTAACTTAGTACTTCGGAGCGATATAACAATGCAATTTATTTTTAAGATAGTTATTCCTGTTGGGATATTTATTTTAAACTTCGGGCTATTTTTGATAACTGTGTTGGACCCGTCTATTTTGCGAATAGTATCAATATCCATATTTTTTATTCTTTCTATAGCTTTTATCATTAATATTAAATCTTACGGGGGGTCACACTAATTGGCTGAATTAGTATCTAAAAATTTCAGATATATAATTGACACACTCTTAATCACATTTATAGGTGCATTAATAATTGCATTAGTCAATGGTTACATACTCGTACAGCAAGAAAGTGTTAGAATAGCCGATATACAACAGAACATTAGGCTTATTCAGAAGCAACAAACAAGAACTATATCGTACTTGATAAATGGGAGGCATTAAATGGACGGCCAAGTTTACAGAATTGTATCAGATTGGATTAACCACGCAGAAGGTGGCTATGTTGACAATCCGAAAGACCCTGGCGGTGAAACTAAGTATGGGATAAGCAAAAAAGCATTTCCTAACATAGATATCGCTTCGCTTACTTTAGATGAGGCTATGACAATTTACAACAACAAATATTGGAAGCCTTTGGGGTTAGATAAATATCCACTTGGTATATCATTATTTCTGTTTGACACCGCAGTGTTGCAGGGGGTTTCAACTGCCTTAAAGGTATTAAGAGTAGGTATAGATGCGAATAAAGTAGAGAATTCCATATTAAAGATGTTACCTATGCGACTATGGTTATTAGCATTATCAGATGACTTCCGCTCCTTTGGAGAGGGTTGGATTAATAGGATAGCTGATTTGATTAATAGAATAAATTTAAGTGGAGGTATAAAATGAAAGATAAATTTGAGATTTATCAATTGCATACAAGTCAAGAAGAAGAATTGACGAGGATTAGAAAAGAGAGTGGTTTAGAAGGCAGAAAAAACTCTATGGAGTTTGACATGAGGCTTCCATGGGGTGGGGTAACTTACTATCCAAAGAATGTGGAGGAAGAAAATGACTAAGAAAAAGGATTGGATAAAAGGTGCCGTAAAGCACCCTGGCTCATTTACTAAATACTGCGGTGGAAAGGTTACCGACAAATGCATAAAAAAGGCTGAAAAAAAAGGAGGCAAGATAGCAAAGGAGGCGGTACTTGCCAAAACCTTTAGGAAGATGGCTAAGGATAAGAAAAAGTGAAAGATTATTATTATTGCGAAGAATGTAGCACGCTGGTCTTAGAGAAAGAGATGTGTCGTCTTATCTATACAAACCTATTAGACGACGACCAGTTTGAAATAAATTATTTATGTAAAAATTGTTTAGAACGCCTTCAGAAAAGTAAAGTACAATCTCACATAGTTTTACAAATAAATCCGAAGAGAGGCTCCAAAAATGAGTAAAATAATTAAAGTTATAAAGTCTTATCTTACCGCCAAAGGGGAAGTCGATGAAAGCATAGTAATAATAACCATTATATTTATTATTGAGATGTATGTATTATTATTTTATGTTGCCTCTAACCATGATATCCCTATTCATATAATGTCTTATCTGGAATATATCTGGGCTGGTTCGGTAGGTCTTTATATTACTAAGGCAATTGCCACTATATGGAGGCAGTAACATGTTTAAAATAATTAAGCCATATATAGTACATTATGTCATCTTTATACTCGTTATATTATTCTTAATATTCGGGTATAAATATTTATGGTATCGGACAAAGATTGTGATAAAGCCTGTAGTTAAAACTTTGACTAAGGTCATAACGAGAACAAGGTATAAATACAAGACCTTACAATCTAAAGTTCAATATATACCTAAAATAGAGTATAAAACTAAGTTACCTGCTTGGCTCACGGGTCAGCCTGACAAGATACTTGCTACAGGTACTATCCCTTCTTATGGTGGCAAGACATCGGTAATGTCTACATTAAACACAAAAACAGGTAAAGGTTCTATTTCATTTATACAGTTGCCTTACTTTGTCGGTAAACATAAGCGTTCATTTTTTCAATGGTCGAATACCTTCGTGCTACGAGGGGCTATGGGCTATTTAACGGATAAGAATGGTACGCTGAAAACTGAGATGGCAGGATTTCAGTATAACTTTATCAGAGTGGGTAATTTTCATTTAAAGTTACAGGATAATGTATACCTTAATAGTCGTAACACGCTGAATTTTATAGGAATAATGGGAGATTATAAATTTTGATGAAGATTACTTTATATACATTCAACCCATCAGTAGAAAGTGACCTTAAGACAGAATGTTGGAAGGCGCTTGAGCATAGCCGTCTCGCTATCAAATTCTTAACCTTTTGCAAGACACTTAAGATTAACTCTAAGGATAAAGGCATGATTGTTTTTAATCCTGATACATGGTTCGGCTCGCAATGGTTATTTTTAAGGGAGCTGATATTAGGGCTTGAGGCGGATATACATGAGTTTATATTTCTAAAAGGGCGCCAAGAGGGTATAACTACTGTTTCTATCGCATGGGATTTATTTTATTGTTTTGAAGTATTTGACCTGCAAGGTACCATTGTAAGTTCAGACTGGGAGGTAGCGGCTAATTTAAGACGTACCTTATTGGACTTTTATGATAGCTTACCGAGTGGGGCTAAATATAAGAAAGTTGCCAGTAATCCATCACTTATCCAGTTTAGTAATAAATCTGTTATTGAGTATTTCTTCACCAAATCACGCCAAAGTAAAAAGGGTAATATGGGAACATCTACATCTCATAACTTTGGTCATTTTTCTGAGCTTGCATATTTTTCTAATATAGAAGATTTCAATAACTTTAAAGCTACCTTAACAGATGAGTATGAGCATAGAATGTATATCTATGAGAGTACGGCTAATGGCTTTAATCATTATTATGAGCTATGGGAGAATGCCAAAGAGAGCGGTACTAAGAGAGCCATATTCTTAGGTTGGTGGACAAAAGAGACATATGCCTTAACAGATGAGAGAGATAAGGTAAAATATTGTTATCCACTTAATAAAGCCGAAGAGGCACAAGTTCAACTTGTGCAGAATATGTATAACTTTAATATATCCCGAGAACAAGTAGGGTGGTGGCGTAAAAAGTTAAAAGAAGATGTAATAAATAGTAGCACTGGTCAAGCAAAGGAAGATGTAATGTTAGAAAAATATCCATACACTGAGTTTGACGCTTTCAGGCTCTCTGGCAAATCATTCTTCAATGTTAAAATGATAAACGCTGAAAAAGATATATGGACGCCTCTTAAGTCTTACGAACCTGTATTTACCCGTAAACCTGAAGAGACTATCCTTAGTGAGCATTCAGCGGGTAAAATAAAGATATGGGAAGAATACGAAGCGGGGGCGGTCTATATTATCGGAGCTGACCCAGCTTATGGTTCCGCAGGTGATAGCGATAATGCCGTAATAGAAATATACAAAGCGTTCAGAGATAGGCTTGTTCAAGTTGGCGAGTATGCTGACAATCTTGTAGACCAGTATCATTTTACCTGGTTATTATTAATCCTACAAGGTATGTATAATGCTAATTGTATTATCGAGGTAAATGGAGGCGGTAAAACGGTGTTAAGACAAATAGACTATTTCAGGCAAGAAATAAGAGATAGCAGGTATGAAGCCGAAAATCCCATCAGTGCTTATGCTAAAAGAATGCGTGAGTACCTCTATAAGCGTCCTGATAGCCTTGCAGGTATGGGAGTAAGGCAATGGCTTACTACGGCGAGTACAAAAGAAGACTTAATGTTTCAATATCATGGAGCCGTAGAAAATGGAGAGATTACAATCAAGTCATTTCAGCTGGCCAAAGAAATGGAGATGGTAAGTATCAAAAATGGGAGTATAGGTGCTCAAGCTGGGCATCACGATGATAGAGTGTTAGCCTCTGCATTCTGTTGCGAACATTGGACTAAAGATTTTAAGGCACGTCTAATGTTGCAAGAGGTATATGAAAGTAGTAAAGATAAGACACAATTACAAAGAGAAGAAGAAAAAAATCCCAACTTCTTATTTAATGCTCATACAATATCTTCTGAAATAGCCCGTGCAAATCAACCTATAGTCCAGGAGAGTCATAAATATGATTTTTTACGAAGAAGTATGGGGTAAGGTCAAAGAGGGGAGAGAACATGGGTATACTATGAAGAGAACAGCCCAGTTATTAGGGCTTACGCTAAATATATTAAAAAAATTACTATATTCTAAGATTATCCCTCCTTCGGTTGCAAGAGTACTGGAACAGACCATCAATAGACCGTTTGATACATTCTATGATATCAAACACATATATATATATGAGAACTTAGAAGCTAAATTTATTCTATGGTATGTCCATAATCGGTTTATCGGTCTTCCTACGTACGAAATGAGGGACATACACACTAAAAAATTTGATATGCTCAAAGAATTAAGTAAGAATTCTGTTATTATTAATACTATAAAAATTGAAATGTTAATCAGGGTCCACACGGATAATATGATAAAAGGACATGACTTATATTTTTTCAATGAAGCTGACAGGGATAACAAGAGTAAGATATATATTAATGAATTGAAGGATTTAGCTAATATTAACCGAGAATTATTTTATGAAAAAATGGGGGTTATAAAAAATGGGTGTAGAAAAGATACTGTCGAGAGCGCAAGCGGAGACATTGATATCATCAATACTGCGAGCGTTGACTTCAAGCCAAGCCAAGTTATTACAAGTCAATTATAGGACAATTAGAAAATTACAGACGGGCAAAGTAATCAAACTCAGAGAAAGGACGATTGAAAAATGGGCAAAAAGATTGAAGATTATTATAAAGAATTAGATATTCCTTTCAAATCTCATACCACTCATTTGCTTTGCGGGATTGTAGTAAAGAAAGATGGAAGAGTCACTTTTCTTCTAACTAAGAATAAAAAGATTATAAATCTTATTGTACCTTCGGCGTGTCGGGTTGGGGATACCTTGCATTTACTTGTGGTTGATAATACCACTAAACAGATTAGCGAGGAAAACTACAAAAAAGCGAAAGCTCTCCTACACGAGATAGATGACATTCCTGCTAAACAGAAAATAAATGTTGGCATAATCACCAAGAAAATAACTAAAAAACAAAAACAAATAGATATTTCTTGGTGATTATGCCGAAGAGATTACAAATTATACTCGCAGTCTAAAGTGTATTCACATATATTGCAAGCAAACGGGCTTCCTAACCCGTGTGGAACTTTATAATCCTTATTGTGTTCCACCATTTCTATAATCTTTTCTATATTTAAATTGTTTATGGGAAGCCTAAATAAATGCTCTATGATATAAGGCTTCTTACTTAAGATAACATAATAGGCGTATATCTCTGTGTAGTGCAAGGTATACGAATACCATTCTAATTTAAGCCTAAACATGGGGGTAAGCTTCTCTAAATCGGGCTTACGCTTCGTTACTTTTATAAAATGAGGCTCCTTAAATATTGTAGTATGCAAGAGAACCTCCAGCTCAGGTGGATAAGGCAGAACTTTAACCTCTCTTTTTATAAAGGTTGCCTTAAATGGGCAAATAAGATAATCTTGAATTTTTTCAAATGTCATTTTTCTTCCTCCTTTAAAATTAGTTGAGGTTCTACGTCAAGAGCCGTGCTGAATTTGTCTAAAGCTCTCTGCGTGATTTTATTTTCTTTTGAACGTACAATATACCAACTTACCCCTTGTCTGGTAAATCCCATTTTGCGGGCTAAATCCGCATAACGCCAACCTCTCTTCGCTAATAATATATCTAACTTCATTTTATCTATTTGCATGGATACCCTCCTGTATGCGTATGTTTTAATATTTTTTTATGTAAATGAAATGAAATTCCTATCTCGTGAAACTTCTGAGATACTACACTATCAAATGCAATCCACTCTCGCTCCTCTTCTGTAAAATGGAGCTTATTTAACATTCCTTTTTTAAACTTTATGGCTCCGAACCCAGCAAGGTCAACATACTCTTCATCGTAATTAGCATCTATAAAAGTAAAGTTGTTGCTCTCTACTTTACAACGATGGGCAAGCACGGGTTCCTTCCAACCCGTAGAAAAAGGGTAGAGGTAATAATTGAACACGCATAAATCATGTTTGCAGTTTGCCAACTCATCTAAATCTTTCTGCGTGACGATAATATCATGCTCTATATTGATAATATCATCAATTTTATTGAGTTCTATGAGAGTATCGGCATAGGTATGCTTGCATAACATTTTTATCTTTTCTACTTCTTTTATCTCAGATAAATCTTTCATCTCTGTATAACACTGTATTATCTTCATTTATATCTCCTTTATAGTTTTATTTGGATATTTCCACTCGAACATTTTTTGTTTGAGCTTGTATATAGGGGTTTTAAATCCCTTAACATCAATTATTTCAACATGACCATCGGTATATAGCACCTCAAAGTCGGCAATATACCTTATAAGACGGTAACTCTTACCATTCTTTTTGAATTTAGGCTGTAAGATATATTCAGGCTGGTAAGTGATGGTGTCTATCTTACCTTGTTTGGCCAGCATATCTAACTCCGCAGAATAGCTGGCTTCTTTTTTACTATCGAAATGTCTCCCGTTTACCTCTACTTTCTGTGCTCTATATTTAGGTATGAGCGGGGAGCTTAATAATTTATCGGCTTCCTTAGGGAATAATTCCTTAAGCCTTTTAATGCTCATACTCATTTTTTTACCTCCATTATTTTTGTGTGGATACCCGTTAAGTCCTTAATTACTTTAACAAACTTTTTAGGGTCACTGTTAAGTTTACTTAAATGAGCAAGATATATTCCTTTTACCTTAGATAGATTATTCGTTTTAAGAAAATCCATCGTCTGCGATATATTAAGATGATTAAACATTATACGGCTAAAAAGCTCACCGCTGATAACCCTATTGCAAAGATTATCGTCTAATAAATCTAAATCGTGATTGGCCTCGATGATAATCTGAGTGAGACCTGTCACTACCCATGGTGCTTTACAGGTATCGGTAATGAATATTATCTTTTCTTTATCCTTTTGCAGTAAGTAATTGACAGGTTCGGAAGCATCATGAAAGCTGGCGAATGGCGTTATCTTCCAACCTTTAATCGTCAAGACTGCTTGTGAATGAATTACGTGAAAACGGTAGTCAGGCTTGATTCCAAGCTTGTCTAAAGTTCCTTTGGTAGCATAGATATCTATAGCTTTGTTTCTAATGTATTGGATATATTTTGTATGATCCCCATGTTCGTGGGTAATCAAGCAAAAGTCTACCTGGCGTAGAATATGTTCAGGGATTTGCCTCGGGTTAACCCCCGCATCTATCATGATGTCGGGGGCTATAATGGTGCAGTTTCCGGCGCTGCTTGAGCCGTAGGATAGTATTTCCATATTAAAATCTCCTTTAATTAAAATTCAGGTTGACTTGCCTCTTTCTGCAATGTAGCTTTATAATTCTTGCAGAAATCAGATAGTTCTTTTTGAAATTCGGGAGCTAATTTCTTCACGCTGTCGGTATAAATCTGAGTAAGGTGAAGCAAATTATCTATATCCGTCGCCTCCATAAATAGAGTTCTTAATTGCTGGACGGTAAGGTCTGGGGCAACGTCCTCTTTTTCTATCTCGAGTGGGATATCAGCCCCTCCACTTGGTTGGCAAGATGTTAATGTCATGCTCTCTTGCTCTTCCATCGTATACGGAAGACCCCCCATCTCATCTGGAAAGCACATTCTAAAGGCTTGGGCTATTGCTACCTTGCCCAGCATGAATATAGGCTTACTTCCCCATAGAGATAGAGCCGTACCATCTTCTTTCTTGCGAACGGTCTCATTGAAATAAGCTGTATGATGAAAGGGGTGAGACCAGTCCTTCCGATAGATAGTAACGGTGCAAGATAATGGAGCGCCATTCTTATCAAACGCTATCTCCTTCTCCCAGCCGTCCATCTTACCAGTTTGGTCGGCACGTTTGATGTAGACTTCATACCCCACGATAGTAGTAAGAGCTTTAGGGTCTTTCCTACTCCACCCTTCAATCCCATAAATCTCCCTCTTAAAAGGGTTAAGCCTATATGCCCTGCAAATCTCTATAAACGTATCGGCTGCATCGTCAGAATATTTAAATCCTAACGTTTTTAGATACTTGCGAGCTTTAACTTCAATTGTGTTCTCTTCTGTTGTAATCAGGTCTTTCATTTTGTTACCTCCGTTTTAAGTTGAGTTGGGGAGACTATCAAATTTATAATTTGTCTTTCTCCCATATCAGGAAGCTCCGTGATGCTCTCTCTATTATCGATGAATATCGGAACTTCCATTTTGAATATTCCTTTTATAATATCTAATCCTGCTTGGATTTTAAGCGCTCCATTCATATCGGCATAAGGAACGCCATTTACGGTAGCAATACAAGTTTCTGAAATTGTCCCGTTTATTTGGTCATCGAAAAGTTTAAATTGGACTATGTGAAATTTTTCATTTATTCCACTTTCCATTTTGCTTACTTTTTGATGAACAAAAGTTTCTACACTTCGAATGTCTTCTTTTACTACACTTAATTTATTACTGACATTTCTTTCTTCTACCGCTAATTTGGCAATTCGTGCTTGAGCCTGCTCAAAAACCTTCTGTTGAGCTATCTTTTCCTCTATCGCTTCTATCTTATCAGCTAATTCTTTCTTTAGAGGGTCTAAATGGCTCATAGCGGCTTTTTCTTCTTTATCGAGGCTCATAGTATCAAGTTGCTGACTTAGACGGCTTATAGCGCTATCCTCGCCACTTTCTTTTTTCTCTAATTCTAAGATACGTTTATCGATAGCTTCATTAGCGATTTTTATCTCTTTTTCTTCTTTTTCTTCTTGCTTCATCTTCATGTCAAGGTCATCTTTCTCTTTTGAGATAGATTTTCCTTTTAAATCAATTTCTTTTATTTTTTTTGCCTTCTCTTGTTCAAAAAGGACTTTTGCCTGCCTAATTTTGTCTGGCTTTATTTCCTGCTGACACGTTGGGCAAATAGTATCACCTGCCCACTCTTGACTATACACGTCTGCCCACTCTTGGCGAAGAGCTTCTAACTCTTCTTTGATGCTCTCTAAGTTTAATCCCATATTAATACGGGACAATATTGGGCGCTTCCGAGTCCGAAGTAATGCAATTGCATCTCCTGTATCCGCAATTTCATGACCCCTTTTTATCTTAAGCTCATTTAGCTCGGTTTGAATATCCAAGAAGGTAGAATCAGGAATATCCACCTCTTTAAGAACTTGTTTGATGTTCTTTAAGTTTTGTTTAAGATCATCATTTTCACTATTTGTTCCTATTAGGCTTAATTCATCTATTCTAATAGGAATATTAGCAAGTTCCTTGCTAAATTGCGTGTCTTTCGATTTAAGAAGAGCCATATATTCGTCAATTGAATATTTTTCTAAGTTAGAAGCGAGATTTGCCATTCCTAACTTTTCAGCCATTTCGATATCTTTAACAGGCGTCTCCGAGATATCAAGTAGCAATTTTCTTCTTTCTTTCCAACCCAGTTCGTTATTAAAATATAACGGGTCGGATAATATTTTGAAAATATTCTCGTTGATAATATCGTTAAGTTTCTGTTTATATTGTTGCTTAGAGAGAGGTATAGAATTAAAAAAATACTTGATAATATGACCTGTAAATTCTGGCTTAATATCACCTCTTTTTTTACTCCATTTCTCAGAGTATTTTTTACTTACCTCATACTCTTTCTCATCATGCTCTATAACAGCCGTTACGACTGTTTCTACATGATGTTTGATGCTCCCTGAGCTGTCTATGGGCTGTATTTCAAAGACGGTCTTATTTGCACTGTTTCTCTCAAAAAGAAGCCATAACCAGGCATCATATACGGAGGTTTTACCTGTCCCATTATCCCCGTAAATGTTAGTGATTTTGCCAAAATCACATTCAAAGAATTCTATTCCTTTGAAATCCTTTATGGCTATTTTTTTAATTATCATTTATCCCTCCTTATATTCGATATGGTCAAACTCGAATATTCTTTCCGCTCCCTCTTTTGCCTGTTTAGGAATCGATACGACCGTAAATATCGAAACTGAAGGGGATTTAATAATGAAAGAGAGCCATAATTGAGCAGGGAATACGCCCCCTATAAGGTCGAAATTTTTAGTTATATCATCAAACTCCCTGCGAGCCTGTTCGCCATCGCTGGCGAATACCTTTGGATATGTGATAATATCCACCTCTCCAAATATTTCAAATAGGGCGTCTTCTGCCTTAGTGTCTAATTTGTGTCTTGAAATCCATAATACTTTCATCATAGTGCCTCCTTTTCTACCCCGAATTCAATCCGAAGTTTTTTGATTTCCTCCATAAATACCCTATAGAAAATCTCTGCATTAGGGTTTTCTATAACTTTGTTCGCTGTATACATTCCAAGCGCTATAGCGCCCGCATTTTTGCAATAACGTTCATAACCATCACCAATCTTTTCCATTTGATGCTCCTTTTTTAAAATTAATTAAATGTCCCAACTTTTGGGACACTTCGCTTCAAAGTTAATTTTTAATAAAAGCCGCAACACTTACCAGGTGCGTATCATATCGGG
>VAOX01038231.1_pt1 | contig 15692 bp, 11 predicted proteins | sample 3393891 | NCBI WGS metagenome assembly VAOX01 (sample SAMN08290429, study PRJNA428436) | hydrothermal vent metagenome | isolation source: Deep-sea hydrothermal vent chimney | place: Indian Ocean: Southwest Indian Ridge | depth 2822 m m | reverse complement strand
TAAAGTTATCGCCGCCGTTAACGTCGTCTTCCCATGGTCTACATGCCCAATCGTCCCAACGTTTACGTGAGGCTTATTCCGCTCAAATTTCTCTTTTGCCACAACCGATCCCTCCGCAAACTATTTTCTATTGATAATCGCGTCCGCAACTTGCTTCGGCGCCTCAGCATAGTGCTTGAATTCCATCGAATAGGTCGCGCGCCCCTGCGTCGCTGAGCGCAACGCCGTCGAATAGCCGAACATCGCAGCAAGCGGCACTTCCGCCATAATCATTTTCCCCGAGTGACCATCTTCCATCCCTTGGATAATGCCACGACGAGCGCTCAGGTCGCCCATGACATCGCCCATGTACTCTTCCGGGGTCGCCACTTCTACCGCCATCATAGGTTCCAACAACACGGGATCAGCCTTACGCATCCCTTCTTTGAAGGCCATAGATGCCGCCATCTTAAAGGCGTTCTCGTTAGAATCTACATCATGATAAGAACCGTCAAACAATGTAATTTTGACATCTTCCACAGGATAGCCAGCCAGCACTCCGTTAGGCAATGTATCGACTAAGCCCTTTTGTACGGCAGGAATGTACTCACGCGGCACAGACCCGCCCTTGATCGCGTCGACAAACTCGAAGCCCTTACCCACCTCACTCGGCTCCATTTTGATCCAAACATGCCCATACTGACCACGGCCACCCGATTGCTTAACAAATTTACCCTCGACCTCTACTGTCTTACGGATTGCTTCACGGTAGGCAACTTGTGGGGCGCCCACATTCGCTTCGACACCAAATTCACGCTTCATCCGGTCTACGATAATTTCCAAGTGCAGCTCACCCATGCCGGAAATAATAGTCTGACCGGATTCTTCATCAGTACGCACGCGAAATGATGGATCCTCTTGCGCCAAGCGGTTAAGCGCAATACCCATTTTTTCCTGATCAGCCTTGGTTTTTGGCTCGACCGCAACATGAATAACCGGCTCGGGGAACTCCATGCGTTCCAGGGTGATAACGCCATTTGTAGCGCACAAGGTGTCGCCGGTTGTCACGTCCTTCAAACCCACTGCCGCCGCGATATCGCCTGCACGCACCTCTTTGATCTCTTCACGCTGATTAGCGTGCATCTGAAGCAAGCGGCCAATCCGTTCTTTCTTCCCCTTGACCGGGTTGTACACGGTATCGCCAGAAGCCACGACCCCGGAATATACTCGAAAGAAAATCAATTGACCGACGTAGGGATCAGTTGCTACCTTAAACGCTAATGCAGAAAAGGGCTCATCATCCGATGATTGGCGCGCTACCGATTCCCCGCTATCCAACTCGCCGCGAATGGGCGGCACTTCAAGCGGCGACGGCAACATATCAACCACTGCGTCCAACATAGCTTGCACACCTTTATTCTTAAAGGCGGAACCACACAACATCGGTATTACCTCATTGCCGATTGTCCGCGTACGCAACCCTTGCTTGATGTCATCGGCGGACAGAGTCCCCTCTTCGAGGTATTTGTCCATCAATTCTTCCGAGGCCTCGGCCGCGCTTTCCATCAAGTTCTCGTGCCACTTATCGCAAGCCGCAGCCATATCGGCAGGAATATCTTTCAACTCGTAGGTTGTTCCCTGTGCATCATCCCAATAAATCGCCTGCATCTGTATCAAGTCAACCACACCGACAAAATGCTCCTCGGCACCAATAGGCAACTGAATTGGCACAGGATTTGCCTTAAGCCGCGAGCGAATTTGCTCGTATACTCGCAAGAAATCAGCCCCAGAACGGTCCATTTTGTTGACGAAGGCAATGCGCGGCACACCGTATTTGTCCGCTTGACGCCAAACGGTCTCAGATTGTGGTTGCACACCACCGACTGCGCAAAACACCGCGCACGCGCCATCCAGAACGCGCAATGACCGCTCTACTTCGATAGTGAAATCTACGTGCCCCGGCGTATCGATAATGTTGATTCGATGCTCGGGCGAATTGTCATCCATCCCCCTCCAGAAACAAGTAGTTGCCGCGGAAGTAATCGTAATACCGCGCTCTTGTTCCTGAGCCATCCAATCCATTACGGCCGCGCCGTCGTGCACCTCGCCGATTTTATGCGACACTCCGGTATAAAAAAGCACGCGCTCGGTCGTGGTCGTTTTGCCAGCGTCAATATGCGCCATGATCCCAATATTACGGTAGCGTTCAATAGGTGTTTTGCGAGCCACAATGACAACCTTTATTCACAAATAAACAGCGCGGCCCAAGGCCGCACCATCGAGTCAAGCCAATTAACTTAGAAACGGAAGTGAGAAAATGCCTTATTCGCTTCCGCCATACGATGGACATCATCACGCTTTTTCATTGCGCCGCCCCGACCTTCAGCTGCATCCAGCAACTCTCCCGCCAAGCGATTCCACATCGACTTCTCACCACGCTTATGCGCGGCCTCCCGAAGCCAGCGCATTGCCAACGCACTGCGGCGCGACGGACGAACCTCAACCGGCACCTGATAGTTAGCACCGCCCACACGCCGACTTTTTACTTCGACCAACGGCCGTACGTTACCCAATGCCTGCGTAAAAACATCCAACGGGTCTTTACCGGTTTTTTTGGAAATTTGATCGAAGGCGCCATACAATATCCGTTCGGCGACCGCTTTCTTGCCGCTCAGCATAATGACGTTCATGAACTTGGCCAACTCTTGGCTTCCATATTTTGGATCCGGCAGAATAATCCGCTTAGGCACTTCTCTACGTCTTGGCATATGATTCCCTTAATTCTCCGACAGGAGACTACACTCATTAGGTTAGGCTGCTTTCGGTCGCTTGGTGCCATACTTGGAGCGCCCCTGCTTACGGTCTTTAACACCAGCCGTATCCAAGCTGCCACGAACCGTATGGTAACGGACACCAGGCAAGTCCTTGACCCGGCCACCGCGAATCAGCACCACCGAGTGTTCCTGCAAGTTATGTCCTTCGCCACCGATATAACTACTCACCTCAAAACCATTAGTCAATCTAACGCGCGCAACCTTACGCAGCGCCGAGTTCGGTTTTTTCGGTGTCGTCGTATAAACACGCGTACAAACCCCACGCTTCTGGGGACTCGCCTCCAACGCGGGCACCTTGCTCTTGGTACGTTTCGCGGTGCGGGGTTTGCGCACTAACTGGTTAATCGTTGGCATTTTACTCAAGTCCTAAAATTAATAAGGCGGCACCGTGACAAGCCCGGCCACCCGCAAAAAAGACAGTGGATTCTATTGACATATCCACCGCATGTCAAGCTTATCCATTAAGCTCCTGAGGCTCTTTGATTGGTTCTTCATCAATTTCAGGCGCTTTCGTCGTCGCCTCGGCCAGCGCTGCATTCCTGCTTTGCCTGCGCCGAATATTATGATAAGCGAGTCCGGTACCAGCAGGAATCAATCGGCCCACGATGACATTTTCTTTGAGGCCGCGCAGCTCATCACGCTTGCACATAATGGCAGCCTCGGTCAACACGCGAGTCGTCTCCTGGAATGAGGCCGCTGAGATAAACGAGTCAGTCGCCAAGGAGGCTTTAGTAATCCCCAGCAGCATGTAGTTAAACGTGGCCGGCTGTTTATCTTCTCCCTGCACACGCGCGTTTTCCTCCAGCACATCGGCACGCTCCACGTGCTCACCCAAAATAAAACGGGTGTCGCCAGGATCTGTAATAGCCACCCGACGCAACATTTGACGGACGATCACTTCGATATGCTTATCGTTGATTTTTACCCCTTGCAGCCGGTAGACGTCTTGCACCTCGTCAGTGATGTAACGTGCCAATGCTTCAACGCCAAGCAGCCGGAGAATGTCGTGTGGTTCCGCCGGACCATCGACAATCGGCTCACCCTTGTTCACGACCTGTCCGTCGTGGACTGTGACATGCTTATCTTTGGAAATAAGGTACTCGTGGGAGACACCTTCCATGTCGGTAATAACTAGCCGCTGCTTGCCTTTGGTGTCCTTGCCGAAAGAGATAGTCCCTGTCACTTCGGCGAGCAATCCGGCGTCCTTTGGCGAACGCGCCTCGAATAACTCCGCCACCCGCGGCAACCCACCGGTAATATCACGCGTCTTCGATGTTTCCTGAGGGATCCGCGCCAAAACATCGCCCACGTTAGCCTGCTGACCATCCTTAACGGTGATAATAGATCCCACCTGGAAGGTGATGTTCACCGGCTGGTCGCCCACCGCCTGCTTCACCTCTTCGCCATTCTCGTCGAGGAATTTCACTTGCGGGCGCAGACCTTTCGTCTGCATCGCACCCCGATGTTTGGGGTCAATAACCACTAAAGTAGACAGACCGGTCACTTCATCCAGCTGTTTGGCGACGGTAACACCATCCTCGACATTCTCGAAGCGTATCTTGCCACCGTACTCGGTAATCATGGGCCGCGTGTGAGGATCCCACATTGCGATCACTTGGCCCGCTTTAATAACCGCGCCTTCGGCCACCATTAGCGTTGCGCCGTAGGGTACCTTATGACGCTCGCGCTCACGGCCATTATCGCCTTGAATAATAATTTCACCGCTACGAGAGATCGCAACTTGTTCGCCTTTGGCATTAGTCACATAGCGCATCACCGCACTAAAATGCGCAATACCGTTAGATTTTGCTTCGATCTGACTAACCACTGCTGCCCGCGACGCGGCCCCTCCAATATGGAAGGTACGCATAGTCAACTGGGTTCCTGGCTCACCAATTGATTGGGCCGCGATCACACCAACAGCCTCGCCCACATTCACCAGCTTACCTAAGCCCAAATCACGACCATAACACTTAGCACAGAGTCCATAACGCGTTTCACAGGTTAGCGCAGTGCGCACCTTAACTTCATCGATACCGAGTGACTCAATCAGCTCTACCGCATCCTCATCCAACAAGGTGCCGGCTTCATACACGGTTTCCTGTGTCTCCGAACGAACAACATCCATTGCGGTAACGCGACCGAGAATGCGGTCGCGCAATGGCTCGATAACTTCGCCACCCTCAACCAACGCTTTTATCGCCACCCCGTCGTTGGTGCCACAATCGACCTGGATCACCACCAGATCCTGCGTAACATCAACCAGCCGCCGCGTTAAATAACCGGAGTTCGCCGTCTTTAACGCCGTATCCGCCAACCCTTTGCGTGCACCATGGGTCGAGATGAAGTACTGCAACACGTTTAACCCTTCGCGGAAATTCGCGGTGATCGGAGTTTCAATGATTGAACCGTCAGGTTTTGCCATCAAGCCGCGCATGCCAGCTAACTGGCGGATCTGCGCTGCAGACCCGCGAGCGCCGGAGTCAGCCATCATATAAATCGCGTTAAACGATTCCTGTTTAACTTCCTGGCCTTCGCGGTTAATGACTTGCTCGCTACCCAACTGATCCATCATCGCTTTCGCCACCACATCGCCACAGCGGCCCCAGATATCGACCACTTTATTATAGCGTTCGCCTTGGGTGACTAGACCTGAAGCGTACTGGACTTCAATCTCTTTCACTTCTTTCTCTGCGGCATTGATCAGAGCTTCTTTCTGCGTTGGCACAAGCATATCGTCAACACAAATAGAAATTCCAGCACGCGCCGCAAAAGCAAAACCGGTATACATCAACTTATCGGCCAAAATCACCGTCTCACGAATGCCAACTCGGCGGAAGCTGGCGTTAATTAACTTCGATATCTCTTTTTTCTTCAAAGATTTATCGATCAGTGCGTAAGGCATGCCCGGCGGCAACAACTGCGACAATAACGCCCGACCCACCGTCGTTTGGTAACGCGTTAATTTAGCGCGCTTCTCCCCATCCGCGGAAACCTCGTATTCTTTGATTCGCACCGTCACTTTGGCATGCAAATCGACTTGCCCACTTTCATAAGCACGCTCGGCTTCGACCACATCAGCCAACAACATGCCTTCACCACGCGCATTAATTTTCTCGCGCGTCATGTAGTAGAGTCCTAGCACGATATCTTGGGACGGGACGATGATCGGCTCGCCATTAGCGGAGGACAACACATTATTGGATGAGAGCATCATCGTGCGCGCTTCCATCTGCGCTTCTAGCGACAACGGGACATGAACCGCCATTTGGTCACCGTCAAAGTCGGCATTAAACGCTGCGCACACCAAGGGGTGCAGCTGAATCGCCTTCCCTTCGATCAACACTGGCTCGAATGCTTGAATACCCAACCGGTGCAAGGTCGGCGCGCGGTTGAGCATGATGGGATGCTCGCGGATTACGTCTTCCAAGATATCCCACACCACTGGCTCTTCCATTTCCACCATGCGCTTAGAGGCTTTGATGGTCGTCGCCAGGCCCATGACCTCAAGTTTATGGAAGATGAAGGGTTTAAACAGCTCCAGCGCCATTTTCTTAGGTAATCCGCACTGATGCAGCTTCAACTGTGGGCCCACTACGATAACCGAACGACCCGAATAATCGACGCGCTTACCCAACAAGTTCTGGCGGAAACGGCCACCTTTTCCCTTAATCATATCTGCCAGAGATTTCAGCGGTCTGCGGTTGGCACCAGTCATCGCCTTGCCGCGGCGGCCATTATCCAGCAACGAATCCACGGCCTCCTGAAGCATCCGTTTCTCATTACGCACGATAATTTCAGGGGCTTTAAGTTCAAGCAATCGCTTCAACCGATTATTGCGGTTAATCACGCGACGATAGAGATCGTTCAAATCGCTGGTCGCAAAGCGACCGCCATCCAACGGCACCAACGGACGCAGCTCCGGCGGCAACACCGGCAGCACCTCGAGAATCATCCAATCAGGCTTAATACCTGATTTTTGAAATGATTCAAGAACTTTCGAGCGCTTTGCCAGTTTTTTAATCTTGGTTTCTGATGACGTATCTTTCAATTCTTGCCGGAGTTTATCTACCTCAGCGTCGATATCAATGGTACGCAGCAAATCGCGAATGCCTTCAGCACCCATGAAGGCCTTAAATTCATCGCCATAGTCTTCCATTCGCGATAAATAATCGTCTTCGGTCAGTAACTGACAACGGTTGAGTGGCGTCATACCTGGATCGACGACAACATAAGCTTCGAAATAAAGCACTCGTTCAATATCGCGTAACGCCATATCGAGCACCATACCCAGGCGGGAAGGCAACGATTTAAGAAACCAGATGTGCGCAACTGGACTAGCAAGCTCAATGTGGCCCATACGCTCACGCCGCACTTTGGACAACGTGACCTCAACACCACACTTCTCGCAGATTACACCACGGTGCTTGAGTCGCTTATACTTACCGCACAAGCATTCATAGTCTTTAATCGGCCCGAAGAGCTTGGCGCAAAACAAGCCGTCGCGCTCCGGTTTAAAAGTTCGGTAGTTAATCGTTTCAGGTTTCTTAACTTCACCGTAGGACCAAGAGCGAATTTTCTCTGGTGAGGCCAACGCAATTTTAATCGCGTCAAATTCCTCGTCCCGGGTAACTTGCCTGAATAAATCGAGCAGTGCTTTCATGTGGACTCCTAAGAGTGTGATTCGGCGGGCGGGCGCGGCGCGCCCGCCTTTTTAATTGCGCTCTAAATCGATGTCAATGGCCAGCGAGCGAATCTCCTTCACCAGCACATTAAACGACTCCGGCATACCGGCATCGATTTTATGCTCACCCCTGACGATCGATTCGTACACTTTGGTGCGACCGCTCACATCATCTGACTTCACGGTTAACATCTCTTGCAAGGTATAAGCGGCGCCGTAGGCTTCCAGCGCCCACACCTCCATCTCACCGAAACGCTGACCACCGAACTGCGCTTTACCTCCCAACGGTTGCTGCGTCACCAAACTGTAAGGCCCGGTGGAACGCGCGTGCATCTTATCGTCGACCAAGTGGTGCAGCTTCAGTACATGCATGTAGCCAACCGTTACCGGCCGCTCAAAGAAATCACCGGTGCGTCCATCGCGCAAAGTGACTTGACCACTGCGCGGCAATCCTGCCAATTCAAGCATATCTTTGATCTCCACTTCCGAAGCACCGTCAAACACGGGAGAAGCAAAAGGAACGCCGTTTTTGAGATTACACGCCAAATCCAGCACTTCCTTGTCTGTAAAGCTATCGAGATCCTCTCTTTTGCCGCTGGTGTTGTATATCCTATCGAGGAATGCTCGGATTTCCTTGACTTGTTTCTCGCCCTCGACTGCCAACATTTGACCTATTTTGGCACCCAGCCCCTTAGACGCCCAGCCCAAATGTGTCTCCAAGATTTGCCCGACATTCATCCGCGATGGCACCCCGAGCGGGTTGAGCACGACATCCATCGGCGTGCCATCTTCCATAAAAGGCATATCCTCTACTGGGACAATTTTGGAAATCACGCCTTTATTTCCATGACGACCCGCCATCTTATCGCCGGGCTGCAACCGTCGTTTCACCGCGACGTAAACTTTAACCATCTTCAGCACGCCCGGTGGCAATTCATCACCGCTGGTCAGCTTCTTCCTTTTTTCCTCAAAACTGGCGTCAAATTCTTCACGTTTGAGCGTAATATTCTCTTTCAATTGCTCCAGTTGCAAACTGGCGTCTTCTTCCGCCAAGCGAACATCAAACCAATGGAACCGATCGAGATCGTCCAGGTAATCTTCAGAAACAACAGCACCCTTCGCTAATCGCTTAGGACCACCATTAGCTTCCTTGCCCAGCAGCAATCGCCGAATACGACCAAAAGTATCGTCCTCAACAATACGCATCTGATCCGCGAGATCTTTCTTGTACGCTTGCAGCTCGTCGTCGATAATTTGCGTCGCCCGCTTATCGCGCTGAATGCCTTCACGAGTAAACACCGATACATCAATAACCGTACCCGACATACCACTTGGCATGCGCAAGCCGGTGTCTTTTACGTCGGAAGCTTTTTCGCCGAAAATAGCTCGCAGCAACTTTTCTTCTGGGGTGAGTTGTGTTTCCCCTTTCGGCGTCACCTTGCCCACCAACAAATCGCCGGCGTCAACCTCTGCACCGATATAAACAATACCGGACTCATCCAGCCGCGACAGCATCCGCTCACTCAAATTTGGAATATCGCACGTGATTTCCTCAGCACCCAACTTGGTATCACGCGTGACGATCGTCAATTCTTCAATATGGATGGAGGTATAACGGTCATCCGCCACAACCCGCTCGGAAATCAGTATCGAATCTTCGAAGTTGTAACCGTTCCACGGCATAAACGCCACGAACATGTTTTGTCCCAATGCCAGTTCGCCCATATCGGTGGAGGCACCATCCGCGATAGCATCACCACGCGCAATGGTATCTCCTACTTTCACCAGGGGCCGCTGGTTAATATTGGTATTCTGATTAGAACGGGTATATTTGATAAGGTTATAAATATCTACACCGACAGCACTGGCTTGGGCCTCATCGTCGTGTACTCGCACAACGATCCGACTCGCATCAACGTAGTCCACCAGACCACCGCGTTTAGCCAACACGACAGTGCCAGAATCGATCGCGGCGATTCGCTCGATGCCGGTACCAACCATAGACTTCTCCGCACGCAAACACGGCACTGCTTGCCGCTGCATGTTGGAACCCATCAGCGCACGGTTAGCATCGTCATGCTCTAAAAACGGAATAAGCGATGCGGCAACCGACACAATTTGCGCTGGCGCCACGTCCATGTACTGCACTTGGTCAGGAATCGCCATCTCAAATTCGTTATGCCGCCGACAAGAAACCAATTCGCTTTTAAAGCGGCCATCCTCGTCCAGATCGGCGTTCGCTTGCGCAATAACGTAACGACCCTCCTCAATAGCGGATAAATACTCAATCTCGCCCGTTACCTTATTATCCACAACCTTACGATAAGGGGTTTCCAAAAAACCGTACTTATTAGTGCGTGCATAAAGCGCTAGCGAATTAATCAGGCCGATGTTCGGTCCCTCCGGTGTCTCGATCGGGCAAACACGGCCGTAATGAGTAGGATGGACATCGCGCACCTCGAAACCTGCTCGCTCACGCGTCAACCCGCCAGGACCCAACGCCGAAACCCGGCGCTTATGCGTAATTTCTGACAGCGGATTAGTCTGGTCCATGAACTGCGACAACTGGCTCGAGCCAAAAAATTCCTTGATTGCACCGGACACCGGCTTAGCGTTAATCATGTCATGAGGCATCAGGTTGTCAGACTCGGCCTGCGATAGCCGTTCCTTAACCGCCCGCTCCACCCGAACCAAGCCGGAGCGGAACTGGTTTTCCGCCAACTCACCTACTGAGCGTACGCGGCGATTACCCAGATGATCGATATCGTCTATTTCCCCGCGGCCATTACGTAATTCCACCAAAATCTTGACCACCGCGATAATGTCATCGTTAGACAACGTACCAGCGCCGCTCACTTCGTCGCGCCCGATGCGACGGTTGAACTTCATGCGACCAACCGCTGACAGATCGTAGCGATCCGCACCGAAAAATAGGCCGTTAAACAATGCCAGCACCGCGTCTTCAGTAGGTGGCTCCCCGGGGCGCATCATCCGATAAACCGCTACTCGGGCCGCATACTGGTCTGCCGTTTCGTCAATACGCAACGTTTGAGAAATATAACCGCCCTGATCCAGATCATTCGTGTAAATTGTGTGAATCTTTAGGGCTTTGATGGCTCGCATCTTCTCGAGCAGCGACTCAGTTATTTCATCGTTCACCTGCCCTAACACTTCCCCGGTTTCCTTATCCACCACGGCGTGCGCCAACACCCGCCCGAGCAGAAACTCATCCGGCACGGTAATCTTAGTCAGCCCCACTTGTTCCATCGCACGAATATGTTTGACGGTAACGCGCTTGCCAAGCGGCACGATGACGTTACCTTCTTTATCCGTAATATCGAAGCGCACAATCTCGCCACGCAAACGCTCGGGAACCATCTCGAACTGAATACCTTTTTTGGTAATATGGAAGGTATCAGTGGAAAAGAAGATCGCCAATATCTGCTCCGGCATATACCCTAGCGCCTTAAGCAATATTGACACGGGCATCTTACGACGGCGGTCAATACGAAAATAGAGGTAATCCTTGGGATCAAACTCAAAATCCAACCAAGAACCCCGGTAAGGGATAATTCGTGCGGAAAACAACAGTTTCCCGGAAGAGTGGGTCTTGCCGCGGTCGTGCTCGAAGAATACGCCTGGAGACCGATGAAGCTGGGAAACGATCACTCGCTCGGTGCCATTAATAACGAACGAACCCGTATTCGTCATTAATGGAATTTCCCCCATGTACACTTCCTGCTCCTTTACCTCTTTAACTGTCGGCTTGGAGGCCTCTTTGTCCATGATCGTTAGCCGCACTTTGGCACGTAGCGGTGCGGCGAACGTCAGACCACGTTGTTGGCATTCTTTAACATTGAACGCCGGCTCACCCAAACGATAACCAACAAAATCCAGTTTGGCATTGCCGGAATGGCTAGCAATGGGGAAAACGGAATGGAACGCAGCCTGCAACCCTTCATTTTTGCGTTGCTCTGGAGGGACGTTTTCCTGTAAAAAGGAAGCGAATGACTCGAGTTGAGTCGCCAACATATAAGGGACTGGCAAAACGCTCTCGCGTTTGGCGAAGCTTTTACGGATACGTTTTCTCTCGGTGAAAGAATAACTCATAACATCTCCATGGAGTTAGCCGGGCGGCAGAGCGCAAAAGACAGAAAACGGAAGAGATCACCGCCGCTCTTTCCCGGTTTACTGTGATCAAACCGGGAAAAGCCGCGCCTGACTTCAGATTTCTGTCTTATGCCTTCTGACATAATTCCGGTGGGCAGCAAACAGACACTGGCCACCGGGTTTTGTTGCGATTACTTGATTTCGCAAGTGCCACCAGCTTCGGCTATCTGCTTTTGAATCGCTTCAGCGTCGGCCTTAGAAACCGCTTCTTTAATGGCCTTAGGCGCGGTATCCACCAATTCTTTGGCTTCTTTCAGACCCAGACCAGTGATTGTACGAACCATCTTGATGACGCTAACTTTGTTGTCACCAATCGCAGTTAATACTGCATCGAACTCGGTTTTCTCTTCGACAGCTTCTTCGCCACCACCGGCTGGCGCTGCCACGGCCACTGCGGCAGCGGCGGAAACGCCAAATTTGTCTTCCATTTCCTTAATCAGCTCGGACAACTCGAGTACGGTCATATTCGCAATTGCATCTAATAATTCAGCTTTGGCTACAGCCATCGTTCTCTCCTAATTAAATAACTTGATAAGGCAACCGGACGCTGCGACGCACCCGGCTAAATCGCCATGATTTCCTTAATCGCATTACGCGGCCTGCTTTTGGTCCCGAACAGCCGCCAACGCCCGCACGAATCCACTGGGGATTTCGTTTAGCGTACGCACAAACTGCGCCACCGGTGCTTGCATGGTGCCGAGCAGCTTAGCCAGCAATTCATCGCGACTTGGCAAGGACGCCAATTGGCTAATCCCTTCGGCAGTCAACACCACATTTGCCATCGCACCAGCTTTAACAACCAGCTTATCGTTACCTTTGGCGAAGTCGTGAAGCACTTTTGCCGCGGATACCGGATCATTGGATATACCGTAAAGTAATGGCCCAACTAGTTGACCCGCCAGTCCGGCAAACGGCGTACCCTCAACGACGCGACGTGCCAGCGTGTTCTTGATGACACGCAAGTACACGCCGGAATCACGTGCCTTAGCACGTAATTCCGTTAGAGACCCTACCGGCAAACCACGATACTCTGCGACAATAATTGACTGGGCCGCTGCGATTCGCTCACCGATTTCGGCAACCAGCGCTTTCTTTTCTTCAAGATTAAGACTCAAGGCCTTCCCTCCTTACGTTTACCCGGCCCCTCTCTGCGACAACATAATATTCCGGTTGTCGAGACAAGGCCGATCTACGGCGACCGTTGAATCAGGAAAAAACGAGATCTGGCTATGGCTCCCTACCAAAAATTTCGCAGCAAAGAACGCTAACAACGGTCAACTTGCCCAAAAATACGTAAGGCGATCAACCTGTTATAAAGCCGTTTAAACGAATATCCTTCTTCTGGGCACGCCATCTGCGTAGGCGCTTCGGCAACTCCCCCGAAGTTAATTAAACCAACCAAGCGCGTCTCTATATCACCCAGATTCCCGCCAACAATCGGTACCTACGGTCTTTGACAACCTGCCGGAAAATTCCGACAGCCCAAAGCACTGATACTCCTAGAATCGCTCCATCGCGATAAACCGCGACCACTCGGCTAAACGAGACTGGATTGATCCACTCGCACCCCCACACCCATCGTACTGGAGATGGAGAGCTTCCTTAAATAAACACCTTTAGCGGCGGCGGGTTTCGCTTTATTCACCGCCTCGATCACGGCCTTTAAATTCTCAGTCAACGCCACGACGTCAAATGACGCACGACCGATAGAACCATGAATGATGCCACCCTTGTCGATGCGAAATTGCATCTGCCCCGCCTTAGCATTCTTTACGGCAGTCACCACGTCAGGCGTCACCGTCCCCACCTTGGGATTCGGCATCAACCCACGAGGACCCAATATCTGGCCAAGTTGCCCCACAACCCGCATTGCATCAGGGGCTGCGATCACAATATCAAAATCCAGCCGACCACCCTTGATTTCTGCGGCAAATTCTTCAAAGCCAACGATATCAGCGCCAGCCTCCTGCGCGGCATCGGCGGCATCTCCTTGAGCAAAAACAGCGACACGTATCGACTTGCCGGTGCCTCGCGGCAACACCACCGACCCACGAACCATCTGATCTGATTTACGTGGATCGACGCCCAAACCAATGGAAATATCCACTGACTCGTCAAACTTCGCCGTGGCACACTCCTTGACCAAGGACAGTGCGTCACTGACCGGATATAACTTGGCCACATCGACGACGGCATTAATCGCTTTAATTCGCTTAGAAACTCGTGCCATTACAGGCCCTCCACTTCAACACCCATGCTCCGCGCACTGCCAGCGATAGTGCGCACTGCCGCATCCATATCAGCGGCCGTTAAGTCGGGCATCTTCGTCTTGGCGATCTCCTCGGCCTGCACTCGTGTCAGCTTTCCGATTTTATCGGTATGCGGCCGTGCGCTACCTTTACTGATTCCTATCGCCTTCTTAATTAGAATTGACGCTGGCGGCGTCTTCATTACGAAGGTGAAGCTCTTATCGGCGTAAGCGGTAATCACCACAGGAATCGGCAAACCCGGCTCCACACCTTGCGTCGCTGCGTTGAATGCCTTACAAAACTCCATGATGTTCAAGCCACGCTGGCCCAAGGCCGGGCCAACCGGAGGGCTAGGGTTCGCTTTCCCGGCGGGAATTTGCAGCTTAATGTAGCCAACAATTTTCTTCGCCACTGGTCATACTCCTTCTTTATATCGGGTGCCAACGCCCTTCGCACGACTGAATCAGCCGCAAAGGACTCCCCGGTTTCTCTTCAGCGCGCCAATGGGCGCGCGCACTATAGACTAGGCCTTCTCAACCTGCCCAAAATCTAACTCAACTGGCGTTGACCGGCCAAAAATCAACACCGACACGCGCAGCTTGTTCTTGTCGTAGTTTACGTCTTCCACGGTACCGTTAAACTCGGTAAAGGGGCCGTCGGTAACCCGCACCAGCTCACCCACATCAAAGGACACTTTATGCCGTGGCTTTTCTACGCCATCCTGCACTTGGCGCAGAATGTTTTCTACTTCCTTATCGCTGATCGGCGTTGGCTTCAGTGCTGTACCGCCGACAAACCCGGTCACCTTCGCCGTATTCTTAACAAGGTGCCAACTCTCGTCAGTCATTTCCATTTGCACCAACACATAGCCAGGAAAAAACTTACGTTCACTGATGCTTTTCTGGCCACTCTTGATCTCAACGACCTCTTCTACCGGTACCAAAATCTCACCGAACAAATCCTGCATTTCTGCCCGGTCGATCCGTTCCAGCAGTGTGCGCCGCACACTTTTCTCAAACCCTGAATAGGCATGTACCACGTACCAACGCTTTGCCATCACCCCCCCCAGCCCATCAGATGCTTCACTGCCAATCCCAGCATCGAATCAACCAACCACATAAAGACCGCCATCAGAATAACTAGGAGAATCACGATCCCCGTTGTCTGCGCCGTCTCCTTGCGTGTTGGCCAAACGACTTTCTTTGTTTCGGTTATCGCCTCCCGGCTAAAACCGATAAAATGCTGGCCCGGCACAGTAAAGCTCATCACAGCGAACGCCAGGATAAAACCCGCCATCACCATGATCACTCGCAACGCCAGCGCCTGATCCGCAAAAAAATAAAAGCCGACCACCCCAGCAACTGCCAGCAGCAAGGCCAGACTCAATTTCACCTTATCCATTGTGAAAACCATCAAACCACCAGAGCGCGGCGCCCAAAACCACCCGCTCTCATGTTTGTCCTATGTTTAGCCCGCCTACCGATTCCAGTCTTCTCCACCACAAACCCGGCACGCCATTACAACGCGGAGTACCGGGTAAATCTGGCAGGCCAGGAGGGCATCGAACCCCCAACCTTCGGTTTTGGAGACCGACGCTCTGCCAATTGAGCTACTGGCCTATAAAAAAGAAGGAACTAAAGAAGGAAGGATATTGCACCTTCCCCGCCAAGACGCTTTATTCGATAACGCTTGCGACCACACCGGCACCGACGGTACGACCGCCCTCGCGAATCGCAAAACGCAGCCCTTCATCCATCGCTATCGGCGCAATCAGCG
>VAOX01034626.1_pt1 | contig 15692 bp, 15 predicted proteins | sample 3393891 | NCBI WGS metagenome assembly VAOX01 (sample SAMN08290429, study PRJNA428436) | hydrothermal vent metagenome | isolation source: Deep-sea hydrothermal vent chimney | place: Indian Ocean: Southwest Indian Ridge | depth 2822 m m | reverse complement strand
CGTGCGATACCGATGCGCTGTTGTTCGCCACCTGATAATGTAATTGGCATTACCTTTTCTTTTGACAGTAAATCCACCTTGTCCAATGCGGCGCGAACCCGGCGTAGTATTTCGCGATGCGGGTGTCCCATAATGATTAATGGTAAGGCAACATTATCAAACACGGTGCGGTCAAATAGTAATCTATTATCTTGAAATATGATGCCAATGTTACGTCGTAAATACGGAATTTTGCGACTCGACATTTTATTCAGGTTTTGACCGTCAATGATTATTTGCCCTCGGGTAGGGCGTTCTAACAAACCGATGAGTTTTAAAAAAGTACTTTTACCCGCACCGGAATGTCCGGTTAAAAAGGCCATTTCTCCGGGCGCTAGGTGCACGGATACATTTGACAAGGCATCGTGGCTATTCGGATAGCGTTTACTAATGTTGGTAAAGCGAATCATGATCGATTATTTTTCTGTATAGAGTTTGTTATACTGAGTTATTATTGTCAGTGTCAAATAAAGCGTCAATAAAATCATTGGCATTAAATTCACGTAAATCTTCGGCCTTTTCGCCGACACCGATAAATCGAATGGGTAACTTTAACTTATGTGCAATCGCAAAGATAACGCCACCTTTGGCCGTACCATCCAATTTAGTCAAGGTAATGCCGGTCAAGTTTAAGGCTTTATCAAATTCAACCGCTTGATTTAATGCATTTTGACCCGTACCGGCATCAACCACTAACATCACCTCTTGTGGTGCACAAGGGTCAATTTTTGATAGTACCCGCTTAATCTTTTTTAATTCTTCCATTAAGTTGGACTGAGTATGTAATCTGCCGGCGGTATCAGCAATTAAAATATCAATATTTTTTGCTTTAGCGGATTCCAGCGCGTCAAATATTACTGAGGCGCTATCGGCACCATCGTGTTGTGAAACAACCGTGACATCGTGGCGTTCCCCCCAGGTTTTTAATTGCTGCACTGCCGCTGCTCGAAAAGTATCCCCTGCGGCAAGCATTACCGATTTTCCCTGTTGTTGAAAATGCCGTGTAATTTTACCGATACTGGTGGTTTTGCCCGCGCCGTTGATACCTGTCATTAATATAACAAATGGCGTGCTTGACTCGGTTTCGATAACTTGCGTTAGTGGTTGTTCGCATGGGCTTAAAATATCGAGCAATTGTTGGCGTAACGCTTGATATAATGCCGCCGAATCGACTAACTCTTTACGTTTGGTTTTCTCGGTGAGTTCGTTAATAATACTGGTGGTGGCATCAATGCCTAAATCGGCGGTGATGAGTAAAGTCTCAATTTCTTCGAATAATTCATCATCTATTTGTTTTTTACTCAAAAAGAGGCTCGATAAGCCGGTATTGATATTATCCCGGGTGCCACTAAGCCCCTGCTTTAATCGTGAAAAAAGCGAGGCTTTGGTATTTTCTGGGTTGTCCTTTTTAGAGGATTTTTTGAAACCAAACATTATTCTAACTGTCGTACCTGTGTTACTTAATTTACAATAAATACAAATGCTGCCCGATACAAACCGATTTAATAAATAGGGCTACAATCGGAATTAAAACAGCTATTTAACGTACCAGCCTAAACGTATAAGTTTAGCACCGGTCAAATGAGCCGAATGCACTTGTACACTTCGGTAGCATATCCTACCATTGCAGACGATGAGTTTGTATGGTGATTATAATTAAAGTTTCAGGAAAACAAGCATGTTAAAACAAATTGGAATGAGTTTATCGCTATTTTGTGCATTTTATACCTTCAGCAACAGTGCTGTGGCTGAGGTTTATGAGCATAAATTGAAAAATGGCATGAAAGTGCTGGTTAATGAAGATCACCGTGCCCCAGTTGTGGTGTCACAGGTGTGGTATAAAGTTGGCGCCAGTTATGAGGCCAATGGTCGTACTGGCTTATCGCACGTATTAGAACACATGATGTTCAAGGGCAGCACTAAATACCAACCCGGTGAATTTTCTAAAATTATAGCCAAGCACGGTGGCCGAGAAAATGCGTTTACCGGAAAAGACTACACTGCCTATTTCCAGCAACTTGAAAAAAGCAGATTGAAAGTGAGTATGGAAATGGAAGCGGATCGCATGGTGAACCTAACCTTACCCAATGATGAGTTTATCAAAGAATTGGCCGTCGTGATCGAAGAGCGGCACATGCGCACCGATGATAAACCGCGCTCAAAAACTTATGAACAGTTTAATGCCATGGCTTATATGAGTAGTCCCTACGGCCAACCCATTATCGGCTGGCAGAACGATCTTGATAATATGAAAATTGAAGATCTGCAAAAGTGGTATCAGCAGTGGTACACCCCAAGTAATGCCACCTTGGTAATCGTGGGAGATGTTAACCACAAAGCCGTGTTTGAGATGGCTGAGAAATACTATGGTGTGATTCCAGCTCGAAAAGTCGCTAAGTTAAAACCCCGAATCGAAGTACCGCAAGTTGGCGAACGACGTATCGTAGTCAAAGCACCGGCTAAACTACCGTATTTGTTAATGGGTTATAAAGTACCGTCATTAAAAACCGCCACTGCGGAAAAAGAATGGGAAGTGTATGCTTTAGAAGTATTAGCCGGAATTTTAAGTTCAGGTTCTAGTTCTCGATTTCCAAAACGATTAGTTCGAGACCTACAAATTGCATCGAGTGCCGATACTGGTTTTAATTTGTATGCACGGCAAAGTGAAATATTTTTAATCGATGCCACACCTGCAGCCGGTAAGGAACTGACCATTCTGGAAGACGCTATTTTAAAGCAACTCGACGATGTTAAAAATAATTTAGTTAGCGCAAAAGAACTGGCAAGTATCAAAGCACAAGTTGTTGCGTCAAATGTCTATGAGCGTGATTCTATTTTCTATCAAGCAATGCAGCTTGGCACCTTGGAAACGGTGGGTCTCGGTTGGCAACGCATGGATGAATATGTTGTTAAAGTACGTGAAGTGACCGCAGAGCAAATTAAGCAAGTTGCTCAAAAATACTTGGTGGCCGATCATTTGACCGTGGCTCATTTAATTCCGCAAGCGTTAACGTCCGCTAATAAATAACGGCGCACTATAAAAATAAAACGATTCTTCACTAATTCACTATTTATACAGGGAATATTATGTCTGCTACTCAGAAGAAAATAATATTTGGAGTCATTGCACTGGTTGCCGTGATCTTAATTATACCAATTATTAATAAATCAAACGAAACGTCCGTAACCGAGCCTGTTGTTACCAGTGTCGTAGGATCTGGACCAAAAATTCAAACGTGGAAAACCGATAATGGTTCAACAGTATTATTTGTTCCGACGTTACAATTACCAATGCTTGATTTACGCGTTACCTTTGATGCCGGTAGTGCGCGTGATGGTGATAAACCAGGCTTAGCATTATTGACTAATGCGATGTTAGATCAAGGTGCGCGGTTTGGTGACGGGACACTTAGCGGTGACGATATAGCTGAACGTTTTGACAGTATCGGAGCACGGTTTTCTACCTCGTCATTAAAAGACATGGCGTTGTTGAGTTTACGCAGCTTAACCGATACTGACATCCTGAAACAATCACTTGAAACGTTTATGGCAGTGTTACACGGTCCAACATTTCCACAACGTGATTTTGAGCGTAGTAAAAAACAGATGTTAATTGGACTAAAAGCACAGTTACAATCACCCAGTTCAATATCGAGTAAATTATTTTATAAAAATTTATTTGCTTCGCATCCCTATAGTGCATCGAGTACTGGAACAGAAAAAAGTATTAAAGCGCTAAGCATTAAAGATTTACAAGATTATTATAAACAATTTTATGTCGCTAACAATGCCGTTATTGTCATGGTTGGTAACCTGCAGTTAAGTCAGGCAACAAAAATTGCCGATGACATTAGTAAAGGTCTGGCTAGTGGTGCAAAAGCGGTGGCATTATCCGAACCCGCGTTATATACACAAGCAAAAGTAATTTCAGAACAATTTCCGTCATCGCAAACACACATCATGATGGGTAGTATTGGACTTAAGCGAGGCGATAAAGATTACTATGCTTTGTATCTTGGTAATCACATATTAGGTGGCAGTGGTTTTAGTTCACGAATTGTGAATGAGATTCGTGAAAAACGCGGACTGGCTTATAGCTCGTACAGTTATTTTTCTCCAATGCGGGTGAATGGACCATTTATCGTTGGCATGCAAACCAAAAATGATCAAACCGAACAAGCATTAAAAATTCTAAATGAAGTAATTGTGACGTTTATTACTGAAGGTCCAACTGCTGATGAATTAGAACACAGTAAATTAAATACTGCGGGCGGTTTTCCACTACGTATTGATAGTAATCGAGAGATCGTTGAATATCTTGCAATGATTGGATTTTATGAGTTACCGCTCGATTATCTGGCTACATTTGTTGATAACATAAATGCAATTACGATTGAACAAATTAAAGATGCATTTAGTCGTAGAGTTGATCCATCAAAATTATTAACAGTGATCGTTGGCAATTTAAAAGCTGTCAAGAAGCAGCAAGATGAAACTAAAACCGATATTAAAAAATAACTTATTGGAAGCATAAAAAGCCAGTTAACGATTAGCATGAGTAAAGCTGCAAGCAAGAGTTCGTCGGTACGCATTATTGCTGGGCGTTGGCGAGGACGCAAAATTGAATTTCCGACACATTTATCCATACGGCCAACACCGGATCGTGTACGTGAGACGTTATTCAATTGGTTAGCACCGTATATTATAAACAGTCGGTGTTTAGATCTTTATGCCGGCAGTGGTGTATTGGGTTTTGAGGCTTTATCTCGTGGTGCAACTGGAATGGTTTTTGTCGATTTAGAAAAAACCATTATCAGCAAATTAGAAGCACAGCATCAAGTTTTTAAAATTGATTCGGCGTGCGCTGGATACGGTATAGAGTATCATTGTTGTGACGCTCAACGTTATTTAAGCGAGCAAGATAAACCTTTTGATATAGTGTTTTTAGATCCACCGTATCAACAAGACATGCTTGGGGCGATTATTGCTATTTTGGCTGATAAAGATTTGGTTACAAACAAGGGGGTCATTTATATTGAAATGGCAAAAATTGAAACCCTACCCGAGTTACCGGGCAATTGGCTGGTGCTTAAAAATAAGATAATGGGTCAAGTGGCGTGTTATTTAATACAAGTATTAAACTAATGGAGCAAGTTAAAAAGGATGGTCATGCAATTTCATTTTAAAATAATCATGTCGTGGCTAGTGTTAGTATTTATTGTGAGTGGCTGTGGTACTAATCAACCAAATACTAAAGTCGTGCTAAAATCGCAAAAACCCAAACCTGTTGAACAGAAAATTGTAAAAGCTAAATTACACTCGGCACACAATAATCATGGATATAGCAACACAGTACATCGTGATAGCGCTGACCAGCAGGAAAAAAATAATATTCTAATTAGCAATATTGGATCGAATACCGACGATGTTGGTATTAATAAAATCTCAAAACTTGAGTTGAAATGTACCGCAAAAGAACAGTGCGCCCGTGTTATTCAACTTAAAATCATCAATCGGTGGGAGTACCCGCGTAGTTATCCTTCTTATAAAACGATTTTGGTGTTAGATTTAACGTCGGAAGGCTATATTAATACTATAAGATTAAAACGCAGTAGTGGTAAACGGGCTTTTGATGATTCGGTTATTACTGCGGTTAGACAAGCTGCACCGTTTTCTGAAATTGGTTATTTACCCGAGGCTGATCTTGCTGAGTTTGCATCGATCGAAATGGTTTTTAAACGTTAATAACAACAATAGTAACTTATAGTATAATTATGGCTAATATTGCAATATATCCAGGCACCTTCGACCCCATTACCAACGGTCATTATGACTTGGTTCGGCGTGCCACCAAAATATTTGATAAAGTGATTGTGGCGATTGCCAAGGGTACCAGTAAGCGACCCATATTTAGTGTTGAAGAACGGGTAGCTTTGACCAGCAGTGTGTTAGCGGACTTTGATAATGTTGAAATTTGTGACTTTGATACTTTATTAATTGATTTTGCGAAACAAAAGAATGCCAATATCATTCTACGGGGATTGCGCGCAGTATCGGATTTTGAATACGAATTTCAGCTGGCAAGCATGAATCGGCACTTATCGTCTGAGATTGAGACTTTATTTCTCACGCCAGCGGAAGAATATTCGTACATTTCGTCCAGTTTAGTGCGTGAAGTGGCTAGTTTGGGGGGCGATGTGACTCCTTTTGTCCATAAGAAAGTTGTGGCTGCAATCAATAACAGAATCGGCTAATATACAGATATTATGTCAATGTTTATAACCGATGAATGTATCAATTGCGATGTCTGTGAGCCAGAGTGCCCTAATGACGCAATCGCGCAAGGCGAAGAAATCTACGAGATCAATGTGGAGCAGTGCACTGAGTGTGTTGGGCATTTTGACGAACCGCAATGCGTTGAAGTGTGTCCAGTTGATTGTATCCCCCAAGATCCAAAAAATGTTGAGAGCAAAGATCAACTACTCCAAAAATATCAGGTTTTAATGGCTATTTAGTTTCCGGATCGATATTTTTGCACAGCCACCTAAGTCTATAATGATTTATAGAAATATCAATATCTTAAGTTACATTTAAGAATACCGACAAGGAACGATGATGCGTTATATTGCCAGCTTTTTCACCTTTTTGTTTTTTACTATAGCGACCGGCTTGGTTACAAGTGCTGAACTGGCTTCCGAGAAAATTTCCACGATACCTTCAAATAAAGAATTAACGGTAGCAAAATCGGCAATAGCTTCAGCCCACCCAATGGCGACTCAGGCAGGTTTGGAGATATTAGCCAATGGTGGCAATGCGTTTGATGCCGCAGTTGCAGTGAGTGCGACATTAGCCGTGGTTGAGCCCTATAGTTCTGGGCTTGGTGGTGGCGGTTTTTGGCTATTGCATGATGCTAAAGCCAATCGTGATGTGGTGATTGATGGTCGAGAAACAGCGCCATTGGCGGCAACGGCCACTATGTATCAAGATAAACAGGGCAATGTTATACCAAAATTGTCTGTTGATGGCGCATTAGCGGCGGGTATTCCGGGTGAACCTGCAGCCTTAGTCCACATCGCGACACACTATGGAAAGTTGCCGTTGTCACAAAGTTTGGCTCCGGCAATTCGAGCGGCGACAAAGGGTTTTGCGGTCACTGAACAGTATCAACGCATGGCGGGGTTTCGTTTAGCGGCATTACAACAATCAGCCGCAGCATCGAAAATATTTTTAAAAAATAATAAAGTGCCCAACATTGGCCATTTAATTATTCAGCGTGATCTTGCAACTACCTTGTCGAATATCGCACGCTCGGGCTTCGATGGATTTTATGCCGGTGCTACAGCCAAAAAGTTGGTTGATGGTTCTCAAGCTGCAAATGGTATATGGACCTTAAAAGATTTAACGCAGTATAAAATTGTTGAACGTCAGCCCTTGGTCGGCGATTATAACGGATATAAAATCACCAGTGTGCCACCACCTTCATCGGGTGGTGTCGCGTTGCTGTCGATGTTTAACATGTTATCAAATTATGAGTTGGATAAATTATCTGGTGTAACGCAAAAACATTTAATTGTTGAAGTGATGCGTCGTGCCTACCGTGATCGAGCAGAATTTTTAGGGGATAGTGATCAAGTTGCGGTTCCAGTGACGACTCTAATTAGCCAAGCACATGCCACTACTTTAGCTAAAAATATTAATTTAAGCAAAGCTACTCTCAGTAATGAACTCGCTAAAAACTTAACCTTAACCGAGGGCAATGATACAACGCATTTTTCAATTATTGATCAATATGGTAATCGGGTCTCAGCAACGTTGAGTGTTAACTATCCGTTTGGCTCGTGTTTTGTGGCCCCCGGAACCGGTGTTTTACTGAATGATGAAATGGATGATTTTTCAGCAAAACCAGGCGTACCCAATGTTTATGGTTTAGTGGGTGCTAAGGCAAATGCAATAGCCCCTGGCAAACGTATGCTGTCGAGTATGAGCCCGAGTTTTATTGAAAACGATGAACGATTAGCGATTATTGGAACACCGGGTGGCAGCAGAATAATCACCATGGTGTTTCATGGCATGATGGCCTTTATGAAAGGCGCTAGCGCGCAACAAATTGTTGATACACCACGTTACCACCATCAATATCTACCGGATGTCGTTCAATTTGAATCGAACGCATGGTCTAAGAAGGAAATCTCAGAATTACAGAAAATGGGGCATAAGCTCAAAAAACTGGATTCTAACTACGGTAATATGAATGTTGTCATTCATAACAAAAAGACCAACAGAGTATCAGCAGCAAATGACTTTAGAGGTGAGGGCCAATCTAAAATTCAATAAGCGCTTACTTGATGTTTTACAATTCGCTCGATCTGTCTAAGCTCATGTCCCGATAAAGTCATAACTTGTTCAACCCATTCGTTACAATTGTCTAATAGTTTGGAATAGGGAGTTTGATTAATTCTTTCGGCTATTTGTTTTAAACTATTATTTGACGCATTATGTTTTTGATGATGGCTGATATAATTTATGACGGCGTTGGTGCTGCAACCGCTATCGACCACAACATCAACAATGCCTAGTTCGGCGAGTTCATCAGCACTGTATATTGTGGCACTTGATAGTATATTTTTTGCGGCGCTTGTGCCAATTCGCCGAGTTAAATAGAACGAAGTGCCTAAGCATGGAAATAACTTTTGTTCTAGATCGGGAAATCCAAAAGTTGCTTGGCGTTCGGCAATAATTACGTCACTAGCCAATGCAGCTTCAAAACCGCCGTTGAAAGCGGCACCGGTTACTTGTGCAATTCGTAACGGTTGAAATTGAGAAGCAAACTTAAATATTACATCCAGGTTTAACTTTACATAATTAAATAATGTTTCTTTATCGTATTTAATTATAAGACTTCGTACATAATTTAGATCACTACCGTAACTAAATATATGGGGATCAGCTGATGCTAATACGATAGCTTTAGTATTAGGATGGCTTTGTTGGTATGAGCGTAAGTTAGCATCTAAATCAATTAACATTCCAGGGCTAAGACATGCACGTTCTTGTGATGCCATTGTTAGCCATAAGCATTGAGTTGTTTTAGAGTAAGTCGAATTTATTTGGCCGGCATCGGATTGGTCATTAGTTGCAGCTGCATTATAAAAACTATAATCAGGTTCTTTAATGTCATCTTTAGGTTTAACAATGATCGTCATTTTTATTTCTCTTATTCGAAATAATTCATCGAATGGTAGTAGAATTTTGAAGCAGTCTAAAGTTAGCTATACTTGACATTAATTATAAACGGACTATAGCTGCATTCATACTGCATGGTGATGATCAAATTGGCAAAACTAAAGAGTCTTTAAAAATACTTTACACTAGGATTGTTTAAAAAACGAACAGCTTTTAAATTTATTATTATCGTGTTTAAGTCAGACTCTCTATTCATTATAGACGCTGTCAACGTTGACAGCGACTGCAAAAATAGCTTGAACGATTATTTTGTGTGATGTGTTTAATAGTTTGAGAACATTTTTTACACGGCAGATCTGCGCGATCATAAACCGTGAGCTGTTGTTTGAAATAGCCGGGTTTACCATCGGAATTACTAAAATCTTTTAACGTCGTGCCACCTTGAGTTATGGCTAATGACAGAACTTTTTTTATGGCGTTACACAATTTTTGAAAACGTGCTTTTGAAATAAGGCCTGTTGCACGAGTTGGGTGAATGCCGGCCATAAATAAACTTTCACTAGCGTAAATATTTCCAACACCAACCACAATTTTGCTGTCCATGATAAACTGTTTAATAGATACGGTACGCTTGCGTGAGCGGCGGAATAAATAGTCAACATTAAAGTCATCCTGCAGTGGTTCAGGTCCCAAATGTGAAATAAGTTTATGCTGACTGACTTCATCGGTGGTCCACAATATGGCACCAAAACGACGTGGATCGCGAAATCGTAGGCATTTACCATTGTTAAAAATAATATCGACGTGATCGTGCTTGGCAAGCTCAAAATCCTTATCAATAAAACGTAAACTACCGGACATTCCTAAATGGATTAATAATGTACCGTGTTGAAATTTTATTAAAATGTATTTAGCGCGTCGCGAAACCGAGGCTACAGTTTGTCCTTGTAGTGTTTTAGGTAAATCAGCCGGAATTGGCCAACGTAAGCGATGCTCACGAATGACAATGTTCGTAATTTTTTGTCCGGATATTAATGGTGTAATTCCGGTTACAGTTGTTTCTACTTCAGGTAATTCAGGCATAATTTTAATAAAACTAAAATCGTATATTTGTGTATTTTAAGTGTGTATTAAAACATTTTAATTAAAATAAATCCGCCATTACATTAAATTTTTATAAATCATTGAATAAACGTGAATTTAATATAGTCTTAAAGGTAGTATTTAAGACTGTTTTCGTTTTATTTTCTATTTCACATTACTCAAGAGTGATAATGATGACTATATTTAGAACTGCAAAAACTCAGATTAATCGCATTGTAAGCTTTTTACTTATTAGCCTAATAATTTCCAGCGGGTTTGTGTCAAGTGTTCAAGCGGCCATAGTGAGCTCTCAAGATTTGGCATCAGTAAGTTTAAAACTACAAGCACGTGATAACGTTCGTCTGGCTCTACAACGAATTGATGTTCAGCAACAACTCAGTTCAATGGGCGTTGAAGCTAGCGTCGTTTTGTCTAGAGTTGATAGCATGACGAATACAGAAATCCAGGAATTATCTGGATTGATTGAACAAAAACCTGCTGGCAGTGGCATTATTGGATTACTTGGTTTTATATTGGTGGTGTTACTCATAACCGATTTATTGAAATTAACTAACGTATATAATTTATAAATTGATCAGTAATCTTAATCTACACTTCTCTGAACCGGAATATTTAACAGTCGATTAGCCATGTCATGATTTAATTTGTATTGTATTTTTAAATCTGGACGGCTAAAAAAATAAAAGTCGTCAGTACTCGAAACCTCAAATAGTATTGGCTTTTGCTTGCCTTCAAGGGTTATTTCGATATTAAATTGATTAGCCGCTTGCTCGGTATCTGCTAATTTATTTATTTCAATTGTCTGGCTATTGCTCCATTCTGTAATTAATTGAACGACATCATCAATACTGGTTTTGTCCGAAACAGGTGTTATTGTCCATTTTGAGTTTTTTAATTGAATATCATGGTTAACAAGTTTTATGCCCGTAATTTTTTCACCTTGAGCGATTAATGCATGATCGATAAATCCGGTGGTGCTTATATTTAATAAATAAAAGAAACGATCGGGGAATAAATACAATTTTTCATTAGTTAAAATATAGCGGTTTAAATTTAATTGTTCATTTGTACCAAATAAAAATAGTTGTTCATTTAGTTTGAGAGTCGCTTGTGGCGGGTTTAGTTTAAATTTATTTTTATCAATTGTTGATATGGTAAATTGTGAAGAACTTTTGGCCTGAGTTATTCGTAATATTGACTCAATATAAAATGCATTTGCTCTTACTTTATAAGGTGAGACCATATACCAATACTCATTAATTTTTTTAAATGCTAATGATTCACTAGTGATACGGCTAATTTCAATTGAGCTTATTGATTGTTCAGATAGCGAACTTATTTTAAATGTTGCAGTAGTAGGTTCATCTGTCTCTAAAAATAAAAATGTAATTAAAGCGACAACAATTAACAATAAAACTATATTGATACTATTTCGAGAAGTCATTATTTTTTCGCACGTCTACGCCAAATAACAAAACCCAGTATGGCCAGTACTAATGGCAATATAATTAACAATACTAATGCAATAATCCACCATGTTTGCTGCTGTAGTGTAATTTTTGTATCAATGGCTATTTTTGACGGAATTGAAATAAAGTTATCATCATGGCTTATCCAATTAAATATATTAACGGCCAGATCTCGGTTGCCTTGATTGCCAATATAAGTGTTCGATAAAAAATCACCATCGCCTAATACTACGATTCGTTGTTTTTTCTCAGTTTTGGATTTAGTATTTGCAATTGAACGAGATAATGCAATGCCAATACTTAATGGCCCAGGAATATCATTTTCGATATTAAAGTCAATGGTGCCTTGTAATACGCTAGTTTCAGACCAACTTCGTGGCACTGTTTTTAATATGACAGAATTTTTCCAACTAATGGCTTCTGTATTCTTGTTGTCTGAATTCAAATTAGTAGAATTTAATTTAGGCGAATTATATTTTAATGCAACTGCTTGAGGAAAAACCGTGATCAATGCAAAATCGTTAATGATTGGGTGGCTATCGTATTTAGTGACAAGTGATATAGTCGGGCTGGATATGCCATAGAGTTGAGCCGATGGATCAACAATGGTACCCGGTTCAAAGCTAATGTTTAATTTGCGCGCAACGGCATCCAAGCTATAGGACAATCCGGGTTCATGCATCCATAGTAGGTTTCCACCATTGCTAATGTAATCATTAATGATTTTAACTTCGCCGGGCAGGTAATCTATTTGCGGACTTGCAATGACAATAGCAGCGGCATTTTTGGGTATGATCGGAGTACTATTGAGATCGATACTACTGGTATTTACTCCAGTCTTATTAAGGTAATTTGTAAATGCCTTTAAATCATAATTGGCTTCTCCATCAGGGCGGCGTTCACCGTGTCCAGAAATAAACAGTATGCGAGTGTCGTTACTTCGAAGTAAGCGTAATAATGAATTTGTTAATAACTCTTCAGTTAAAAATTGCAGATGTTCCGAACGATTATTGTATTCAATAATTATTTCGCCATCGACTTTTATTCCGAGTTTTCGGATTATATCGGGGTTGGTGTCTGGGTTGATGTATTCAATATCAATATCTGACTTAACTCGAGTGTATTGTAATAATTTTTCTGCAATGACTTTTCGAATGGGTTGTATATCGCTGGCTCGAACAAAAACGCGTATTTTAATTTTATTCGACATTTTATTAAGTACTTTGACACTTGCTTCTGACAGCGTATGACGGTTTGTGGCGGTTAAGTCATATTCAAAGTTGTACTTATTACTGAAATACGCAAGTAGTCCCATTAAGGATAAAAAACCAATATAAAATATCAGGTTCTGTATGCGTAGTTGTAAGCGCGTTTTTTTAGTGACATCCATATTGATTCATTACTTTATTATTGTTGTAGTCTGTCATTATCTAGTCGACGTATACTTAATACGATAAAGGTGAAAATTAGTAATAAGTAGTATATGACATCACTGCTTTTAAAAAAGCCAGTAAATAAATTATCCAGATGGCTTCGTAAAGAAATATAATTAAATAACCCCGAAGGATTATCAGCTGTCGCCAATAAATCAATTAAGTTTAATAATAACAGACTAGTAAAACTGATGACCGCTGCTAAAACAGGATTATCGGTTAATGTTGAGATATACAATCCTATTGCTGCAAATGCCGACAGTATTAAGAATAAGCCCATTATATTACTAAACAATAAGCCAAAATCTAAACTGCCACCAGCCAATACGGTTAGCGGCATAATTGAAATCATTAAAATCATGATAAGTAAAAATAGGATAACGCCGAGATATTTACCCAATATGATTTCTGTCATTGACAATGGTGCTGAGAATAATAACGTTAAGGTTCTATTTTGTCTTTCACCGCTAATGAGTCGCATTGTGAGTAACGGTATTATTATCATTAAAATAAATGCAGCGGAGCCATAGAGTGATTCGGCAATTACCGAGGTTATACCGGGATCACTGTTATTTGCTTCTAGCTGGGGTTGGATGTTTAAATACAGCTCAACACTTTTTAGATAAAATAAACACAATATAAACTGTGTAATGGCCAGTATCGCCCATGCCAGTGGCGTTAAAAATAAGCTGCGCAATTCGCGTCTTGCTATTGACCAAATCATTTAAGATCCTTTTCGAGATCAATTTGTTGTTCATTAGTGGTTATGTCAATAAAAACTTGTTCTAATGATTTTTGTTCTGATTTTAATTCGTATAAGCGCCAGCCCTTGTTAACGGATCGTTCAATTATAGCTTCGGCAACGTCGCTATCGGCTTGGTGCTGAATAAGTAAACTATTATCATCAAGTTGGCTACACTGAAGGACACCATTAAAACTCAATAGGTCAGCTACGTTTGGTGGATTTTTACAACGCATGACCATTGATGTTGAATCCATTTTATTGGTTAAGTTTTTGATGGTATCAGAAAACACCAAAACGCCTTTATTGATAATTTGTACTCGATCACAGGTCATTTGCACTTCGGGCAATATGTGGGTTGAGAGTAATACTCCGTGCTCTTTACCTAACTCACGAATAAGTGAGCGAATCTCACGAATTTGAATAGGATCTAACCCGACCGTGGGTTCATCAAGAACAACGATGTCGGGTGAGTGAATAATGGCTTGAGCGATACCAATTCGTTGCTGAAATCCTTTGGACAGGTTGCCAATTAATCTGTTGCGGACTTCGGTTAAACCACAGCGCTGTAAGGTTCGTTGCATGGCTTTAGAAATGTGTTTTCTGGTAATGCGATTAATTTTGGCGCAATAATGGAGGTATTCGTCGACTGTGGAATCTTTGTATAGTGGTGGTTGTTCTGGTAAGTAACCAATATGGGCTTTAGCTTGTTTGGGCTTATCAAGTAAATCAATGCCATTAATGGTAATTTTACCGGAAGTTGGTGCAAGGTTGCCGGTAATCATATTCATTGTAGTCGATTTACCTGCACCATTAGGTCCTAGAAACCCTAGAATTTCACCTTTGTGTAATTCAAATTCGAGTTTTTCTACGGCACTAATATTAGCGTAATGACGTGTTAAATGCTGTACCTTAATTAATGAATCGTTGCTCATGATAATATCATTTTTGTTCTATATATTGTATTTTGAACATTTACATTTAATTAGTGGGTATTATAATTAATATAGATGAATACAATACAAATAGTATCGATTGTATATTGGTATATTGGTATATTGATATTTAATAAAAATGAATTTAAAATATAACATAAAATAGTAGCTTGATGTTTAATTTAAGTGTTTTTTGGGATAGCTTATTGCTTGTTAAAAAGCTGGGTAAAAGTGGATGACTCAATCACTGTGTGAAAAATATGGATTTGATCAAAAGGGAAGGGATGAACGATTAGTCTTAGTGCGTTTAATCTCCGGATTATCTCGCTTAGACGATATTGAAAGAGTAAATGGTATTTTTCTAAAAATACAAAAACACATCATTGTCCCAAAATTAAACGATATAATTGAACAGTTCTATAATTATATTCTTGGAGAACCAGCGATGTCTTGCTTTTTTAATGATAAAGCGCTAATTACAAAATTACGGGGGACTCAAAAACTATACTTACTGTCCTTTGGTGTTAATTTTGAATTAGAGTCGTATTTTGAAAATAGACTTAAAATTGGTTTGGCCCACGCACGAATTGCATTACCTTTTAGTTTATATCAATGTGCTTATAATTGTATGCAAGAAATTATTTGTTATTACATTAGTTTGGATACGACGTTTACATATTCAGAAAAACAGCAAAGCATTATTTATCTGCAGCGGATGAATACCTTAGATCAATCGTTAGCTGTCGATACCTATTTTAAAGCCAATATCCAAAACCTTGAACACTCT
>VAOX01062634.1_pt1 | contig 15693 bp, 11 predicted proteins | sample 3393891 | NCBI WGS metagenome assembly VAOX01 (sample SAMN08290429, study PRJNA428436) | hydrothermal vent metagenome | isolation source: Deep-sea hydrothermal vent chimney | place: Indian Ocean: Southwest Indian Ridge | depth 2822 m m | reverse complement strand
CTTCGTGATCGCCGCCGTCAGTGTCGTCTTGCCATGGTCTACATGACCTATGGTCCCCACGTTAACGTGGGGCTTGGTGCGCTCAAATTTTTCCTTGGACACGGCTCAATACCTCTGATGCTATACAGTTTCTATCAGGACGTTTTTTTGATCACGGCCTCAGCGATATTCGCGGGCGCCTCGGCATACTTAGCGAACTCCATGCTGTAAGTAGCTCGCCCCTGGGTGGCAGAACGCAGCGAAGTCGCATAACCAAACATTTCGGCCAACGGCACTTCAGCACGAATCAACTTACCGGCAGGGGAATCATCCATGCCTTGAAGGATGCCGCGACGGCGATTCAGATCGCCCATCACATCACCCATGTAATCCTCAGGACTGACGACCTCGACCTTCATCACCGGCTCAAGGAGAACCGGGTTGGCTTTCATGACACCTTCTTTCAATGCCATTGAGCCGGCGATCTTGAATGCCATTTCTGAAGAGTCAACTTCGTGATAGGAACCATCGAAGAGTGTTGCCTTGAGGTCCACAACCGGGTAACCCGCCAACACGCCGTTCGCCATTGCCTCCTCGACACCCTTGCCGACAGCAGGAATATATTCGCGGGGCACAACGCCACCGACGATCGCGTTGACGAACTCAAAGCCCTTGCCGGCTTCCTGTGGTTCCAACTTGAGCCAGACATGGCCATACTGACCGCGGCCACCGGACTGGCGCACAAATTTACCTTCGATTTGCAGCGGCTTGCGAATCGTTTCACGATAAGCGACCTGAGGTGCACCTACATTGGCCTCCACCTTGAATTCGCGCTTCATGCGATCAACGATGATCTCCAGATGCAATTCACCCATGCCCGAGATAATGGTTTGGCCCGACTCCTCGTCGGTATGAACCCGGAAGGAGGGGTCCTCCTGCGCAAGCTTCGACAAGGCGATGCCCATTTTCTCCTGATCGGGCTTCGTTTTGGGCTCAATGGCCACGGAGATTACCGGTTCCGGGAACTCCATACGCTCCAGCGTAATAATGTTGCCCAGCGCACACAATGTATCGCCGGTAGTGACATCCTTCAGACCAACGGCGGCGGCAATATCTCCGGCACGCACTTCCTTGATCTCTTCGCGGGAGTTGGCGTGCATCTGCACGATGCGCCCGATACGCTCTTTTTTCCCCTTGACCGAGTTGTAGAGTGAATCTCCGGAATTAACGACACCCGAGTACACACGGAAAAAGGTCAATGTACCGACGAAAGGATCCGTTGCAATCTTGAATGCCAATGCTGAAAACGGCTCGTCATCGCTGCTATGGCGCTCCGCGGGAGTCTCTGCAGCATCATCCAGGTACCCCTTGATGGAAAGCACGTCACTTGGCGAGGGCATGTATTCAATCACGGCATCCAACATGGCCTGCACGCCCTTGTTCTTGAATGCGGAACCGCACAAGGCCGGCACGAGTTCATTCGCCAAAGTCCGCATACGCAAACCCTGCTTGATCTCATCGACAGACAGTTCACTTGTTTCGAGATATTTTTCCATTAACTCTTCGGAGGCTTCGGCTGCGGCCTCGATCAGTTTCTCACGCCACTCCTGGCATTCATCAAGCATGTCGGCCGGGATCTCCCTGGCCTCATAGGTCATGCCCATATCATCCTCATTCCAGAAGATCGCCTTCATACGAATAAGGTCAACAATGCCCTTGAAGTTCTCTTCAGCCCCGATCGGCAGCTGAATTGGCACCGGGTTGGCGCCCAGGCGGTCTTTGATCTGTTCTACGACACGCAGGAAGTTGGCACCGGCACGGTCCATCTTGTTGACGAACGCCATACGCGGGACATGGTATTTGCTGGCTTGGCGCCAGACGGTTTCAGATTGAGGCTCCACGCCGCCCACGGCACAGAACACCGCACAGGCACCATCCAGCACTCGCAGGCTGCGCTCCACCTCAATGGTGAAATCAACATGTCCGGGCGTATCAATGATATTGATACGATGCTCTGGAAATTGCTGATCCATGCCCTGCCAGAAACACGTGGTCGCCGCAGAGGTGATGGTGATGCCGCGCTCCTGTTCCTGCTCCATCCAGTCCATGGTGGCGGCACCATCGTGCACTTCACCGATCTTGTGCGATACACCCGTGTAAAACAGGACGCGCTCGGTAGTCGTCGTCTTACCGGCATCAATGTGCGCCATGATGCCGATGTTGCGATAACATTCGATTGGTGTCTTACGTGCCACGTTAAATTCCTCAACCCCGACGGGGGGATGTTATTACCAGCGGTAGTGTGCGAAGGCCTTGTTGGCCTCGGCCATGCGGTGGGTATCTTCCCGCTTCTTGACCGCTGAACCCTTGTTCTCGAAGGCATCCAGAATCTCGGAAGCCAGGCGCTGGTCCATCGACTTTTCACTGCGCTTGCGCGCCGCGTCTACCAGCCAGCGCATGGCCAGCGCGGTACGACGATCGGTACGCACCTCGATCGGCACCTGATAGGTGGCCCCACCCACACGGCGGGATTTGACCTCCACGACAGGGCGGATATTGTCCAGGGCCTTAGTGAAGAGATCCAGCGGATCACCGCTACGCTTGCCAGCCACCTGTTCCAGCGCGCCATAGACAATCTTCTCTGCGACTGCCTTCTTGCCGTCGACCATAATCATATTGACGAACTTGGTGATCGTCTGATTACCGAACTTGGGGTCCGGCAGAATGGCCCGCTTGGCAGCTACTCGTCTTCTCGCCATAGTAGTTCTCGATTTACCAATAAATTCAGCCGGTCAGCATTCAGGCCGGCTGTGTAGATACCGAATTACAATCCCAAACCCACCTCGGGTTAGCCCTTGGGCCTTTTAGTTCCGTATTTCGACCGTCCCTGGCGGCGATCACTCACACCGGCGGTATCCAGGGAACCACGCACTGTGTGATAACGCACACCGGGCAAATCCTTGACCCGACCACCACGAATCAATACGACCGAGTGCTCTTGTAGGTTATGTCCCTCACCACCGATATAGGACGTCACTTCAAAACCGTTGGTCAGGCGCACGCGCGCCACTTTACGCAAAGCAGAGTTCGGCTTTTTCGGCGTCGTGGTATACACACGGGTACACACGCCACGCTTCTGTGGAGAACTCTCCAGCGCCGGCACCGCGCTCTTCTTCGGCTTGCGCACACGGGGCTTGCGTACCAACTGGTTGATCGTCGCCATAAATCTATGGTCTCCAGAAATAAACGACAGGCCGGGGACACCGGCCTGTCAAAGAAGCGGAATTTTAGGAATTTGGGAGCGCGCTGTCAAGCACTCTCGGTCATGAATCCAAGATCACATGCCGATCAGTCCTCGCTGGCCGGTACGCTAGTCTGCGCAGCCACCGCAGGCACCACCTCGTCAATGATACCCAGCTTCTTCTGGCGTTGGCGCCGCCGCTCACTGTGATAGACCAAACCGGTACCTGCCGGGATCAGGCGACCCACGATAACATTTTCCTTTAGTCCCCGTAGATCGTCCATCTTGCCGCTGACCGATGCTTCGGTCAGTACCCGGGTCGTCTCCTGGAAGGAGGCAGCAGAAATGAACGACTCGGTCGCCAGTGATGCCTTGGTGATGCCGAGTAACAGAGGGGTAAAGGTGGCCGGGCGTTTATCTTCACCTTGCGCCAGGACGCGCTCATTCTCCTCCAGCGCACGGGCCCGCTCGGCCTGCTCGCCCTTGAGGAACTTGGAGTCTCCGGGATTGGCGATCTCAAGCTTGCGCAGCATTTGGCGCACAATGACTTCAATGTGCTTGTCATTGATTTTCACGCCCTGCAGACGGTAGACATCCTGCACTTCGTTGACAATATAGCGTGCCAGTTTCTCGACACCCAACAGTCGCAGGATGTCATGGGGGCTGGGTTCACCCTCGACCACCACCTCACCCTTCTCAACATGTTCCCCCTCGAACACCACCACATGGCGCCACTTGGGGATCAGCTCTTCATAGACATCACCCGCGGACGGAGTGATGACCAGGCGCTGCTTGCCCTTGGTCTCCTTGCCGAAACTGACCGTACCGGAAATCTCGGCCAGGATAGCGGGTTCCTTCGGCTTGCGAGCCTCGAACAGGTCAGCAACACGCGGCAAACCACCGGTGATGTCACGCGTTTTGGATGACGCCTGCGGGATGCGGGCAATAATGTCACCCACGACCATCTCGCCCCCGTCTTCCACCGTAATCAGAGCACCGGCCGGGAGATAGTAGTGCGCCGGGATCTCGGTTCCGGCGATGCACAGATCAGTGCCCGCGTCGTCGAGCAACTTGACCAGAGGGCGCATGTCCTTGGCCATACTGGCACGCTGTTTCGGATCAGTGATAACCAGACTGGACAATCCGGTGACCTCGTCCACTTGATGCTGGACGGTGACACCATCGATGATGTCCATAAACTTGATGCGCCCAGCCACCTCGGTGATGACCGGATGGGTATGCGGGTCCCAATTTGCCAGGTTTTGGCCGGCCTCAACGGCATCGCCATCGTTGATCGTGATAAAGGCCCCATAGGGCACCTTATAGCGCTCCCGTTCACGACCCTGCTCATCCAGGATGGTCAACTCCCCAGAACGCGACACGGCCACGTTATTGCCGCTGGTGGTGTGTTGAACCATCTTGATATTGTGCAGGCGCACAGTGCCCTTGGATTTGATCTGAATATTGTTGATGGCCGCGGAACGACTGGCAGCACCACCGATATGGAAGGTACGCATGGTGAGCTGGGTACCCGGCTCACCGATGGACTGCGCCGCGATGACGCCCACCGCCTCGCCGACATTCACCTGATGGCCACGGGCCAGGTCGCGCCCGTAGCAGGTCGCACAGACTCCATGGCGCGTGGTGCAAGTAATCGGCGAACGTACCTTGAGATGATCCACAGAGAACTCTTCGAGGACAACGACCCAAAGTTCATCCAGCAGAGTACCGCTCGGTATGGCAATCTCGTCTGTGCCCGGACGATACACATGTTCAGCGGTGACGCGACCCAACACCCGCTCGCGCAAAGGCTCAACCACATCGCCACCCTCGATAAGGCTGGATATGGTGAGCCCGTCCTCGGTGCCACAATCCACTTCGGTGACCACCAGATCCTGGGCCACATCGACCAGACGTCGGGTCAGATATCCTGAATTGGCAGTCTTGAGGGCGGTATCGGCCAGTCCCTTACGCGCACCGTGGGTTGAAATGAAGTATTGCAATACCGACAAGCCTTCGCGGAAATTTGCGGTGATCGGCGTCTCGATAATAGAGCCATCCGGCTTAGCCATGAGACCACGCATACCGGCCAGCTGGCGAATCTGCGCCGCGGAACCACGCGCTCCGGAGTCGGCCATCATGAAGATGGAGTTGAACGACTTCTGGCGTACCGTCTTGCCCTCCTTGTCGACCACCTCATCGCTACCCAGCATGTCCATCATGGCTTTGGCAACCTGGTCATTGGTATGTGACCAGATGTCCACTACCTTGTTATAGCGCTCACCATTAGTCACCAGACCGGAGGTATACTGCTCCTCAATTTCTTTGACTTTCTCCTCGGCGGACGCCAGGATGGCGGTCTTCTCGCCGGGAATGACCATATCGTCGGCGCAAAAAGACACACCCGCACGGGTGGAGAACTCAAAACCGGTATACATCAGTTGATCGGCAAAGATGACCGTCGCCTTGAGACCGAGACTGCGATAACACGCATTGATCAGGCGGGAAATGGCCTTCTTGGTCAAGTCCTGGTTGATCAGTTCAAACGGCATACCGTCTGGCACAATATTGAACAACAGGGCACGGCCTACCGTCGTGTCCTGGCGTCCCACACGTGTCTCACGGTTGCCTTCGGCATCGATGATGACCTCGCGGATACGCACTGTGACACAGGCCTGGAGGTCGATGATCTTGCCCTCAAAGGCGCGATGTACCTCCTTGAGATCGGCAAACACCATGCCCTCGCCACGGGCATTAATCCGCTTACGGGTCATCCAGTACAGGCCCAACACCACGTCCTGGGACGGCACGATAATGGGCTCACCATTGGCAGGAGAGAGAATATTGTTGGTCGCCATCATCAGCGTGCGCGCCTCCAGCTGTGCCTCCAGTGACAAAGGCACGTGTACCGCCATCTGATCACCGTCAAAGTCAGCGTTAAACGCGGTGCATACCAGCGGATGCAGCTGGATGGCCTTACCTTCGATGAGCACCGGTTCAAAGGCCTGAATACCCAAACGGTGCAGGGTCGGGGCACGGTTGAGCATCACCGGATGCTCGCGAATGACCTCGGCGAGAATATCCCAGACTTCCGGTCCTTCGCGTTCGACCATTTTCTTGGCCGCCTTGATGGTGGTGGCCAAACCACGACGCTCTAATTTACTGAAAATAAACGGTTTAAACAGCTCCAACGCCATCTTCTTGGGCAGACCGCACTGGTGCAGGCGCAGCGTCGGTCCAACCACAATGACGGAACGCCCGGAATAATCAACCCGCTTGCCCAGCAGGTTTTGGCGGAAACGCCCCTGCTTGCCCTTGATCATATCGGCCAACGACTTCAGTGGACGCTTGTTCGAGCCGGTGATGGCCCGTCCGCGGCGACCGTTGTCCAGCAGGGCATCCACAGACTCCTGCAACATACGTTTTTCGTTACGCACGATAATATCCGGCGCATTAAGATCAAGCAGGCGCTTGAGTCGATTGTTACGATTGATGACGCGACGATACAGATCGTTGAGATCAGAGGTCGCAAAGCGGCCGCCTTCCAGTGGCACCAGCGGACGCAGCTCGGGAGGCAACACCGGCAGCACGGTCATCACCATCCACTCCGGTTTGTTACCGGAGCCGACAAAGGCCTCGATAAGCTTTAGACGCTTGGACAGTTTCTTGAACTTGGTCTCGGAACCCGTCGCATTGATGTCCTCACGCAGTTTGATCGCCTCACTGTCCATATCCAGCGAGCGCAATAGCTGATGGACGGCTTCAGCACCCATACGGGCGTCGAATTCATCACCATACTCCTCGATAGCATCGAGATAGGCCTCATCAGAGAGCAATTGACCACGCTCAAGTGTGGTCATACCGGGGTCGACTACCACGAATGCCTCAAAATACAGTACGCGCTCAATGTCGCGCAGCGTCATGTCGAGTAGCAAACCCATGCGTGAGGGCAATGACTTGAGGAACCAGATATGCGCCACCGGGCTAGCCAGCTCGATGTGACCCATGCGATCGCGGCGCACTTTGGCCAAGGTGACTTCCACACCACACTTCTCGCAGATAACGCCACGATGTTTGAGCCGCTTGTACTTACCGCACAGGCACTCATAGTCCTTCACCGGGCCGAAGATCTTGGCGCAGAACAGGCCATCGCGTTCCGGCTTGAAGGTACGATAATTGATGGTCTCCGGCTTCTTGACCTCGCCAAAGGACCAGGAACGAATTTTATCGGGTGAGGCGAGGCCAATACGAATGGCATCAAAATCCTCAATCTGGCCCTGCTGCTTAAAAATCTTCAGTAGATCTTTCAAGGTTCTTACTCCTGCTCGAAGTCTATCGAGTCCCGAATGGCCGACAATGTCCCGACGGGACACCACCAGCGATTGACTAGCGCATGCTGGCGAGGCTCGTCAGTCCAGCTCCTCCAGCTCGATATCGATACCGAGGGAACGGATTTCTTTTAGCAACACGTTGAACGATTCGGGCATGCCTGGCTCCATCCTGTGGTCGCCATCCACGATATTTTTGTACATCTTTGTCCGACCATTGACATCATCAGACTTGACGGTAAGCATTTCCTGCAGCGTATACGCCGCGCCGTAGGCTTCCAGGGCCCACACCTCCATCTCGCCGAAACGCTGGCCCCCGAATTGCGCCTTACCGCCCAGCGGCTGCTGGGTGACGAGACTGTAGGGACCGGTGGAACGCGCATGCATCTTGTCATCTACCAGATGGTTAAGCTTGAGCATGTACATATAGCCCACCGTCACCTGACGCTCGAAGGCATCACCGGTGCGCCCGTCGTACAACGTCGTCTGCCCGGACTCAGGCAAATCAGCCAGGCGTAGCAACTGCTTGATTTCCGTCTCATTGATGCCGTCAAAAACCGGTGTAGCCATCGGCACACCCTTGCGCAGATTGCCGCTCAGCTCGATGATCTCCGCATCCGTCAAGGATTTGAGATCGACCTTCTGACCGCCGGTCTGGTTATACACCTGGTCAAGGAATTTGCGCAGATCGACGACCTTCTTCTGAGCATCCAACATTTTCCCGATCTTGAGTCCCAGTCCCTTGGCGGCCCAACCCAGATGGGTCTCCAGCACCTGTCCGACATTCATACGTGAAGGCACGCCTAACGGATTAAGCACGATATCAATGGGGGTACCCTCCTTGGAGAACGGCATGTCCTCGACCGGTACGATCATCGAGATTACACCCTTGTTACCATGGCGGCCGGCCATCTTGTCACCGGGTTGAATACGCCGCTTGACGGCCATGTATACCTTCACCATCTTCAGCACGCCCGGCGCGAGATCATCGCCCGTGGTCAATTTTTTATGCTTCTCCTCGTACTTCTCGTCGAAGTCCTGGCGCAGTTGCTTGGTCTGCCCGGCGATGGCCTCCAACTGGGCATTGGCCTCGTCATTGCGCAAACGAATCTCAAACCACTTGTCACGGACCAGTTCGCTCAGATACCCCTCGGCGATCTTGTCCCCGGCCTTGAGCTTGTGTGGGCCCCCTTCGGCGACCTTGCCAATAAGCATCTTCTCTACACGCTGGAAGGCATCGTCTTCCATGATGCGCAATTGGTCCATAAAGTCCTTCTTGATCCGCGCCATTTCCGTCTCTTCGATGGCCTTGGCACGGGAGTCCTTCTCGATGCCGTCGCGGGTAAAGACCTGCACGTCGATCACTGTACCGTTCATGCCAGTGGGCACGCGCAGCGAGGTATCCTTCACGTCAGAGGCCTTTTCGCCGAAGATGGCGCGCAGCAGTTTCTCTTCCGGCGTAAGCTGGGTTTCACCCTTGGGTGTCACCTTGCCGACCAGGATATCGCCGGGGCGCACCTCGGCACCGATATATACGATGCCGGCTTCATCAAGCTTCGCCAGTGCGGCCTCACCCACATTGGGAATATCGCCGGTGATCTCCTCTGAGCCCAGTTTGGTATCCCGCGCAACGCAGGTCAGTTCCTCGATGTGAATGGTGGTGTAGCGATCTTCTTGCACCACACGCTCGGAGATAAGGATGGAATCCTCGAAGTTGTAACCATTCCAGGGCATGAAGGCGACCAGCATATTTTGCCCCAGGGCCAGCTCGCCCATATCCGTACTCGGGCCATCCGCCAGTGCATCACCCCGGGCAATCTTATCGCCCGGGCGCACCAGTGGACGCTGATTGATGCAGGTATTCTGGTTGGAACGGGTGTATTTGGTCAGGTTATAGATGTCCACACCCGGCTCACCCGGCACGGTCTCCTCGTCGTTGACCCGGACCACCATGCGTGCGGCGTCGACTGAATCGACTACACCACCGCGGCGAGCCACGACGATCACGCCCGAATCGATGGCCACGGTACGTTCCATACCAGTACCCACCAGCGGCTTGTCCGCCTTCAGGGTCGGTACGGCCTGACGCTGCATGTTCGATCCCATCAGCGCACGGTTGGCGTCATCGTGTTCAAGAAACGGAATCAGCGCGGCCGCAATCGAGACGATCTGGCGTGGAGAAATATCCATGAAATCCACACGATTGGCGGTAGCCATACTGAACTCACCCAGATGACGACAGGGCACGAGGTCATCGACCAGTCGCCCCTTGCCATCAAGCGCGGCATTGGCCTGGGCGATAATATAGTCACCTTCATCGATCGCACTCAGATAGACGACTTCGTCGGTCACCTTGCTATCCTTGACCTTGCGATAAGGCGTTTCCAGAAAGCCGTAGTCATTGGCACGGGCATAGATGGCCAGCGAGTTGATCAGACCGATATTCGGGCCTTCCGGCGTCTCAATCGGACAAACGCGCCCATAGTGGGTCGCATGCACGTCACGCACTTCGAAACCAGCACGCTCGCGGGTCAGGCCACCCGGGCCCAGGGCCGAGATGCGACGCTTGTGAGTAACCTCGGACAGCGGATTATTCTGGTCCATAAACTGCGATAGCTGTGAGGAGCCGAAGAACTCCTTGACGGCTGCCGACACGGGTTTGGCATTGATGAGTTCCTGCGGCATCAGACCCTCGGACTCGGCCAGGCTCAGGCGCTCCTTGACTGCACGTTCGACACGTACCAGGCCAACACGGAACTGATTTTCAGCCATCTCGCCGACCGAACGGATACGGCGATTACCCAGGTGGTCGATATCGTCCACCGTACCGTTACCGTTGCGGATATCGATCAGCACCGTGAGGACATCGATGATGTCTTCGTTCGACAACGTACCCGCACCAGTGGAGTCCTTACGCCCGACCCGACGGTTAAATTTCATCCGTCCCACTGCGGACAGATCATAGCGATCAGCGCTGAAGAACAGGTTGTTGAACAGATTCTCTGCGGCCTCCTTGGTCGGGGGTTCGCCGGGACGCATCATGCGGTAGATTTCAACCTGGGCCTCCAGCCGAGTGTGCGTCTGATCGATGGCCAGCGTGCTGGAAACGTAGGAGCCGTGGTCCAGATCATTGGTGAAAATGACCTTGAACCGCTTGACGCCTGCGCCGCGCAGTTTTTCCAGTAACTCGCCAGTGAGTTCATCATTGGCATTGGCAAGGATTTCGCCGCTGGTCGCGTCCACCACATCGTGAGACAGCACCTTGCCAATGACATAGTCTTCAGGCACCTGCAATGCCTTGGCGCCAGACGCCTCCAGTTCGCGCACGTGGCGTGCGGTAATACGCCGACTTTCCGCGACCAGCACCTTGTTCTTGATCTTGATATCGAAGGTCGCGGTCTCACCGCGCAGACGCTCCGGAATCAGCGTCATATCGATACCGTCCTTGGAGAAGGTGAATTCATTCTTCTCGAAGAACATGTCCAGCATCTCCTCGGTGCTGAGACCAAGAGCGCGTAACAAGATGGAAGCTGGCAATTTGCGGCGCCGATCAATGCGTGCAAAAATGCAGTCCTTGGGGTCAAACTCGAAATCGAGCCAGGAACCACGATAGGGAATTACGCGGGCATTGAACAACAGCTTGCCCGACGAGTGGGTCTTGCCCCGATCGTGGTCGAAAAACACACCGGGTGATCGATGCAGCTGGGAGACAATAACACGCTCGGTGCCATTGATAACAAAGGTGCCGTTGTCGGTCATCAGCGGCAGTTCACCCATATAGACTTCCTGCTCCTTGATGTCCTTGACGCTCTGGTTACCGGCATCCTTGTCATAGATAATCAGACGCACCTTGACACGCAAAGGCGCAGAGAAGGTCACTCCACGCATCTGACATTCCTTGACGTCGAAGACCGGGGTACCCAGGCGGTAGCTGACATATTCAAGCGCGGCACTACCAGAATAACTGGTGATAGGAAACACCGACTTGAAGGCTGCATGCAAACCCTTCTCGAGCCGTGCATCAGGTTTGCATTCGGTCTGCAGGAAATCCCGATAAGAATTCAGCTGTGTGGACAACAGATACGGGATGTCCAATATACTCGGACGTTTGCCGAAATTCTTGCGAATGCGTTTCTTCTCAGTAAAGGAGTAGGCCATCAGAATTCCTCTGCAATCTCAGTCAGTGACGTTCGCTCACCAGCACATGCTGGCAAAATAGAACGTGACATGGCGGCAACATCCGACTTCCTTGACGCCACCAACAGCAAAAGGCCGGTAGCCATTTGCCACCAGCCGCCTGCCGTCATTTCGTCCATCCCTGGTCTGTCATAGGGCGCAGTTGTACCCGATGACATATTCCGAAACAGGGCACGCGCCCCGCCCCGGAATAGCGTAGCTACTTGAGTTCAACTTTGGCGCCAGCCTCTTCCAACTGCTTCGTGATAGCCTCGCCGTCCGCCTTGGAAACAGCTTCCTTGATTGTCGAAGGTACACTCTCGACCAGATCCTTGGCCTCCTTCAGACCCAGACTGGTGATGGCGCGCACAGCCTTGATGACGGACACCTTGTTGTCGCCAAAACTGCTCATAAACACATCAAACTCGGTCTGCTCTTCAGCTGCCGGGGCGGCCGCACCGGCGGCCGGGGCTGCTACCATCGCAGCGGCGGCGGAAACGCCGAACTTCTCTTCCATCGCTTCGACCAGTTCCACTACCTCCATGATGCTCATGTTGGAAATAGTCTCCAAGATATCTTCTTTAGATACAGCCATTGTAGTCTCCTAAAACTTTGGGTATATCCGGCATGCCCTCATCTAAACGCCGCCGGCAAACATGATTACCTGATATGCTGCCAGGACATTCAGCCCGTGGCCTGCTTTTGATCGCGAATCGCTGCGACGGTACGCACCATCTTGGCATGCGGTTCCACCAGGGTACGGGCAAACTTGGTGATCGGTGCCTTCATAACCGACATGAGTATGGCAATCGCCTGCTCCCTGGTCGGCATGCTGGCAAGACGCTCAATGGCGGAGGCATCCAACAGTTTGCCTCCAATAGATACCGCCTTGACCACCAGATGCTTGTTATCCTTGGCAAAATTGTCGATTACCCTAGCTGCTGCACCGGGGTCCTCCTGAGAGAACGCCAATAACAACGGCCCAACCAGGGCATCCTGCATGCACTCGAAATCAGTGCCTACAACTGCACGGCGTGCCAGGGTATTCTTGACGACCCGCAGATACACGCTGTCACCGCGCGCCTTCGCACGCAGTAGCGTCATCTCCTCGGCCGACAATCCCAGGTATTCTGCCGCGATAGCAGAATGCGCCGTACCCGCGATTTCCGCGACCTCAGCGACAATTGCTTTCTTGTCTTCAAGGCTGAGAGTCACGTGTTATCACCTCCTGTTTGTGTCATATATAGACAACCCGTCCGGCCTGTCCCTTCGACACTGTACTGAGAATCCGGGCGGTCGTTGACCCCCCGGACCATTCTCGGTGACCCTCACCAGATAAATCCTGTTCGGGCACACCGTCTGCGCAGGCCGGTTCACAACCCATAAGGGATGTATACCATTAAGCAATATTCACATACTGCACCTGCGGTCTTTGACGGCACCGGTGTAAACGCCACCGGAACCACAAAGTTCTACGTCGACGCGGTTCACACGGACCACGTCGTGGAATGTCTAATCCAGAGAGGCCTGATCAACAACGACACCAGGACCCATGGTAGTAGACACCGTGACCTTCTTCATATACACGCCTTTGGCAGAGGCGGGCTTGGCCTTATTCAGATCTGCCAACAAGGCCGACAGGTTTTCCTTCAAGGCGTTAGCTTCAAAACTCACTCTGCCAATTGAACAATGGATGATGCCTGCCTTGTCCGTGCGGTAACGCACCTGGCCGGATTTCGCGTTGCGAACCGCAGCAGCAACATCCGGGGTCACCGTACCCACTTTCGGATTGGGCATGAGACCGCGCGGGCCGAGGATCTGGCCCAGCTGACCGACCACACGCATGGCATCCGGAGAGGCGATCACGACGTCAAAGTCTATATTGCCTGCCTTGACGCTTTCGGCCAGATCCTCATAGCCGATAATATCGGCCCCCGCGGCCTTCGCCGCATCGGCATTGGCACCTTGGGCAAATACCGCAACACGCACTGTTTTTCCTGTGCCATTGGGCAACACCGTAGCGCTGCGCACGACTTGGTCCGATTTGCGCGGATCGACCCCCAGATTAACGGCGACATCGACGGCTTCCTCAAACTTGGCCTTGGGCAATTCCTTGAGCAGCGCAAGGGCCTCTTCGATAGGATAAAGCTTACCCGGGCGCACCTTCTCGCGGATTGCCTGCATACGTTTGCTGAGTTTGGCCATGACTTATACCCCCTCCACTTCGATGCCCATACTGCGCGCAGAGCCCGCGATGGTGCGCACTGCGGCATCCAGATCTGCCGCGGTCAAATCGGGTTCCTTGGTCTTGGCAATCTCCTCGAGCTGCGCCCGGGTCACCTTGCCCACCTTGTCACGATTAGGTACGCTGGAACCCTTCTGCACACCCGCGGCCTTCTTCAGCAAGACAGAGGCAGGAGGGGTCTTGGTCACAAAGGTGAAACTGCGATCGCTGTAGACGGTAATCACCACCGGGATCGGCATACCCTGCTCAATGCTCTGCGTCTGAGCATTGAATACCTTGCAGAACTCCATGATGTTCACGCCATGTTGACCGAGGGCCGGGCCCACCGGTGGGCTGGGGTTCGCCTGACCAGCCGCCACCTGCAGCTTGATGTACGCCTGTATTTTCTTAGCCATATTTCACTCCTGTGGGTACAAACGCCTTATCGGCTCCCCGATGTTGCATACTGCGTGAGACGCGTTCAGGGCGCGACTCGCGTCCGTCCCATGCGCTCACCCTTTCTCGACCTGCCCGAACTCCAGTTCAACCGGTGTGGAGCGACCGAAGATCGACACCGCGATCCGCAATCTGCTCTTCTCGTAGTCGACTTCTTCGACCACACCATTGAAATCATTGAACGGTCCCTCGTTAATGCGTACCACCTCACCAGGCTCGAACAATACCTTTGGCCGAGGTTTCTCTGTACCTTCCTGCACACGGTCCAGAATCGCCTGTGCCTCGCTATCAGAAATGGGGGCGGGGCGGTCCGAGGTCCCGCCGATGAAACCCATGACTCGTGGCACATCCTTGACCAGATGCCAAGTCTCGTCATTCAATTCCATCTGTACCAGTACATAGCCGGGGAAGAATTTGCGTTCAGAGCGCCGCTTCTGGCCTTCGCGCATCTCGATCACCTCTTCCGTCGGTACCAGGATCTGACCGAACTTATCGTCCAGGCCACTGCGCGCGATGCGTTCAGTAAGCGAGCGCTGCACGTGATTCTCATAGCCGGAATAGGCATGTACGACATACCAACGCAACGCCATGTTCAGCCTCCTTGACCAGTGAGCAAGCGCACGGCCCATAACAGGAACATATCGAACAACCACAGCATGACACCGATCAACAGCACCATCACTATGACTATCAGGGTGGTTTGTATCGTCTCCTTGCGTGTGGGCCACACCACCTTGCGCGTCTCGAGCACCGCGGTGCGTCCAAACCCCCAGGTCTCGGCCCCCATCCGCGTTCGCAGTGCGATGGCAACACCGACACCGATCATGAGCAACAGCCCGAACACCCGATAGAGTACAGACTCATTCGAGAAGTAATAAAAACCAGCGATACCACCCGTTATGAACAGCGCCGCAATGAGTAATTTAATTTTATCCAGCATCACCTAGTATAAAGCCTTGAACCTGCCTCGTGGAAAATGGCAGGCCAGGAGGGAATCGAACCCCCAACCTGCGGTTTTGGAGACCGCCGCTCTGCCAATTGAGCTACTGGCCTAAATCGTCGCAAGGGCTCAGCCTCAGGCACCCACCCTTGTGTTTATTACCGATCCGCAGATCGCCTTTACTCGATAATTTTAGCAACGACGCCGGCACCGACGGTCCGGCCACCTTCGCGAATCGCAAAGCGCAGCCCTTCCTCCATTGCTATCGGTGCAATCAGCGACACTGTCATCTGGATGTTGTCACCCGGCATCACCATCTCCACCCCTTCGGGCAGATCACAGGCACCGG
>VAOX01004139.1_pt1 | contig 15709 bp, 16 predicted proteins | sample 3393891 | NCBI WGS metagenome assembly VAOX01 (sample SAMN08290429, study PRJNA428436) | hydrothermal vent metagenome | isolation source: Deep-sea hydrothermal vent chimney | place: Indian Ocean: Southwest Indian Ridge | depth 2822 m m | reverse complement strand
CAAAAAACGCGCGAAGGACTGGGCCATTCACTCCCTTTTTGACTACGCCAAACAAGCTCTCAGAAGCACACTTTGAGGCATTCAACTGATGATTTTAGGGTGATAATTGATGGGTGACCGGCCCTGTTTCAGGAAAAGGAAACTCAGAGCGGCCACTACAGTGATATTATCTCTATATTTTAGTGTATTCATGATGTTGCCGATTTTGTCAGGCCGAGTTTTTTATGTTAAATACAGATCTGTTTTCTGAATGATATCTGGTGAAAATTTCGCGGTGTTTTTTTTGTGGACAGTCTACAGGTTCTCTATAAATTACTTTCGCGGCATCGAGATTTCTGCTCTCTTCCCTTGATTCTCAAAGCATAGCCCCCATATGCCTGGCAGACCTATAAATTTGATGGAGACTGGCAATGTCAAACGAGGAAACCCTCGATAAAACCCCGGAAGAAGACGTTCTGGAAGGTGCTGCTGAAGATGATCAGCAGGATGAGAGTGAGGCAGGTGATGAAGCCTCTTCTGCTGGAGAGGCGCTTTCTGCTGATGAGTTGATGGAAAAGCTGGATCTGGCAGAGAAAAAGGCCACTGAGAACTGGGATCATCTGTTACGTACCAAGGCTGAAATGGACAATATTCGGCGGCGAACGCAGAAAGATCTGGAAAATGCACATAAATTTGCACTGGAAAAGTTTATTTCTGAGCTGCTGGCGGTAAAGGATAGTCTGGAGCTCGGGGTTACTGCCGCAGGCCAGCAAAATGTCAGTGTGGAAAGCCTGATAGAGGGCAGTGAGATGACCCTGAATATGCTTGTCGGGGTATTTGAAAAATTTAATGTGGTTGAGCTGAACCCGGAAGGTGAAAAGTTTAACCCGGAGCACCATCAGGCAATGGCGATGCAGCCCAGTGCCGAACATGAGCCGAATACGGTAATGACAGTGATGCAGAAAGGCTACCTGCTGAACGATCGACTGGTCAGACCGGCAATGGTGATGGTGTCCAAAGCAGCAGAATAACACTGCGAAAGTTATAATCGGGCGCAGCCGATCACATAATAAGCATTTCTCTGCTTATTATGTGATCGACCTGTGATATCCGCTTGAAAAATAAAAACCCGCCCCTATCTAGGGGATAAGTTAAAAATTTAGATTTCTGGAGCAAATCATGGCAAAAATTATCGGCATCGACCTGGGTACAACAAACTCCTGTGTCGCTATTATGGATGGTGATTCACCACGCATTATTGAAAACTCAGAAGGCGATCGCACCACCCCCTCGATTGTGGCATTTGGTGAGGGTGATGAGGTGATGGTAGGCCAGGCAGCCAAGCGTCAGGCGGTAACAAACCCTGAAAACACGCTGTATGCTGTGAAGCGTCTGATCGGTCGGCGTTTCGATGAAGATGTTGTGCAGCGCGATATCAAGCTGGTGCCCTATAAAATTACCAAAGCCGATAACGGTGATGCCTGGATTGAAGCGCATGGCCAGAAAATGGCACCCCCTGAGGTGGCTGCTCGCATTCTACAGAAAATGAAGAAAACGGCGGAAGAATTTCTCGGTGAAGAAGTCACTGAAGCGGTAGTGACGGTACCGGCGTATTTTAACGATTCACAACGCCAGGCAACCAAAGATGCGGGTAAGATAGCGGGTCTGGATGTAAAACGTATTATCAATGAGCCAACTGCTGCGGCACTGGCTTATGGCATGGACAAGAAGCTCAAGGGTGATTCTACGATTGCGGTATATGACCTGGGTGGGGGTACCTTTGACGTATCCATTATTGAAATTGCTGAAATTGACGGCGAGCATCAGTTTGAAGTGCTGGCAACCAATGGTGATACCTTCCTCGGCGGTGAAGATTTCGATATGCGCCTGATCGATTATCTGGCTGATGAATTCAAAAAAGACAGTGGTATGGATTTACATAATGATCCACTTGCCCTGCAACGCCTGAAAGAAGCGGCTGAAAAAGCCAAAATTGAGCTCTCCAATAGCCAGCAAACCGATGTGAATCTGCCTTATATTACAGCAGATGCATCTGGGCCTAAACACCTTAACCTGAAGCTGACCCGCGCCAAACTTGAGTCGCTGGTTGAAGACCTGGTGGAACGCACCATTGAGCCCTGCAAAATAGCACTGGCAGATGCGGGCCTGAGCATAGACGAAATTAACGATGTTATTCTTGTTGGTGGCCAGAGCCGTATGCCAATGGTGCAGGAAGCCGTTAAAAACTTCTTCGGAAAAGAAGCGCGTAAAGATGTGAACCCGGATGAAGCCGTGGCCATGGGTGCCTCTATTCAGGGCGGTGTTCTGGGTGGTGATGTGAATGATATATTGCTGCTGGATGTAACGCCACTGTCACTGGGTATTGAAACCATGGGCGGTGTGATGACCAAACTGGTTGAGAAAAACACTACGATCCCAACAAAAGCATCCCAGGTGTTCTCAACAGCGGATGATAACCAGGGTGCTGTAACAGTGCATGTACTACAGGGTGAACGTGAAATGGCTACGGGCAATAAATCACTGGGTCGTTTTGATCTGGCGGATATTCCACCGGCTCCCCGTGGTGTGCCACAGATTGAAGTATCGTTTGATATTGATGCCAATGGTATCCTGAACGTATCGGCGAAAGATAAGGCCACGGGTAAGGAGCAGTCCATCATTATTAAAGCGTCCTCTGGTCTGTCTGATGAAGAAGTTGATAAAATGGTGAAGGATGCTGAGGCGCATGCCGATGAAGATCGCAGGCAAAAAGTGTTGATTGAAGCACGAAATGCCGCGGATGGTCTGATTCATGCCACAGAAAAATCGTTGAAAGACCTTGGAGATCAGGTTGAAGAGAGTGAGAAAACAGCGGTAGAAGCAGCAATAACAGCGCTGAAAGAGGCTGTTGCGGGTGATGATAAAGATGTTATTGAGCAGAAAACTACAGCCCTGACTGAAGTGGCCGGCAAAATTGCTGAAAAAGCCTATGCACAGTCACAGCAGAAGGAAGGTGCACCGGCAGCGGCAGGTGCCGGTGAAGCCGGCAGTTCAGCTGCTGATGATGAAGTTGTTGATGCTGAATTTGAAGAAGTGAAGGAAGACAAATAAGTTGCCCTGATCTGGCATTTGCCGCAATACGAGTGCCTGGCTTTTTTGTCAGGTATTTGTGTTTAAACCCAAATTAATCAGCGGGCTAATCAGCTGTCCGTGCAATAACGTGCAGTATAAAATGCCTTGTGTATCTGTTGTAACCACCGGTGAGCAGAAAGACACTGATTACCTTTGTGGTTTAAAATTTAATGTAATGTGCTAAGACCTGAGATAAACAAGCATGTCAAAACGAGATTATTACGAAGTTCTGGGAATATCAAAAGACGCGAATGAAGCGGTGATCAAGAAAGCCTTCAAGCGTCTGGCAATGAAGCACCATCCTGATAGAAATCAGGATAACCCACAGGCAGAAGACAAATTTAAAGAAGCAAAAGAAGCCTACGATATTTTATCGGATGCACAAAAGCGTTCAGCCTATGACCAGTATGGCCATGCTGGTGTGGATCCATCTGCCGGTGGCGGTGGTTACGGCGCTGGAAGTGCGGGCTTCAGTGATGTTTTTGGCGATGTCTTTGGTGATATCTTCGGCGGTGGAGGTGGTGGCGGTCGCAATCGTTCTTATCGAGGTTCGGATCTGCGCTATAACATGGAACTGAGTCTTGAAGATGCAGTGTCAGGAACAACGATAAAAATTAAAATACCAGCCCTGGTGGGTTGTAAAACCTGTAGTGGTAGTGGCGCTAAAAAAGGTTCATCGCCGACAGCCTGTACCACCTGTGGGGGTACGGGGCAGGTGCGAATGCAACAGGGTTTCTTCTCTGTTCAGCAAACCTGCCCGCATTGCCATGGTCAGGGTAAAACCATTTCCGATCCCTGTAATACCTGTCATGGTCAGGGCCGCGTTGAAGAACGTAAAACGCTCTCTGTTAAGGTGCCTGCGGGTGTTGATAATGGCGATCGTATTCGTCTCTCGGGTGAAGGCGAGGCGGGGGAAAATGGCGGGCCTCCCGGGGATTTATATGTTCAGATGCACATTAAGGCGCATCCGATTTTTGAACGTGAGGATAATAACCTGCTGTGCCAGATGCCGATCAGTGTTGCTACAGCGGCACTGGGAGGTGAGCTGGAAGTGCCCACGCTTAATGGGCGGGTTAAGCTAAAAATTCCGGGAGAAACGCAAACCGGGCGACTGTTCCGCCTTAAAGGTAAGGGGGTAAAACCTGTGCGTGGGGGAGCTATTGGCGATTTGCTTTGTAAAGTGGTTATAGAAACACCGGTTAAATTAACGACAAAGCAGAAAGATTTACTAAGAGAGTTTGAGCAGAGTGTGTATGCGGATAATAAAAACCATAACCCGCAGGGAAGTTCATGGGTGGATGGTGTTAAAAAATTCTTTGATGATATGAAGATCTGACCCATGATAACACGGCGACGCATTCTAAGTGCTTTTCTGGGTTTTACAACGGGGCTGATAGCCAGCCGTCAGGCAGCGGGCGAAGTTGATACGGATGCTGAAATGCGGTTCCCCGGTGACCCAACTGATCATAATGTGGTTTATCAGTTTAATAAAGCGGATGCGCGTTATCATGACGGTGTGCTGTTTTCAGTAGCTGAAGTGCTGCGTAAATATAATGATAATGTAACCATTGTGGTGACTGCCATTGGCCCGGGCCTGCATGTTTTAGCTAAAAAACCGTTACGTCCTGTATCCGATAATGTAAAAGAAAAAATTAAAAGTCTGGCGGATTATGGTATTAAATTCCACGCCTGTGGTAACACCATGAAATCGCTTAACTGGACAAAAGATGATCTGTACGACTTTGTAGAAGTGGTTAATGTGGGGGCGGTCGATTTAATGGAGTTACAGGAGCAGGGTTATAGTTATATTAGCTGGTAGTCCTGGTATATCGACATTACATATCGGTATTACCTGGTGGCTATCCCTTAATAATAGAAGTTACCTTTTAAGAGTAAAGAATGTTAAGAATTGCTATTACTGGCGCAGCGGGGCGCATGGGGAAAACATTAATTGATGCCGTTTGCCAGGCAGAGGACTGTTGCGTTGCGGCGGCAATTGAGCGTACAGGTACTAGCCTGATGGGGGCAGATGCAGGTGAGCTTGCGGGTGTTGGTATACTTGATGTTAAGCTGGTGGATGATGTAGCCGATGTGGTAGACGACTTTGATGTGCTGATTGATTTTACATCCATTGAAAATACACTCAGTAACTTACAGGTTTGCAGCGCCAGTAATAAAAAAATCATTATCGGTACTACGGGCTTTAATGAAGAACAAAAGCAGTTAATCAAAGCCGCCTCACAGGACATCGCACTTGTATTTGCACCCAATATGAGTGTCGGTGTTAATTTGTGTCTGAAACTACTACAGACCGCTGCGGCGATATTTAATGAAGACTACGACATAGAAGTGATTGAAGCGCACCATCGAGATAAAGTGGATGCGCCTTCCGGTACTGCACTGCGTATGGGTGAGGTGATTGCGGATACACTGGGCAGAGATTTAAGTGAGTGCGCGGTATATGGCCGAGAAGGTCATACGGGTGCCCGCAAACCGGATACGATTGGTTTTGAAACCATTAGAGCGGGTGATATAGTGGGTGAGCATACGGTGATGTTTGCCACTGAGGGAGAACGAGTTGAGATTACGCATAAAGCCTCCAGTCGGATGACATTTGCAAAAGGTGCCGTACGTGCTGCCAGGTGGTTGCAGTCGAAAGAAAATGGACTGTATGATATGCAGGATGTTCTGGGGCTCTAAAGGTCGGGCTTTTTGCTTTTAATATGAAAGGGTGAATCTATGAAATTTGCATGTGTATTTCCGGGGCAGGGTTCTCAGTCTGTGGGTATGATGTCAGAACTTGCAGAGGAGTATCCCGTAGTTAATGAGCTTTATAATAAAGCATCTGAAATACTGGGTTATGATTTATGGGAGCTGGTGCAGGAAGGGCCGATAGAGGAGCTGAATAAAACTGAAATTACGCAACCTGCGATGCTGGTTGCGGGTGTTGCGGTGTATGAAATTTTAAGTGCGCAATTACCTGAGCCGCCTGTAGTTTATGCCGGGCATAGCCTGGGAGAGTATTCGGCACTGGTCTGTGCAGGATCAATTGATTTTGAAAGTGCGGTGAAACTGGTTGCTGAACGCGCTCGATTAATGCAGCAGGCGGTGCCCGATGGTATGGGTGCAATGGCGGCTATTATTGGCATGGAAGACAGTGCGATCATTGAAATTTGTGAAACCTGTAGTGATAATAATTTTGCAGTACAGGCGGTTAACTTTAATTCCCCTGGTCAGGTGGTTATTGCCGGTAATATACAGGCGGTTGAAACGGCAATGGCGATCGCTAAAGAGTCGGGGGCAAAGCGGGCACTAAAATTACCGGTGAGTGTGCCATCTCATTCCAGATTAATGGCGGACGCGGCCAAGCAGCTGGCGGTGTATTTAAAGACGGTTAAAGTCAGAAAAACTGAAATTAAAGTTATTCAGAATGCGGTTGCAAGGTCATATGTGAAAGGCGCTGATATTAAAAAAACGCTGGTTAAACAGCTACACAATCCAGTGCTGTGGGTGGATTCGGTGAATCAGTTAATTGCTGAGGGTGTAGATACTATCATAGAGTGTGGTCCTGGCAAGGTGCTGGTGGGGTTAAATAAGCGCATTAATAAAGAGGTGTCGCATTTTACAGTGAACGATATCGACAGCCTGAAAGCAGTTGTAGCTGAATTAGGGCAGAGTTAAGGTAACACTATGAATTTAGAGAATGAGATTGCACTGGTGACAGGCGCGAGCCGTGGTATTGGTAAGGCAATTGCTGAAACCCTGGCATCTGCGGGTGCAACGGTTGTCGGTACGGCAACCTCTGAAGCGGGTGCTGAGAAAATATCTGAGTACCTGTCTGCCAGTGGTGGCAGGGGCATGTGTCTGAATGTGGTGGATGATACCTCTATTAAAGATGTGATTAAAGCGATCAGTGAGGCATATGGTTCGATCAGTATACTGGTGAACAATGCGGGTATTACCCGTGATAATCTTTTAATGATGATGAAGGATGATCAATGGAATGACATTATTCAAACTAATTTAACCTCGGTTTTCAAAATGTCGAAAATTGTTGTTCGCCCGATGATGAAAGCACGCAAGGGCCGTATTATAAATATTGCATCTGTAGTGGGTTTAACCGGTAACCCCGGGCAGACAAACTATGCTGCTGCCAAAGCCGGCATTCTGGGGTTTACCAAATCACTGGCACGTGAAATTGGCTCCCGTAATATCACGGTAAATACAGTAGCACCGGGTTTTATTGATACGGATATGACGCGGGAGTTGCCCGAGGCACAACGCGATGCGCTGATTTCGCAAATTCCACTGAAAAAACTGGGGGATCCTCAGGATATCGCTAATGCGGTAGTTTTTCTGGCATCTGCGCAGGCAAACTACATTACAGGTGAAACGATTAATGTAAACGGCGGTATGTACATGCCATAGCGGGTGCAAAGGCCAGGGGTGTGTCCTGTGTCACGTTTCTGTATCTCGGATTATCTCGCCAGGTTATTCTGGGGATAAAAAAATTAGTGGGTGCTACAGGGCCTGCCAGCACCACTGAAATGCCTGATTTAGCGGGTTCTGCACCCTGCCAGGTTCTGATAGTACTGTAGAAAGTGTTTGTAACATATTGAATTTATTATGTTTACCAGATTTTAGCTCAATTTAAATAGATTAAAAAAAAACTGGTAGTCTGTGTCGTTATTCACTAGAATACCGCGCAGCCCACAATTATTCGCAACGAGAGGAAAAATACATGAGTAGTGTTGAAGAACGCGTGCGCAAAATAGTTATCGAACAGCTAGGCGTAAAAGAAGAAGAAGTGACTAACGCCGCTTCATTTGTCGATGACCTGGGTGCTGATTCATTAGATACTGTTGAACTGGTTATGGCTCTGGAAGAGGAATTTGAATGTGAAATTCCCGACGAAGATGCTGAAAAAATTACAACGGTTCAACAGGCGCTGGATTACGTTAACACTAACGGTTAATTCAGTCCTGAAAAAAGGGCAGGCCTGTGCCTGCCCTTTTTTTGTTTCTGGCAAAGCAGTTTTATGGGTTTGTCAGTGCAAATTTGTAATGCAACTGCGTCTGTTCAGCTGAAATTAAATGACTCAGCACGTATCAACAGGCAGTTGCAGGTAGAAAATAGAAAATAGCGGGAGAGTGATCTTGGCAAAACGTCGTGTTGTAGTTACCGGATTAGGTATCGTCTCACCTGTGGGAAACGATTTAAAGTCGTCCTGGGCGAGTATTCTGGCAGGTAAAAGTGGTGCCGCCCTGATTACAGAATTTGATACATCTGGCCAGGCAGTCAAGTTTGCCTGTGAGGTAAAAGGCTTCGATGCATCTGAGTATATTGCCAGAAAAGAACTCAAAAAAATGGATACATTTATCCATTACGGTATTGCGGCCTCAGATCAGGCCATTAAAGATTCTGGCCTGGTGATTACTGAGCAAAATGCTGAGCGTATTGGTATTGCCGTCGGATCGGGTATTGGCGGTTTGCCGATGATTGAAAAAAATAAGGACGCAATGACAAAAGGAGGGGCGCGTAAAATTTCACCTTTTTTAATTCCGGGTTCAATTATTAATATGATTTCCGGCAACCTGTCGATTATGCATGGCATTAAGGGGCCTAATATTGCGCCGGTAACAGCCTGTACTACAGGTACACACAGTGTTGGCCTGGGGGCACGCATGATTGCCTATGGTGATGCGGATGTGATGATTGTGGGGGGCGCAGAAAAAGCCTGCTCTCCTTTGGGTATTGGCGGTTTTGCGGCATCCCGTGCATTGTCCCGTAATAATGATAATCCGCAGGCGGCAAGTCGCCCATGGGACAGGGATCGCGATGGTTTTGTGCTGGGTGATGGTGCGGGTATTCTGGTACTGGAAGAATACGAGCATGCGAAAGCGCGAGGGGCTAAAATTTATGCTGAAATGGCGGGTTTTGGTATGAGCGGTGATGCTTATCATATGACCAGTCCATCCGCAGGTGGTGAAGGTGCTGCACGTTGTATGGTTAATGCAATGAAAGATGCGGGCGTTAACCCGGATGACATTCAGTTTGTTAATGCGCATGGTACATCGACACCTGCGGGTGATGTTGCTGAAACCATGGCGATGAAGTTAGCGTTTGGTGAACATGCAAAATCCCTGGCGATTACGTCTACAAAATCGATGACAGGACATTTGCTGGGCGCGGCAGGTGGCATCGAAGCCGTGTTTACGATAATGAGTCTACAGGATCAGGTTGCCTCTCCAACGATCAATCTGGATAACCAGGATCCTGCTTGCGATCTTGATTTTGTGCCCCATACGGCCCGTGATATGAAAATTGATATTGCCATGTCAAATTCCTTTGGCTTTGGTGGTACTAATGGTACAGTTATTTTTAAGAGAGTTTAAAGTCGGCTGAGGAGTGCCCATGTCCATGCTTGAAGATTTTACAGGGTTTGCTGGTTTACAGGTGCTGATATTATTTTGCTAATATCACTTTCAGGGTGCGTTTTTCTGAGAGTCAGGATCATTGTTCGCATTACATGTCACATTCATTAATTGTTAAAACGCTTCAAAATGTTCCCGATTTACTGGCACTGCATGCCGGTAGTCCTGAGCGTTATCCCCATCTATTAAGCAGCCATCCATCTGCTGATCGTGGTGCTGGTCGTGGCGAGCAGAGCAGTGATCTCTCACGATACGATATATTATTCGCCTGCCCACAACAAACAATTCAAAGTCGCGATAACAGTTTTTTGCAGTTGCTCGATCAGGCATGGCTATCCGAGAAGCGCCTTGCAGAAAATACGCCAGAACAAAGTGCATCAGAAAATATCGCGCTACCTTTTACCGGTGGCTGGTTTTTATACCTGAGCTACGAGCTGGCTCAGCAAGTTGAAAGTAGCCTGCATTTACCAGAAGCAGATGATGGTTTGCCGGTGGCGTTTGCAAGTCGGTTTCCCTCGGCTATTATTATTGATTTACACGAGCAGCAGGCATATCTGATCTGTGAATCGGCATTTTCTGACTGTGTTGCTGTGATCGAATCTGACCTGTCCGGGGACGTGGTTTTAGATAACTATTTAACGCCTTTTGAGATAGGCCCATTAGATGAACAGAATGAAGATGACTATTTTCAGCAATTAAAAAAATTACACCAGTATATCGTTGAAGGGGATATTTTTCAGGTGAATCTGTCACGTGGCTGGAAAACGACACTGTCTGAAAATGTCAGTCATGCCAGCTTATATCATCAACTGATTCAGTCAAATCCGGGGCCATTTAATGCCTTGCTCACCCTGGGGAAGCGGGCTGTCATTAGCTCTTCACCTGAGCGGCTCATTCGGTTGCAAGACGGTTGCCTGCAAACGCGTCCTATAGCCGGCACTCGGCCCAGGGCTACGGATGGTATAGCGGATACGAATTTATCCAGTGAATTGCTGGCGCATCCAAAAGAGCGGGCTGAGCACATTATGCTGATTGATCTTGAGCGTAATGATATGGGGCGCGTATGTAAGCCGGGCAGCATTGAAGTGAATGAGCTAATGGTACTGGAAAGCTATCAGCATGTGCACCATATTGTATCTAATGTGCGGGGCCAGTTGCGTGAGGGGATAACGCCTGGTCAGTTAATATCTGCGGTGTTTCCGGGGGGAACAATTACCGGTTGTCCAAAAGTGCGGTGTATGGAGATACTGGCTGAGCTGGAGCAGACAGGTCGAGGTGCGTATACAGGTGCATTAGGGTATCTTAATCATAATGGCGATATGGATTTGAATATACTGATTCGAACGATAACGCGCAATGGAAATAAACTGCAATTTAGAGCGGGTGGTGGCATAGTGGCTGATTCAGACCCCGTAAAAGAATTACATGAGACGCGGGTAAAAGCGAAAGGCTTAATACATGCGTTACGCTCTGGTAATCGCCCATGGCGTAGAATGCGATGATATTAATTAATGGCATAGAAAACACCTGTATTGATGTACGTGACCGTGGGTTTCAGTACGGTGATGGACTCTTTGAAACGATTGCATATAAAAACAGTGGGCTGCAACTCTGGGATGAGCACATGCAGCGATTGCGCGAGGGTTGCGACCGGCTGTCCCTGGCCTCTGTTGATGAGGCGTGCTGGCTGGAAGACATTGTAAAACTACAGTTGCAGGGCGATGCTGTTATTAAGCTGAGTATCAGTCGTGGTGTAACGGGCCGAGGCTATGCGTATAATAAAGCAGACAACCAGGTTGATAATGTGACAAGGGTAACGGCTGCCTGTGCATGGCCCATTTATACTGCTGCCCGAGCACAGGGTATTACCGCCATTTTTTGCAAAACACCGATTTCAGTTAATCCGTCACTGGCGGGTATTAAACATTTGAATCGGCTGGATAATGTGCTTGCCAGGAACGAATGGCATAGTAGTGATATCGCGGAGGGGTTTATGCTGGATAACCACCAGCATGTTATTGAAGGTACTATGAGCAATGTGTTTTGTGTGCTGGGTGCGCAGCTCTATACCCCTTCATTAGCGAGTTGTGGTGTGCAGGGGGTTATGCGCCAGAGAGTTATTGCGCGGGCCAGAACACTGGGAATAGCGGTTAATATTGGCGAAATCAGCAAACAGGATTTTTTGCAGATGGACAGTGTATTTGTGACCAATAGCGTAATTGGGCTATGGCCAGTTAAAAAAATTATTGACGATGATGTTGTTACAGACTTTGAGACGAATTCTCTGGTCACGAACTTACAGTTAAATTTGAATTGAGATATGTTGTATATAATCCTGTCATCATCGCCACTGAGTTACATGTAGAGTAGATATGATTAAAAAAATAATCGGTTTGATTTTTATTATATTGAGTGCGCTTGCAGTAGATTTTTATTTTTTCCTGAATAAACCACTGGGGCTGGATGCTGAAACAGTTTATGATTTTGCGCCGGGCACCAGTGTGTCTGCGCTTGCTCGTGATCTTGAGAGCAGGGGCATTATTTCTAACCGAATGTATTTTTCGGCCTGGGCCAGACTTACGGGCAGCGCCAGAGAGTTTAAGGCGGGCGAATACTCCCTTGGCCCTGAATTAACAACGCTACAGTTATTTAGCCTGATGCAACAGGGCAAGGTGCAACTGTACAGCCTGACACTTGTAGAGGGTTTGAATTTTAGGCAAATGATGAAACTGGTTAACCGGTCACCTTATTTGAGCCACCATCTACAGGAGATGAAAGGTGAGGCTATTATGCAAAGAATAGGCTATTCAGGGGAGCACCCTGAGGGTATGTTTTTCCCTGATACCTATCGGTTTCCAAAAGGCATGAGCGATATTGATTTACTGAAGCAGGCATACCGGGAAATGCAACGTCGTCTGGACAAATCCTGGCAACAACGCAATGATAAACTGCCGCTAAAAACAGCTTATGAAGCACTCACTCTGGCATCCATTGTAGAAAAAGAAAGTGCGATACCTGAAGAACGCGCATTAATTGCCGGGGTGTTTATTAACCGTTTGCGAAAAGGTATGCGCCTGCAAACCGACCCAACGGTTATATATGGGCTGGGGGACAAATACAAAGGGGATATTCGGTATAAACATCTGCGCACAGACACGCCCTATAATACGTACACGAGAAAAGGTCTGCCGCCAACACCGATTGCGATGCCGGGTCAGGGTGCGCTGGATGCGGTGAGCCATCCGGATACAACGGCGTATATTTATTTTGTTGCGATGTCAGATAAATCCGGGAGGCATATTTTTTCCACTAATTTGAAAGATCATGAGTCTGCGGTTGATGCTCATCAACGTAAGCGTAAAAAGAAGGCAGGTCAGTGAAAAAACCATTATTCATTACCCTGGAAGGGTGTGAGGGGGTGGGCAAAACCACCAATATGCTCTTTATAAAATCGCTGCTTAACGATAAAGGTGTTGATTTTATAGAAACCCGCGAACCGGGTGGTACGCCACTGGGCGAGGCACTCAGAGGCATGTTGCTGGGTGAGGATTTTAAAAGTATGTCGGATGATACCGAGCTCATGTTGATGTTTGCTTCACGTGCGCAACATGTGGCTCAGGTCATTAAGCCTGCACTTGATAAAGGCCAGTGGGTATTGTGCGATCGTTTTACGGATGCAACTTACGCTTATCAGGGCGGCGGGCGACAGCTGGATATGCAAAGAATTGAGGGGCTGGAAAACTGGGTGTTAGGTGATCTACGACCTGATTTAACATTTCTGCTGGATACAGACATTGAGACTGGTCGTGAACGAGCCGGTAAACGCAGTGCGCCTGACCGCTTCGAGCAGGAGCAGGATGCTTTTTTTAATCGTGTTAGAAGCACCTATCTGGCACGAGCTAAAGCTGAACCAGAACGGATTAAGGCGATTGATGCGTCCGGGAACCTGCTGTCTGTGCAACGCCAGATTGAGGAAGTTATGCGTCATCTGTTTTAAGTCGGATGTCGGGGGTTTAGCATAATCCAGGAGTAATATTTTTAAAAATGCTTTTCCGATGGTGGTATATCGGAAAAGACATCAGACCCTAATCATCCGGCTGGGGCATTGGCAGGCCTGCCAGCTTACAGACTTCACGAGCGGGGTCGGCGGGAAATAATTTATAAATATGTTTCTCATACTCCTTCTGATCGTGAAAGTGTTTATTTTTTGAGCCCAGCTCTCGAACAACCCTGTGCATCGTAGGGCATACCTGGTTTTCATCGTAATAATCTCTAAAGTACAAAATGAGCTCCCAGTGATCATTGTACAGATCTACCCCATCATTTTTAGCTACCGCTTCTGTAAAATTTTCGCTCCAGTCATCCAGATTGGATAAAAAACCCTGCTCATTTGTTTCTATGCTTTTTCCGGCTATATTTAACATCATGGCTCGTGTCTCCTGTTTGTGATTTGTGCTGGGATACCAGGGAGGGGGGGAGTGGTGCAAAGCCCCGGTTGCAACGCTGTACCGTTAGTATAGTAATGAAGCCTGTTTTTTTCAGGGATTTCCCCGGGGGATTCTGATTTACGGTTATCTGGCCCTGGACGGTGATTATCTCTAGCGATTTCCTGATGCTAATAGTATGATTCGGACACCTATAATTTTACTCCGGCGTAACCCGTGATTTACCCCTGGCAACAAACACAGTGGCAGAATGTTCGCCAGCAGCTACAGGCAGATAGATTGCCGCATGGGCTATTGCTGATGGGGCCTCAGGGAATGGGAAAACGCGACTTTGCTCAGCAGTTGATGGCCAGTCTGCTCTGTCAGGCAGTGGACAGCGAAGGCCTGGCCTGTGGTGAGTGCCCATCCTGCCTGCTACTGGCGGCACAGACTCACCCGGACTTATCTGTTTTGCAGGCTGAAGCACCGGCAAAGGCTATTAAGGTCGATGATGTGCGCCGGCTTGGTGCTCAACTGAATCTGACCAGCCACTATGGTGGCTACAGGGTGGCACTGATTATTGATGCACATGATATGAATATTAATGCTGCCAATAGCCTGCTAAAAACGCTGGAAGAACCCACGGGCGGTACGATATTAATACTGGTCAGCTCATTACCTCAGAAGCTGCCGATTACAGTGCGATCCCGTTGTCAGACGATTACTTTTAAGGGCCCAACTGAGCAGCAGGCTGTGAGCTGGCTTGAGGGGCAGGGTATAGAATCAGGTAATGCCAGAGAATTGCTTGCCCTGGCGCACGGTGCGCCTTTACTGGCATTAGAATTACAACAAAGTGAATTACTGGCGCATCACCAGCTTTTAATATCGAGTTTACTGGGTGTCATTAAACATAAACCGGTGGTGGATCAGGCGGAGCAGTTACATAAGCTACCATTGTCTTATTTGCTGAACTGGCTATATGACTGGGTTCAGGATTTGATTAAGCTTGTGCAATGCGGTGAGGCAGCAACGCTGGTACATGAAGCCAGAAGAAAAGACCTGCAACAACTGGCGATGCGCTGTCGTTTGCAGGGGCTGTATGAATATCTCGATCAGCTGAGTAAATGTAAACAATTACAGGCATTTCCATTAAATACGCAATTATTATGGGAAGATTTGCTATTATCATGGCATAAGTTAATAAATAAAACGGGTTAAGTATATGGCGGCAGGTGGCGCACCAAGACAGGGGATACTTTCATTAACGATAAAAGACAAGGCAGCACTTTATGCCGCTTATATGCCTTTTGTGGGAAATGGAGGGCTTTTTATTCCAACCAATAAATTGTATAAGCTGGGCGAAGAAGTCTTTATGCTGTTAACACTCATGGACGATAGTGAGCGGTTACCGGTTGCCGGTAAAATTATCTGGATTACGCCTGCGGGTGCCCAGGGCAACAAGGCAGCGGGCATCGGTGTGCAGTTTGGGCCACAGGATAATGGCCAGACCCGTTCTAAAATAGAAACCTATCTTGCCGGGGCGCTTAAATCTGACCGGGCGACACATACTATGTGAAGCCACCTGCGAAGTGGTGCGCGCCAGGCGCTGTATTTCCGATGCCGATTACAATAACTCATAACCCTAGATTAATCAGTTGACTCACGAAAGTCTGCACAACTTCTTGATTCGTATAGCTATATGAAAAAAGTATTCATCACCAATGAGGTGATGTCACATTT
>VAOX01058289.1_pt1 | contig 15794 bp, 10 predicted proteins | sample 3393891 | NCBI WGS metagenome assembly VAOX01 (sample SAMN08290429, study PRJNA428436) | hydrothermal vent metagenome | isolation source: Deep-sea hydrothermal vent chimney | place: Indian Ocean: Southwest Indian Ridge | depth 2822 m m | reverse complement strand
GGCCGGAGGATGTCGGGCCGTTGATTACCTGGGGGCTGGTCGTTACGCGCGGGCCAAGCAAAACGCGCCAGAATCTAGGGATTTACCGCCAGCAAGTCATCGGCCCCAATCGCGTTATTATGCGTTGGCTGGCCCATCGTGGTGGGGCGTTGGACTTTCGTGACTTCAGCGCGGCACACCCTGGTGAACCGTTTCCCGTGGCGGTTGCGCTGGGTGCTGATCCGGCGACGATTCTCGGTGCCGTTACCCCGGTGCCTGATAGTTTATCTGAATACCAATTCGCCGGGTTGCTGCGCGGCGCGAAAACAGAAGTTGTCAAGTGCCTTGGTTCTAGCCTGCAAGTGCCAGCTAGCGCGGAAATTGTCTTGGAAGGGGCAATCTATCCCGACGATACTGCCGTGGAAGGTCCTTTCGGCGATCATACTGGCTACTATAATGAGCAAGACACGTTTCCCGTCTTTACCGTTGAGCGCATCACTTTGCGCCGCGACCCGATCTACCATAGCACTTATACTGGCAAACCACCGGATGAGCCGGCGATTCTGGGGGTGGCGCTCAACGAGGTATTTATCCCTCTGTTACAAAAGCAGTTTCCAGAGATCAGCGATTTTTATCTACCGCCAGAAGGCTGTTCTTACCGGCTCGCCGTGGTGAGTATGAAAAAGCAGTACCCTGGCCACGCCAAGCGGGTCATGTTTGGCGTGTGGAGCTTCCTTCGCCAATTCATGTACACTAAATTTATCATCGTGACCGATGACGATATCGACATCCGCGAATGGAAAGAAGTCGTATGGGCGGTAACCACCAGGGTCGATCCGGTGCGGGACACGCTACTCGTGGAAAATACTCCAATCGACTATTTGGATTTCGCCAGTCCGGTTTCCGGCTTGGGTTCCAAAATGGGCATCGATGCCACTCATAAATGGTCGGGAGAAACCCGCCGCGAGTGGGGGCGGCCTATTGTCATGGATGCGGCGGTCAAACAACGGGTGGATAGCATATGGGATTCGCTGGGGCTGTAGCAGCCTAGCGCGGTGTTTGCATAGAGAATGCAGTTTTTGTCTAGGCGGTATTTAGTGACGGATTAGTCGATGTATCGAGGCGAGCGGTTTAACGGGATCAGCCATCTGGTTGGCATGGTGGCGGCGCTGGCCGGTCTCGTCGTGCTTGTCGTGTTGGCCGCACATCAGGGCGACGCCTGGAAAATTGTGAGCGTGAGTATTTATGGGACAACGCTCCTGCTTCTGTACGGATTTTCCACTGCATATCATAGTGTGCGTGGTCCGGCGAAAAAGTTTTTCCGCAAATTAGACCACAGCGCAATTTATCTGCTAATCGCCGGTACCTACACGCCGTTTACCCTGGTCACGTTGCGTGGCGGCTGGGGATGGTCGTTGTTCGGTGTGGTGTGGGGCTTGGCCATCGGCGGAATTGTCGTGGATTCGCTGCCGCGAAAAGGGCGGCGTATCATTCCGGTGATTATTTATCTCTTGATGGGCTGGCTGATCCTCATGGCGCTGCCTCCGTTGCTGCGGGTTTTGCCACGGGGTGGTTTCGCGTTGCTTCTCGCGGGCGGAATATTATATACCGCCGGGCTGGTTTTTTATGGTTTGGATGGTAAGTTGCAGCATGCGCACGGAATTTGGCATCTATTCGTCCTGGCTGGCAGCCTTTGCCACTTTCTTGCCATATTGTTCTATGTTATTTAAGCAGAATGGTTATACGGAATCAGAATGTTACGTTTTGATATCGAACGATAGGCGGCATCGACACTATTTTAAGCGCTGACTCTGTGATTGGCTTTGGCCAACTGTTCATAATCAAGCCGATAGGGAAATACCATGATGCATAGAAACGATAAGACTGGCGGCATTCTGTAAGTGCCTTGCCAGGGCGTGACAACCTACCCACTCCATGGTGTGAATACCTCATCTATGTTGGCGACGGCCAGATTATGATGGCAGGAGAAGTGTTCACGAAAGTGTGAGTAGTACGGGATAACCGTGGTTACTTGCGTTTGTTGTCGTATCACCTCCGACAGCCAGATAGCGTAGTGGTCACGGGTGTTTTGTCATGGTTGGTAGTGACAGTCGTGATGTTCTTGCCAGTAGATCAGCCGTTGAGCGAACGTGGTATCAATTAGGAATACTTTTTCTGTTGAATTCACTCTTGAGCCGGCGCCGTCTTTCTTTAACACGTTTATTTATCTTTGTTTTTTCGTGTTGCGCGACGCTTGTGTTGGACTGGTTTCTTCGATTGTTCTGCCTGGGCCACGATAGGCCGTTATTGGCTTGGTGCGCAACTTACCTTGGCGCGTTTGAATATCGACTTGGACGTTGTTTGCTTTAACATTGGACAATGTTAGTGTCCCGATGCGTACTTTGCCGTTGGCATTGAGACGCCGCAATATGGCGTAATTGAACAGTTTTTGCGGTGCAGTGGTTTTTTTCGGTTGACGGGGAATGTAACGGTCGAGATCCAGGCGGTCAATCGCGAGATTAAATAGATAGGTTGGTGGATTGATGTGGCTCAATGTTGCTGTGCCATGAAGTGTGCTTCGGTCGAACGTGCCGCTGAATTGCACGTGTGCGGTTTTCCCAGCAAGATTCGCCCAGCCGTTTCCTTGTAGATGGATAGCGCTTTTGCCGCCAGGGAGCCGAGCGTTGTGCACGGTCAACTGCGCTATCCACCGGGGGAGAGTGATTTGTTTGGTCGCTAAGTTGATGGCCAGTGGTGTGCTGAGTGTGCCGCTAACCGTGTTAGCCGCTATTTTTCCATCCAGGGACAGATCGGCCTGGCGAATATCTAGCGTTTTTGCCGAGCCATCCAGCCCATGGGTCGTGAACTTAGCGCTGAATATGGTAGTAGTTCGCTTAAAGTCGGCTGTGATCGTGATTGGGCCACTGGTTGCTTTCCTTTGCGCGATCTCCAGTCGCGGTGCGTCGAGCGCAAGACTAATGTTGCCGTTACACTGGCCTGTCGCCTTGAGCATAAGGTCGGCGAGATGCAAGGACTTGTGGGCAAGATCGGCATCGAGGTTTCCCCGGAACCGTAGTATGGCATGCTGAATTCCCATGACGTGGCCGTTAACATCGGCGGTCAAATTTTGAAGCTGATAACGCATGGTAGCGAGATCGAAAAATACGTCACTGCGGAGTCGCACGGCTAGATCTGTATCGTTGTTTATGAATTTGAATGAGAGGTTGATCGTGCCAGGAGCTCGGTCGGCTAGCCGGTCAGCCGTCAGCATCAAATGGTTGATAGTGAACTTTTTGCCGTTTTGCCGGTCTTTGAAGGTCAAAGTGGCCTGGCTAATCGTAATTTGCCTAATGTCGACACGTAAACGACGGTGTTGATCAGCAATGGCATCGCGATTGTGGTCTGGCTGTGGGCGCAACCAATCGTCAATATTGGTCGCACCATTGCGGTAGCGGATGACATGGGCGTGTAGGCCATCGATGCGTATGCGGTTCACGACCAATTCGTTACGCAGTAGTGGGAGCGGTGCTACGTAGATTTGCACATTGTTTACAGAGGCAAACAGGTGGTGGTTGTTTCGTTCGCTCAAGGAGGCTTTGCCTAATTTGATTTCCAATTCTGGGAAGAAAGTCAGCGTGATGTTGCCTTTCAGCGTTAGTGTGCGGTGCTGAGTTCTCTGTATTATTTTAATGAGTAGCGGTTTGTACTCGTTGGGGTTCACTGTGGCGACAACGATCACGATTAGTATCGCGCTGAGCGTAACAACAGCGAGCAGCGTGTAAAAGGCGTACTTCATATATTTTTTCATGAGAGCTGCAAGGTGTATCCGCGCTTCGTTTCGCTCGTATAACGCCGTATCTGGCAGGGTTTAATCGCGCATGGTATCTCTGTAGCCGGTACCGACAATATATCACTTGCTCATTCAGCCAAGTAGGAAAATGAGTCGATGGTGTTTCTCGCCGTGGTTGAATCTCTGGTGGAGAGATATCCTTATCATAACGAATTATGTAACGCCGCACGATGCGGCCGAAGGCTGGGGTCGTATGGACGAGACATTGCGAGTAATGCTGGTGGACCATGAGGTGTCGCGCGCTGGCGCGGTGCGCGAGGTATTGGAACAGCTCGGTTGTCAGGTGGTGAAGCAGGTCGCGTCCACCTTAGATTTGGCCCGCCTGGTTGCCCAGTATAATCCAGATGTAATTATTATTGACACGGAGTCTCCCAGTCGTGACACCTTGGAGCATTTGTGTATGGTCAGTCGTGACCAGCCGCGGCCCGTTGTCATGTTTACCCACGATGACGACAGCGAGAAAATTCGCGCGTCGATTCGTGCCGGTGTTAGCGCATATATTGTAGACAGGCCGAATGCTGGGCGCCTCAAATCAGTTATCGATGCTGCTATCGCGAGCTTTGAGGAATATCACGCGCTGCGCGCCAAGCTGGGAGACGCTCACGCTAAACTCGCCGACCGTAAGGTGATTGAGCGTGCTAAGGGGTTATTAATGAAACAGCGTGGTCAAAGCGAGGAAGCGGCGTTCCAGTCGCTACGTAAACTGGCTATGGATCGTCATCTCAAATTAGCCGATATGGCGCGTCAATTGATTTCTGCCGCTGAGTTGCTAGGCTGATCTTGCGTGGTTTCCCTCTCCGTTTTTGTGCGTCTTGTTTTGTCCATGCACTAAGCTAGTGCGTTCATCAGGGCTGCGACGTATGGTAGATTTTTCGGTGGTTGTCTGCTTTGTCTCTCAATGATCAATGAGTTGTCTGGTAATCATGTTGCCTGGAACAGCTTTTGCTAAAGGTGTTGTCGTAAATAAGCTGAAGCGTGGGCAATGGCGTCCGCGCTTCTTTATTTATCGCCCGGCAATGGGCTGAGTTTTTTGGAAAGTGGTGGGCCAACGGTGGTTCGCCACTGGGACAACGGCGTCCCTTGGCCAAGCGGTTTTTTCGCTTGCCGAGGGGCGTCGTTTTTTATTTGTGCATTGAAAAAAGGCAACACATGGCGGAGCGGAACACGATCAATGGGTTGTCGGAAAATTCGCGGCGGAGTGATGGCGCAATGAGTAGCGCGGTCGTGGTGGCAGCTACGTTACCACTTGTGCGGCAGTGCGCCTGGGTTGGTGGGTCGGAGCGACTGGAAAAGCACCACCTGAAATTCGGTATTATCCCATTAACAGATTGTGCACCTATCGTTGTTGCCAAGGAGAAAGGTTTTTTTCACCGGCACGGTCTAGACGTGGAGATATCACGGGAGGCCTCGTGGGCTAACATCCGCGACAAAGTGGCGCTAGGTATTTTGGATGGCGCGCACATGCTAGCGAGTATGCCGCTGGCGGCGACGCTAGGCGTGGGCGCGAATTCTCAGCCAACATTGACGGCTTTTAGCATGGATTGCAACGGCAATGGCATTACCGTGGCCAACACGTTGTACGCACGCATGGTGGCGGTCGATCCAGAGGCTATGCAGAAAAAACCGATTAGCGCTAAGGCACTAAAAAAAGTGATTGATGCCGACCAAGCGGCGGGTAGGCCTGTCATGACTTTCGCTGTGGTGTTTCCGGTTTCCACGCACAATTACGAAATTCGTTATTGGATGGCGGCCGCTGGCATAGATCCAGACAATGACGTGCGTCTGATCGTGGTGCCGCCGCCACAAATGGTGGCTAACTTAATGGCCGGTAATATTGTTGGCTACTGTGTCGGTGAGCCGTGGAACGAACAAGCGGTGGAAATGGGTATTGGCCATGTTGTAATTACTAATTACGAAATTTGGAACAATAAGCTGGAAAAAGTATTTGGTGTAAATCGGGCGTGGGCGGAGCGATATCCTTATACGCACAAAGCGGTGGTGCAGGCGCTCATCGAGGCAAATCAGTGGGCAGATAAGCCGGAAAATCGGCTGGAAGTAGCGCAGATTATCGCGCAAAAGGCCTATGTGGATGCGCCGCTGGCTGTCGTTAAGATGTCCATGACCGGCACATTTAAGTATGTTAAGAACACGTTGCCCGTGTCGATGCCGGATTTCAATGTGTTTTACCGTTATGCAGCGACCTTCCCATGGCGTTCCCAAGCGGTTTGGTACCTTATTCAGATGTTGCGCTGGGGACAAATCGAGCATCCCATCGACATGAAACGTATCGCGGCCGATGTCTATCGGACCGATATTTATTGCGAAGCGGCGAGGGAGCTGGGTACGCCTTATCCCACGCTTGATAGTAAGACGGAAGGTACGCATTCGGCTTTCTGGACATTGGACGACGCTTCTTCGCCGATTCCCATGGGACCGGACTTGTTTTTTGACGGGATGACCTTTGATCCTAACCAGCCACTGGTTTACCTACGAGCACTGAAAGTACACCACCGCAAGGTATCGTTAGAAGATTTGGCAATGTGCAATGCTTGACGCAGGTGTTTGTGTTCGGCTGCCTATGTTTTTGTTAGAGATTTATTATTTTGGAGAATAAACGATGAGTCAATGGCGGAAAGTTTGCGCTTTGGAGGAGATCCCTGCCTTGGGGGCACGCGTAGTGGAAAGTGAAAATGGACGTATCGCCTTATTTCGCACTGCCGAGAATGAGGTTTTTGCTTTGGCGGATAAATGTCCTCACCAGGGTGGCCCGCTTTCTCAGGGAATTGTGTGCGGTCGGCAGGTCACCTGTCCCATGCATGGCTGGAGCGTCGGTTTTGCCGATGGTCAGGCGATTGCTCCCGACGAGGGTGCTGTCGCGACCTTTGCCGTTAAGGTAGAAGCCGGTGTGGTGTTTTTACAAGGGTGATAGTGATGAATAAAAGGGCGGACCATGCAAACAGTTAAGTCCGTATGTTGTTTTTGCGGTGTTGGTTGTGGCGTGATCGTTACTACGGTAAACGGGTGTGTTACCGATGTGCGCGGTGACCCGTCACATCCCGCCAATGCCGGGCGCTTGTGTACCAAGGGAATTTCTCTGCATTTGACCACCGGTCTGGAGGGACGGGTGTTTTATCCTGAGTTACGTCGCCGCCGGGGCGACGCGCGACAGCGGGTGGCGTGGAGCGAGGTGCTGGATATTACGGCTGATCGGTTCGCCAGCGCTATCCGCCACCACGGCCCGGATAGTGTGGGATTCTATATTTCTGGCCAACTGTTGACCGAGGATTATTATGTATTCAATAAATTGGCCAAGGGACTTATTGGTACCAATAATCTAGATTCCAACTCGCGGTTGTGCATGTCCTCGGCGGTCGCCGGTTATAAAACGGCTTTTGGTGTGGACGCGCCGCCTACTTGCTACGATGACATTCGTGATGCCCAGTGTATTTTTATCGCGGGTTCCAATACCGCCGTTGCTCATCCTATTGTATTTCAGCGAATAGAGGCGGCCCGTGCCGCCAATCCTGCGTGTAAGTTAATTGTGGTCGATCCACGCAAAACGGATACGGCCGCCGCCGCCGATCTGCACTTGGCGATTCAGCCGGGAACTGATGTCGCCTTGTTTAACGGGATGCTTCATGTGTTGATTTGGGAAGCATTGTGCGATATGGACTACATTGCCAACCATACCGAAGGTTTCGCGCGGTTGAAGGCAACTGTCCATGAATATACGCCTAAGGCCGTAGCACACACGTGCGGCATTCCTGAAGCCGAGATAGTGCAGGCAGCAAGATGGTTTGGTGAATCAGGTGCGTCGTTGTCCTTTTATTGCCAGGGGCTGAATCAGTCTATCCATGGGACTGACAATAACGTCGCGTTGATTAATCTGCACTTGGCTAGCGGCCAGATTGGCAAGCCCGGTGCCGGGCCTTTTTCCCTTACCGGGCAGCCAAATGCCATGGGTGGCCGAGAGGTGGGCGGTATGGCCAATTTGTTGTCCGCGCACCGCGATCCTGCCGACACTGCTGATTGTGCCGAGGTGGCGAAATTGTGGGGCCTGCCGGCAATCACCACTAAACCCGGTAAGACCGCAGTGGAATTATTTGAGGCCGCAGCCCGGGGTGAGATTAGAGCGTTATGGATTGTCTGCACCAATCCCGCTCAATCGCTGCCGAATCAAGCACTGGTGCGCCAAGCGTTAGAGCGGGTGGATTGGGTCGTGTTGCAGGAGGCTTTTGGCACCACCGAGACCGCTGCTTACGCCGACGTATTGTCCCCCGCCGCGACTTGGCCGGAGAAAACCGGGACGATGACGAACTCCGAGCGTCGTATTAGTCGAGTGCGGGCGGCGCTGCCGCCACCAAAATTAGCGCGCCAAGACTGGGATATCGCAGTGGATTTCGCCCACCGGTTGGGCGATCGGCTGGATGATATTGATGCGCGCCGGTTGTTTCCCTACCAACATGCCGAAGAAATATTTAATGAGCATCGGGAAACGACGCGTGGGCGCGACCTGGATATCACCGGGTTGAGTTATGCCTTGCTCGATACCCAAGGGCCACAGCAATGGCCTTTCCCCCAGGGAGCCATGGTGGGCACGCAGCGGCTTTACACTGATGGTCGCTTTCCGACTGCCAGCGGCCGTGCTCATTTTTTTTGCGCCGACTGTCAGCCAGTGGCGGAGCAGCCGGATAGCCGTTATCCCTTCCATTTGATTACGGGGCGGATACGAGATCAATGGCATGGCATGAGCCGCAGCGGTCGAGTTGCCAGGCTATTCAATCATACGGACACAGCGGTGTTGACGATGAATGTAGAAGATATGGCGCGTAGCGGCATTGCCGATGGCGATATTGTCAGCGTGAAAAGTCGTCGTGGTGAAATCAAGGTAAAGGCTGCTGGTTCTCGTAATATTCAGGCGACCCAGGTGTTTTTGCCGATGCACTGGGGCAGCCGCTTTAGTGCGGATGCCGGCGGAAATGCACTGACGTTAGAAGCGCTTGATCCTCGGTCGAAGCAGCCGGAATTGAAGCATGCCGCAGTCATGGTCGAAAAGGCGGTGTTGCCATGGGAAATGGTGATATTGCGCAAAGGGAATGCGGTCAATTACTTGCATCGCCTACAGCCGTTACTGCAACACTTCGCTTACGCTAGCATCGGCCTGGCCGGGATCGATCAAGTGACGGCTGTGATGGTCTTGCGCGTAGCTGGCAAGAGCGCAGTGTCTGATGCGCTTATCGCTCAGATAGATCATTTGTTAGATATGGGGGACGATGTGTCGGCACTGAGTTACCGTGATGCCCGTCGCGGAATTTCTAAGCGAGTTCTCGTTACCGATGGCCAAGTTACCGGCGTGCGACTGACTGGTGAAACAGCGGCGCAGGGGTGGCTGAAGGAGGCGATGGTCAATGGTCTAGCGTTCGACACGGTGCGCACTTGGTTGCTGGCACCTGTAGCCGAGCCACCCGCCGGAGGTCGCCAGGGAAAAATCGTGTGTGTTTGCCTCAACGTGTCGGAAACAGCGATACACGATGCTGTAGCACAAGGCTGCGATCTGGCGGCATTACAAAACACACTTAAATGCGGCACGCAGTGTGGCTCCTGTTTGCCGGAGTTGAAACGGATCGTCGCGGCGAAAAACACGACGGTAGCCGATAGATTGGTATCGATGGGAAGGAGTAGAGGATGAAGACATTAAAATTGGTGATGGTGGGCAATGGCATGGCGGGCGTGCGCACTTTGGAGGAATTGCTGAAAATCGCCCCAGGTTTATACGAGATTACGGTATTCGGTGCCGAATCATATGCTAACTACAATCGTATTTTGCTGTCGCCAGTGCTGGCTGGCGAGCAGACATTGCAAGATATCATGCTGAACGATGTGGACTGGTATGCCAAAAATGGCATTACGCTCCACCTAGGTAAAAAAGTAACGCGGATTGACCGGAAGAAGCGCCAAGTTATTTCTGAGGACGGAACTTGCGCTGATTATGACCGGTTGTTGCTGGCTACTGGCTCTAACCCGGTTGTGTTACCCGTTCCTGGTCACGAGTTAGCTGGTGTAGTTAGCTTTCGCGATATTCACGATGTTGAGCTAATGTCTGCTGCTGCTGACAAATATCATCATGCGGTGGTTATCGGTGGTGGTTTGCTGGGGTTGGAAGCTGCTAACGGCCTGAAACTGCGTGGCATGGAAGTTACCGTAGTTCATCTCGCTCCTTGGCTAATGGAGCGTCAGCTAGACGAGAACGCGGCGCGTTTGTTGCAAAAGGCATTGGCGGAGAAAGGGCTCAGTTTTCGTTTGCAATCCCAGACAGAAAGGCTGATTGGGGAAGAAGGCCGCGTCAAATCTGTACGTTTCCAAGATGGTGGCGAGCTTGCTGCCGACTTGGTGGTAATGGCGGTGGGTATTCGCCCTAACATCGCGTTAGCCGAGTCTGCGGGCATTCACTGTGATCGCGGCATCGTCGTGAACGATACCTTGCAAACGTACGATCCACGTATTTACGCAGTGGGTGAGTGTGTCGCCCACCGCAAGATGGCTTATGGCCTGGTGGCACCATTATTCGAAATGGGTAAAGTTTGCGCCAATCATCTCGCAGAAATGGGTATTGGCCGCTATACAGGTTCCGTGGTGTCTACGAAGCTCAAAGTCAGTGGCATTGATCTCTTTTCCGCCGGTAATTTTAGTGGTGGCGCAGGCACCGAAGAGATCGTGCTGCAAGATCCAGTTGGCGGTGTTTATAAGAAGCTGGTGGTTCGTGACAATAAAATCGAGGGCGCGGTGCTCTACGGTGACACGGTCGACGGCGCATGGTATTTCCAGCTGCTGCGGGAAGGGCGCAACATCAGCGATATTCGCGATCACTTGATGTTTGGCCAAGGAGGGTTGGGCACCGGCGGCCATCAAGGGCAGACCCAGGCGATGGCGATGACCGATGCCATGGAAGTCTGCGGCTGTAACGGCGTTACCAAAGGCACTATTGTCAAAGCGATTAAGGAAAAGGGACTGTTCACCGTGGAGGACGTGCGCAAGCATACTAAAGCCTCCGCCTCGTGTGGTTCTTGTACAGGCCTGGTCGAGCAGATACTCGCTTTTACCCTGGGAGGTGACTATTCTGCTTCACCGAAAACGAAGCCGATGTGCGGCTGCACTGATCATACCCACGAGGAGGTACGTGCTGCTATTCGCGAACACAAATTACTGGCTATTCCTGCCGCGATGCATTTTCTGGCATGGCGTACTCCCGACGGTTGTGCCAGTTGTCGTCCAGCGATTAATTACTATTTAATTGCCGCCTGGCCTGGTGAAGCGAAGGACGATCCCCAATCGCGTTTTATCAACGAGCGCGCTCATGCCAACATTCAAAAAGATGGCACCTACTCGGTGGTGCCACGGATGTGGGGTGGGGTGACCAATTCGGCGGAACTGCGGCGCATTGCCGACGTGGTGGATAAATATCAAGTGCCGATGGTGCGGGTGACAGGTGGTCAGCGCCTAGATTTGTTCGGGATAAAAAAAGAGAACCTACCGAAGATCTGGGCGGATCTTGGCATGCCGTCCGGTCATGCTTATGGTAAGGCACTACGGACAGTGAAAACTTGTGTTGGCCGGGAATTCTGCCGCTTCGGTACCCAAGATTCCTCTCGCATGGGTATTACCCTGGAGAAAACACTGTGGAAAATGTGGGCGCCCCATAAAGTGAAGTTGGCGGTTTCTGGATGCCCTCGTAACTGTGCTGAAGCCGCGATCAAAGATGTGGGCGTGATTGGAATCGATTCTGGATGGGAAATTCATATCGCTGGTAACGGGGGCATCAAGACTGAGGTGGCACAATTCCTCGTCAAGGTCTCTACTGCCGAGGAAGTGCTGGAATACAGCGGTGCTTTTCTGCAACTTTACCGGGAAGAGGCGCGCTATCTTGACCGTACTGTCCATTGGGTGCAGCGGGTGGGACTGGATTATGTTAAGGCAAACATCGTCGACGACACAGAAAATCGCCGTGCCTTGTATCAACGGTTGCTATTTGCTCTGCAGGTCGAGAATGATCCTTGGGCAGAGCGCGTGACTGCCGGAGTGGCAAAGCATGAGTATGAGTCGTTAACGCTATAGATACTTGTTGATCGACTCTGGTTTTATGAGGCGGACAGCAGGAGAGATTCCCGTCCAGTGGACGGGGTAAGACGTAAGTAAGGGAGTTAGTAATGAGGATCATGATTGGACTAGATGGTTCGGCGACGGGGGAACTGGCGCTGGAGCGAGGGTTACAGTTATTTGGGGGGTTATCGCCGACGGTAATATTGGTGAGTGTTATTGAAGAACCTCTGGACGCGAGCGACATGGACGAACAGATTTTTGATAAATGGCGGCGCGACCGGCAAGGCTACCTCAAAGTAGCGGCGGAGAAAGTTGCGGCGCGTGGGTTTGACGTTGATGTTTTGATCGCGGTGGGAGACCCGCGGCGAATGCTGCGGCAAGCCATTGAGCGAGAGAAACCAGACGTCATCGTTATTGGTCGTCGCGGAGCTGGTGGCATCGAAGAGTTGCGGCTGGGCAGCGTCAGCGCCTACCTGGCGCGGCATGCTGCTAGCGACGTCCTCATCATCCGTGGCTAAGTCCCGGGCATCGGCAAGACACAAGGAATAGACACCATGATCCACAGCAACAAAATGACCTGGAGCGACCTCTTCGACTTCAAGCGCGCAGACATCCGGGCACTCCACAAAACCACCCTGGCATTTTTTCTCACCTTCTACGTCTGGTTCAACATGGCACCACTGGCGACCACCATCGCTCACGCGAGTGGTCTGACCATGGCGCAACTCAAGCTACTGGCGGTGTGTAACGTTGCCCTCACCGTGCCGGCGCGGATCTTCATCGGCATGGCCTCCGACCACTTTGGTCCGCGCAAAACTTTCGCCGCACTCATGGTTATCATGGCGATTCCCGCACTTGTTTTCGCTTTCAGCAGCGGTTACACCGAAATGCTGATATCCCGCCTGCTCATGAGCATGGTTGGTGCTGGCTTCGTCATCGGCATCCACATGACCTCACTATGGTTCAAACCGCGTGACATCGGTTTTGCCGAAGGAGTCGAAGCCGGACTTGGCAACTGGGGATCCTCCATTGCGGCGATGACCTTACCGGCGATCACCGTCGCCATCACGGCGGCCACTGGCGTCGCCTTCGGTTGGCGCTACAGCATGGCGCTCAGCGCGATCGCCATGCTGTTATACGGCATCTACTACGGATTCAGCATAAGTGACGGCCCGGCGGGGAGCACCTTTCGCAAACCCCGACGAGCGGCGGCGATCGAAATCAGCAGCTGGGGCGACCTCATCAACGCCATAATCTGGACCGTTCCCATCATGGGTGTACTTGGCATTCTCGCCTGGCGCATCTACGGTATGGGTTTCATGAGTGAAGACGCACTACTGCTGAGCTACGTCATCATTGGTGGCGGCATACTCTACCAACTAATCCAACTGCTGCGGGTCAACGTCCCGATTCTCAAGCGCGGCGTACCGGCGGACGACACTTATCGTTTCACCGAAGTGGCGGTACTGTGCGCCGCCTACGTCGTCACTTTCGGCGCTGAGCTGGGTGTTGTCTCCATGCTGCCATCGTTTTACCAAAAAACCTTTGGTCTGGGCGCAGTTGAAGCTGGCTTAGTTGGTGGTCTATTTGCTTTTCTCAACTTTTTCTCGCGGGCATTGGGCGGTTTTATCTCCGACCGGGTTCCGTCGCGCAAAGGTACTCTCGTGGTTTATCTCGTGGGGACGGCGGCGAGCTTTGCCGTGATGGGGTTAATCACCTCTGGTTGGCCATTATTGCTGGCGATCATTGTCACCATGATCTGCGCATTATTCGTCACCGGTGGTTGCGGCGCGACCTTCGCTTTGGTGCCGTTGGTTAAACGCCGGGTGACTGGGCAAGTGGCTGGCTATGCTGGTGCTTATGGCAACGTTGGCGCAACGCTTTTCTTGACGGCGTACACCTTCGTCAGCGGCCAGCAGTTTTTCTTCTTGATTGGCGGTGCGGCGTTGGTCAGCGCGTTGTTCGCACTGTTCGCCTTCCGCGAACCAGCCGGGTCGTTCGCCGAGGAGTATCACTTGTCTTCCGTCGATCACGCTATCGCCGCAGAACGCGCCGAGTGAAGCAATAGACACATTTAAGACGTAGACTAAGCGCTGTCTTCAGTAATTTGGCGATGGCGCTTTTTTTCGTTAGGGATTGTGTCTGCTAGCCAGTGGGGTGATTTAGCCGCACGGCTGTGCTGACACCTCCAGCGGTGTGTTAGTGTTTGCCGGTACTGCCGAAACCATTCTTTCCGCGTTGGCTCTGCGGAAACGTATCAACAATATTAAACACTACCTGCACTACTGGCACAACAACTAACTGTGCTATTCGCTCTAATGGGTTGAGGATGAATGGTGTATGACTGCGGTTCCAGCAGGACACGTACACTTGCCCTTGATAATCGGAGTCGATGAGTCCGACGAGATTACCTAACACGATGCCGTGTTTATGCCCCAGTCCGGAACGGGGCAAAACCATCGCCGCCAGCGCCGGGTTTTTCAAGTGGATGGCAATGCCGGTAGGAATTAACTCCGTTGTATTCGGCTGGAGCGTGAGTGGGTGATCGATGCAGGCGCGCAAGTCGAGTCCTGCCGCGCCGGGGGTAGCGTAGGCGGGAAGATCGTGTTTGATTCTAAGGTCGAGAATTTTAATGTCGAGCGAAGTCATGAATGATTGTCTTTAGTCGGGTGGAGCGTGCGGTTGTAAAGGGTGGCGATATGTTGGATCAATTGCCGTGCCAGCGTAATTTTTGGGGCTAGTGGTAAAGGATGGGTGCCATCGTCATCAAATAATGTTAGTTCACTTTCGTCGCGGTCAACTGCGTCTTGGATCAGGTTGGCGGCGAGCAAAGGCAGTTTTTTACGGTGGCGTTTCATTTCCGCGAATTCAAATAGGTTTTCACTTTCTGCGGCGAAGCCGACACAAAATGGCGGGTTTGGTCGGTTAACTACATTGGCGATTACATCGGGATTAGGTGCGAGTTCTAGCGTGAGTATATGAGCGTCTTTTTTGATTTTTTGCTCACTGGGGTTGAGCACATAATAATCGGCTATCGCTGCGACGCTAATGAAAATATCGGCATCGGCGATAACGTCGTTGACGGCGTTGAGCATTTCGCTCGCACTGGTGATCTTAACGAATTTCGCCATCGGCGGCGGGGTGAGATAACTCGGCCCACTAACAAGCGTGACATTCGCACCAGCTTCCAGCGCGGCGCGGGCGACTGCATAGCCCATCTTGCCGGAACTCCGGTTGGTAATGCCGCGCACCGCGTCGATAGCTTCGAAAGTCGGCCCGGCGGTAATTACTACGTCTAGGCCAAGTAATAATTTTGGTTGGAAGAATGCCGCGATTTCTGCGAGCAGGGCATCCGGCTCTAACATGCGTCCCATGCCGTCTTCGCCGCAAGCTTGCTCGCCGTTGACAGGTCCTAGCAGGGTTATTCCATCACGTTTGAGTTGCGAAATGTTACGGCGGGTGGCGGGATTTTTCCACATGTGATGGTTCATCGCCGGTGCCACTAACAGCGGACAGGCGCGGGCAAGGCAGAGGGTAGATAGTAGGTCGTTGGCCACGCCGTGAGCTAGTTTGGCGATAAAGTCGGCACTGGCTGGGGCAATGACTGCGGCGCTGACGCCGCGAGTGAATTCGATATGAGCCATGCCGTTATCGATGCGAGGATCGTACAGGTCGGTAAACACCGGTTTGCCGGAAAGTGCTTGTAGAGTGATCGGGGTGATGAAATGACACGCCGCTTGCGTCATTACCACCTGTGTGTCCACGGTGTGTCGTACCATCAGCCGAATGAGTTCGGCCGCTTTGTAGGCGGCGATGCCGCCGGTGACACCGAGCAAGATGCGTTTTTTGGCGGGGTCGGTCATAATTG
>VAOX01008447.1_pt1 | contig 15853 bp, 11 predicted proteins | sample 3393891 | NCBI WGS metagenome assembly VAOX01 (sample SAMN08290429, study PRJNA428436) | hydrothermal vent metagenome | isolation source: Deep-sea hydrothermal vent chimney | place: Indian Ocean: Southwest Indian Ridge | depth 2822 m m | reverse complement strand
TAATGTCGTCTTTCCATGATCAACATGGCCTATTGTGCCAACATTGACATGGGGTTTATTTCGTTCAAATTTTTCCTTTGACACTGTGCTTGCCCTCTTTATATATGCTTTTAAATTTTATTTTCGTAAATTCGTTTCTAAATGCTAAGTTAAGATACTTTCCTAACAACGGCTTCCGCAATACTGTTAGGAGCTTCGTTGTATTTAGCAAATTCCATTGCATAAGTTGCTCTACCCTGTGTTGCAGAACGTAAATCGGTTGCATAACCAAACATTTCTGCCAACGGTACTTCTGCAGTAACAACTTTACCACTTGGACTATCTTCCATACCTTGAATCATGCCGCGGCGTCTATTTAAATCGCCAACCACATCACCCATGTAATCTTCTGGTGTGACCACTTCCACTTTCATGACTGGCTCAAGTAATACTGGACTTGCTTTATTTGCGCCAGATTTGAACCCCATAGAACCTGCAATTTTAAATGCCATTTCTGATGAATCGACGTCATGATATGACCCATCATAAAGTGTCACTTTAACATCAACAACTGGATAACCAGCAATAACACCATTGGTCATTTGATCTTGAATACCTTTATCAACAGCACCAATAAATTCTTTAGGAACAACACCACCAACAATTTCATTCACAAATTCGTAACCAGTACCTGCAACTTGAGGTTCTAGCTTCAACCAAACATGACCGTATTGACCACGACCACCCGACTGACGAACAAACTTGCCTTCAGAATCAACCGCTTTGCGAATTGTTTCACGGTATGCAACTTGAGGTGCACCCACGTTTGCGCCCACATCAAACTCTCGGTGTAGACGGTCAACAATAATTTCTAAATGTAACTCACCCATACCAGAGATAATGGTTTGACCAGACTCTTCATCAGTATGCACTCTGAAAGACGGATCTTCTTGTGCTAACTTACCAAGACCAATACCCATTTTTTCTTGATCAGGCTTTGTTCTTGGCTCAATTGCAACTGAAATAACCGGCTCTGGGAATTCCATGCGCTCTAACGTAATAATATTATCAAGCGCACATAAAGTGTCACCTGTTGTTACGTCCTTTAAACCAATTGCAGCAGCGATATCGCCAGCCAACACTTCTTTAATTTCTTCACGAGAGTTCGCGTGCATTTGCACAATACGACCAACACGTTCTTTTTTACTTTTGACCGAGTTATAAACAAAGTCACCTGAATTCAACACACCCGAGTAAACCCGGAAGAATGTTAAAGTACCAACAAATTTATCTGTTGCGATCTTAAATGCTAATGCTGAAAATGGTTCATCATCTGAGGCTTGACGTGTTCCTTCAGAGCCATCTTTATCATCTAATATACCGGTAATAGCCGGAACATCTTCTGGCGACGGCATATATTCGATAACCGCATCCAACATAGCCTGAACACCTTTATTCTTAAAGGCAGTACCGCACAAGGCAGGTACAATTTCATTTTTCAAAGTACGAATACGAATACCTTGCTTAATTTCATCACTAGTGAGCTTGGTACCTTCAAGGTACTTTCCCATCAGCTCTTCAGTTGCTTCTGCTGCGGCTTCAACCATTTTTTCATGATATTCATCACACAAGCCTTTCATGTCATCAGGGATGTCTTTTTCTTCGTAAGTGACACCACGATCTTCATCATTCCAATAAATAGCCTTCATACGAATTAAATCGACAAGACCAAGAAAATTTTCTTCAGCACCAATCGGTAACTGGATAGGCACCGCATTGGAACCCAGACGATCATTAATTTGTCCAACTACGCGCAAAAAATCTGCGCCAGCACGATCCATCTTATTAACAAAAGCTAAACGAGGAACGTTATATTTATTTGCTTGACGCCAAACAGTTTCAGACTGAGGTTCAACACCACCAACCGCACAAAACACAGAGCAGGCACCATCTAAAACACGCAATGAACGTTCAACTTCAATAGTAAAATCAACGTGTCCCGGTGTATCAATAATATTGATCCGATGTTGATTGAACTGCTTATCCATACCACTCCAGAAACAGGTTGTTGCTGCTGAAGTAATGGTAATACCACGTTCTTGCTCTTGCTCCATCCAATCCATAGTCGCTGCACCGTCATGTACTTCACCAATTTTGTGTGAAATACCGGTATAAAACAAAACTCGCTCTGTCGTCGTAGTTTTGCCCGCGTCAATGTGCGCCATAATGCCGATGTTCCGGTATTGACTGATTGGAGTTTGACGCGCCACTTTGGTAAGCCTCTTATCTATTCTTTATTTATAAAGTATCTTGCTAAACTACCAGCGATAATGAGCGAAAGCTTTATTGGCTTCGGCCATACGATGTGTATCTTCACGTTTTTTAACAGCTGAACCACGATTACTTAGTGCATCTATAATTTCACCAGCTAAACGTAAGCCCATACCCTTCTCATTTCGCTTACGTGCTGCATCTACTAACCAACGCATGGCTAATGCATTACGGCGGCTTGCACGAACTTCAACAGGCACCTGATAGGTTGCTCCACCCACTCGACGTGACTTCACTTCGACTGTAGGGCGAACATTTTCTAAAGCTGTTTCTAATGCTTCAACAGCATCATTACTGCCTTTCTCAAGCACTTTATCAAGAGCACCATAAACAATTTTTTCAGCAACAGATTTCTTGCCGCTCAACATCACCATGTTTATGAATTTACCTACCATCTCTGATCGATACTTAGGATCTGGAATGATGTCTCTTTTCGCCGCTGAATGTCGTCTTGCCATAACAATATTTCCTAATTTTGTTTACGCTATTTATTAATAGTCGTATAAAAATGTATTTACGATTTTGGTCGCTTGGTGCCGTATTTTGAACGACTGTTTTTTCTATCGGCTACACCAGAGGTATCTAATGAGCCACGTACCACATGATATCGCACACCAGGTAAATCTTTTACCCGACCGCCACGAATCAGAACTACGGAATGTTCTTGTAAGTTATGACCTTCACCACCAATGTAGGAAGTCACTTCAAAACCATTAGTTAGGCGAACCCGAGCAACTTTACGCATCGCTGAGTTAGGCTTTTTAGGTGTTGTAGTATAAACACGAGTACAAACGCCACGTCGTTGAGGACATGCTTCTAAAGCAGGCACTGTACTTTTTTCTATTTTGCGTTTACGTGGTTTACGCACTAATTGGTTGATTGTAACCATTTCTTTACTATCTCCAGAAAGTAAACGACAGGTCGGATGGCCGACCTGTCGCGAGCCCAGAATTGTATTAAATCTGGGAGTTTGCTGTCAACCGTCTAGCGACGATATATGACAGTTTTTACTAATATTCGGCTATTTTTTTACAAAAACTAGCCTTCACTGGCCGAAGTGGGCATTTGTTCGACCGCTTTAGCTAATTCAGCTTCCAAATTAGCCACATCGTCTTCTCGCTGATCACGCTGGCGACGACGTTCTGCATGATAAGCTAAACCTGTTCCAGCAGGTATTAAACGACCCACGATAACGTTTTCTTTAAGCCCGTGAAGTTTATCAACTTTACCTGTTACCGCAGCTTCGGTTAATACTCGGGTAGTTTCTTGGAAAGACGCTGCCGAGATGAATGACTCCGTAGCCAATGATGCCTTGGTAATCCCTAATAAAATATGGTTAAACTTCGCAGGAACCTTGTCATCCGCTATCAAGCGATCATTCTCATCAAGCAACCGACTTTTATCAAGTTGTTCACTTTTAAGGTAGTTCGAACCACCCGGATCTGAAATTTCGATTTTACGTAACATCTGACGCACGATAACTTCGATATGCTTATCATTGATTTTCACGCCTTGAAGACGATAAACATCCTGAACTTCATTTACGATATAGGTATTTAGTGCTTCAACACCTAATAAACGTAAAATATCATGTGGATCTAATTCGCCTTCGGCAATCATTTCACCTTGTTCAACAAATTCGCCTTCAAACGCGGTGATATGGCGCCATTTTGGTATCAACGCTTCATAATGATCTCCTTCAGGAGGTGTTATCATTAGACGCTGTTTACCTTTTGTTTCTTTACCAAAACCTATCGTACCGCTGATTGTTGCCAAAATAGCAGGTTCTTTGGGTTTACGTGCTTCGAATAAATCTGCAACTCGAGGCAGACCACCGGTAATATCACGTGTTTTAGATGACTCTTGCGGTATACGCGCTAATACATCACCAATACCGACCATATCACCATCAGACTTAAGAATAATCGCTCCAGAAGGCATAACATACTGCGCAGGAATTTCAGTACCGGCAATCATTAAGTCATCACCATTGTCATCAATCAACTTCAACATTGGACGTAAGTCCTTAGCTGCTGACGATCGCTGTTTTGGATCAATTACAACCATGGTGGTTAAACCCGTAATGTCATCCACTTGCGATTGAACGGTCAAACCATCGGTTATATCGGCGAACTGAACTTTACCCGCCACTTCGGTAATGACCGGATGCGTATGAGGATCCCAGTTTGCCAAAATCTTACCCGGCTCAACTGCATCATTATCGTTAATAGTTAACACCGCACCATAAGGCAATTTATAGCGTTCACGCTCACGGCCAAATTCATCTAACACTGTAATTTCACCAGAACGCGACACGACAACATTATTGCCTGATTCGTGGCGAACCGTTTTCATATTGTGTAAACGAACTGTACCCTTGGTTTTAATTTGAATATTATTAACCGAAGCCGAGCGACTCGCAGCACCACCAATATGGAAGGTACGCATAGTCAGCTGTGTACCGGGCTCACCAATACTTTGCGCTGCAATAACACCAACAGACTCACCTTGGTTAACCAAATGGCCACGAGCAAGGTCACGGCCATAACAACTACTGCAAAGACCATAACGCGCTTCACACGTAATTGCAGAACGTACCCACATGCTATCAATACTAAGATCTTCAAGTTGGGACACCCAAGCTTCATCAAGTAAGGTACCACGAGGTATAACAGTTTCACGGGTTTTCGGATCAATCACATCTTTCGCTACGATTCGACCTAATACCCGTTCACGTAATGGTTCAACAACGTCACCGCCTTCAATTAGTGACGAAACGATAATGCCATTTTCAGTACCACAATCAACATCGGTTACAACTAAATCTTGAGAAACATCAACTAAACGACGAGTAAGATACCCAGAGTTAGCGGTTTTAAGTGCGGTATCAGCTAAGCCTTTACGAGCACCATGGGTTGAAATAAAGTATTGTAAAACTGACAAACCTTCGCGGAAGTTAGCCGTAATCGGTTGCTCAATAATGGAACCATCCGGTTTTGCCATTAAGCCCCGCATTCCCGCTAATTGACGAATCTGAGCAGCAGAACCCCGCGCTCCAGAATCGGCCATCATAAAGATGGAGTTAAAGGATCGATCGGTCTCATCTTCACCGTCTTTATTTTTAACGGTATAATTACCAAGACCGTCCATCATGGCTTTAGCCACTTGATCATTAGTGCGAGACCAAATATCCACAACTTTATTATATCGTTCACCGGCGGTTACTAAACCAGAGGTGTATTGTTCTTGTATTTCTTTAACTTCGCTTTCTGATTGAGCAAGAATTGTCGCTTTCGCATCGGGTATGACCATATCGTCAATACCAATTGATACTGCGGCTTTAGTTGAATAATTAAAACCGGTGTACATCAATTGATCAGCAAAAATAACTGTCGCTTTTAAACCTAACTTTCGATAGCAATAATTAATTAATCCAGAAATGGATTTTTTATTCATATCTTTATCAAAGTTATCGTAGCTTAAACCTTCTGGCGCGATTTCCCATAATATTGCACGGCCAATAGTTGTGTCTTTACGCGAAATAGTCTCAGTGCGATTACCGTCATCATCAAATGCAACTTCTTTAATTCGTACAGTTACACGTGATTGAATGTCGACAACACCATTTTGAAACGCGCGTTGCACTTCACTGGTATCTGAAAATATCATGCCTTCGCCCTTGGCATTAATACGAGAACGTGTCATGTAATAAAGACCAAGCACCACATCTTGTGACGGAACGATAATTGGTTCGCCATTAGCAGGTGATAAAATATTATTAGTCGACATCATTAAAGTACGCGCTTCTAATTGCGCTTCTAATGACAATGGCACATGAACCGCCATTTGATCGCCATCGAAATCGGCATTAAATGCCGTACACACTAATGGATGTAATTGAATCGCTTTACCTTCAATGAGCACAGGTTCAAATGCTTGAATACCCAATCGATGCAAAGTTGGTGCACGGTTAAGCATAATTGGATGTTCGCGAATAACTTCTTCAAGAATTGCCCATACTTCAGGACCTTCACGTTCAACCATTTTCTTCGCAGCTTTAATCGTTGTTGCTAAGCCACGTAATTCTAATTTACTAAATATAAATGGTTTGAATAATTCCAAGCCCATTTTTTTAGGTAAACCACACTGGTGTAAACGCAGTGTTGGTCCAACCACAATAACCGAACGACCGGAGTAATCTACCCGTTTACCGAGTAGATTTTGGCGGAAACGACCTTGCTTACCTTTAATCATATCGGCTAACGATTTTAACGGGCGACGATTTGATCCAGTAATAGCACGTCCACGACGACCATTATCCAATAACGCATCAACTGACTCTTGTAACATGCGTTTTTCGTTACGCACAATAATGTCAGGCGCATTTAAATCCAATAAACGTTTCAATCTATTGTTTCGATTGATAACACGACGATATAAATCATTCAAATCTGAGGTAGCAAATCGACCGCCTTCTAAAGGCACTAATGGTCGTAATTCTGGTGGTAAAACGGGCAATACGGTCATGACCATCCAACCCGGTTTATTACCAGACACCATGAATGCATCAATTAATTTTAAGCGCTTACCTAATTTCTTAAGTTTTGTTTCAGAGTTGGTTGCGCCAATATCTTCACGCAATTGTTCCGCTTCTTTCTTTAACTCTAATGATTTTAATAATTCAAATACAGCTTCGGCACCCATACGAGCGTCAAACTCGTCACCATATTCTTCAATAGCTTCAAGATACGATTCATCCGTCAATAACTGACCACGTTCAAGCTGAGTCATACCTGGTTCGATAACAACAAATGCTTCAAAATAAAGAATGCGCTCAATATCACGCAGTGTCATATCAAGCAATAAACCCATGCGCGATGGCAGTGATTTTAAGAACCAAATATGTGCAACCGGACTAGCAAGTTCGATATGCCCCATTCGATCACGACGTACTTTTGATAGTGTTACTTCAACACCACATTTTTCGCATATTACACCACGGTGTTTTAAACGTTTATATTTACCACATAAACATTCGTAATCCTTAACCGGTCCAAATATCTTGGCACAAAACAAACCATCTCGTTCAGGTTTAAATGTACGATAGTTAATAGTCTCTGGCTTTTTAACTTCACCAAAAGACCAAGAACGGATTTTTTCCGGAGAGGCTAGACCAATTCGGATGGCATCAAAGTCTTCAACTTGACCTTGTTGTTTTAGGATCTTAAGTAGATCTTTCACGTATTCACTCCTAACTAATTATTCAGGATGTAGCTGCTAATAACTCTTAATTCGTTTAATAATGCTTAAAATTATTCGGTTTGCTCAAGTTCAATATCAATACCTAAGGAGCGAATTTCTTTTAATAACACATTAAATGACTCTGGCATTCCGGCTTCCATGTAATGATCGCCATCAACAATGTTTTTATACATTTTGGTTCGACCATTCACGTCATCCGACTTCACCGTTAACATTTCTTGTAATGTGTATGATGCACCATAAGATTCCAGCGCCCACACTTCCATTTCTCCGAAACGTTGTCCACCAAATTGTGCTTTACCACCAAGAGGTTGTTGCGTCACTAAACTATAAGGTCCAGTTGAACGAGCATGCATTTTATCATCGACTAAATGATTCAATTTCAAGACATACATGTAACCAACAGTTACCTGACGTTCAAATTGATCACCAGTACGACCATCATACAAAGTCGTTTGCCCTGATTCCGGTAAACCCGCTAATTTAAGCAAGCCTTTAATTTCTGACTCTTTAACACCATCAAACACAGGTGTCGCAATTGGTACACCGGTTTTTAAGTTTCCAGCGAGTTCGATAATTTCAGCATCATTAAAGGACTTAATATCCTCTACTTGACCGCCACTTTGGTTATACACTTTGTCGAGATATTCGCGCAAATCGGCAACTGCATTTTGAGATTTCAACATTTCACCAATGCGTTCTCCCATACCTTTTCCAGCCCAACCCAAATGAGTTTCAAGCACCTGGCCGATGTTCATTCGAGATGGCACACCCAGAGGATTTAATACGATATCAACTGGTACACCGTGCTCATCATAAGGCATGTCTTCAACTGGTACGATCATGGAGATAACACCTTTGTTACCATGACGACCCGCCATCTTATCACCAGGTTGTATGCGACGTTTTACCGCTAAATGGACTTTAACCATTTTTAATACACCAGGAGCAAGATCATCTCCGCCGGTTAGTTTATCTCGTTTCTCTTCAAACTTAGCTTCAAATTCTTTATCAAGCTGCGTTAACTGATCCGCCATTGTTTCTAATTGAGCGTTTTCTTCATCACTTTTCAGTCTAATTTCAAACCATTTGCTTCGTTCTAAATCAGTCAAATATTCCTGAGTAATTTTTGCACCTGAAGCAAGCCCATTAGGACCACCAACTGCAACTTTACCCAATAACATTTGCTCAACCCGTTGATAAGCATCGCCTTGCATGATTCGAAGTTGGTCGTTAAAATCTTTCTTAATTCGAGCCAATTCAGAATCTTCAATCGCTTTTGCACGAGTATCTTTTTCTAAACCGTCACGGGTAAATACTTGAACATCAATAACAGTACCACTAGCACCCGATGACACACGTAACGAAGTATCTTTCACATCCGATGCTTTTTCACCAAAAATAGCTCTTAGTAGTTTTTCTTCTGGTGTTAACTGGGTTTCACCTTTAGGTGTTACTTTACCAACAAGGATATCACCCGCTTTAACTTCCGCACCAACGTATACAATACCAGCCTCATCTAATTTCGATAATGCGGATTCACCAACGTTTGGAATATCGCCAGAGATTTCTTCTGAACCTAATTTTGTATCACGCGCAACACAGGTTAGTTCAACAATGTGGATGGTTGTGTAACGATCTTCTTTCACAACATTTTCGGAAATAAGAATCGAATCTTCAAAGTTGTAACCGTTCCAAGGCATAAATGCGATACGCATGTTTTGACCTAATGCCAACTCACCCATATCGGTACTTGGACCATCAGCCATAACATCGCCTTTAACAACGGTGTCGCCCGGTTTTACTAATGGACGTTGGTTAATACAAGTATTTTGGTTTGAACGTGTGTATTTCGTCAAATTATAAATATCAACACCCGGTTCACCAGGAATTGTTTCATCGTCATTAACCCGAACAACAATACGCGAAGCATCTACAGCATCTATAACGCCACCACGATCAGCAATGACAGTTACACCAGAATCAATTGCAACAATTGCTTCCATACCAGTTCCTACCAAGGGAGCCTGCGCACGTAATGTGGGCACCGCTTGGCGTTGCATATTAGATCCCATCAAGGCTCTATTCGCATCATCATGTTCAAGGAACGGAATTAAACTCGCAGCAACCGATACAATTTGTTTTGGTGAGACATCCATAAACGTGACGTCTTCAGGTGCTGAAATTGTAAATTCATTTAAATGGCGACAAGGAACTAAATCATCGGTTAATCGCTTTTTATCATCCATTCCGGCATTAGCCTGTGCAATAACACACTCGCTTTCATCAATAGCCGACAAATATTCAATTTCGTCAGTAACCTTACCATTTTTAACTTTACGATAAGGAGTCTCAAGGAAACCGTAATGATTGGTTCGGCCATATACAGCCAAGGAGTTAATCAAACCAATGTTTGGCCCTTCAGGTGTTTCAATAGGGCACACTCGACCGTAATGCGTTGGATGTACATCTCGCACTTCAAAACCAGCTCGCTCTCGTGTTAAACCACCCGGTCCTAATGCAGACACACGTCGTTTATGAGTCACCTCTGATAATGGATTATTTTGATCCATAAATTGTGATAACTGGCTGGAACCAAAGAATTCTTTGATTGCAGCAGCTACAGGTTTGGCATTAATCATTTCCTGCGGCATTAAATTATCGGCTTCAGCTAAGGTTAAACGTTCTTTTACAGCACGTTCAACTCGAACCAAACCAACTCGAAATTGATTTTCGGTCATTTCACCAACAGAACGAATACGTCGGTTACCAAGATGATCGATATCATCAACCACACCATTACCGTTACGAATGTTGAGTAGAACATTTAATACTTCAACAATATCTTCTTTTGATAAGATACCTTCGCCTTCAGTTTCTTTTCGGCCAACACGACGGTTGAACTTCATCCGGCCTACTGCAGACAGGTCATAACGATCAGGGCTAAAGAATAAATTTTTGAATAAACCTTCAGCTGCATCTTTAGTTGGTGGTTCACCAGGACGCATCATACGATAAATTTCAACTTGCGCTTCTAATTGAGTTGATGTCGAATCAATTCTTAATGTATTAGAAATAAATGCACCATGATCAATGTCATTGGTATAAATAGTTTGGAATTTTTTAATTTTTGCTTCTTTCATTAGGTCGATGAGTTCTTCGGTTATCTCATCATTTGCATTAGCAATCACTTCACCGGTTTCGGTGTTAATAAGTTCAGTTGTTACTGCTTTGCCTAATAAATATTCGTCAGGTATCTCAAGCTTGGTAAGACCGGCTTTTTCCATTTCTCGAATATGTCGAACAGTAATACGTCGACCTTCTTCAACAATAATTTTGGATTTTGCTTTAATGTCAAAAGTAGCCATTTCACCACGCAGGCGTTCAGGTACTAAGTTCATTAATAAACCATTTTTAGTAAATTCAAAGTCAACATTTTCAAAATACATTGACAGAATTTCTTCTGTGTCATAACCGAGCGCACGTAATAATACAGTTACCGGTAATTTACGACGTCGATCAATACGTGTAAAAACAGAATCTTTAGGATCAAATTCAAAATCTAACCAGGAACCTCGGTAAGGAATAACACGGGCATTGTGTAATAATTTACCGGATGAATGCGTTTTACCTTTGTCATGATCAAAGAACACACCTGGTGAACGATGTAACTGAGAAACAATTACACGCTCAGTACCATTGATAACAAAGGTACCGTTATTGGTCATTAAGGGTAGCTCACCCATGTACACTTCTTGTTCACGAATATCTTTGACAACAGGCGTTTTAGCATCTTTGTCATAAATTACTAATCGTACTTTGACTCGCAACGGAGCAGAATACGTAACACCACGCATTTGACATTCTTTAACATCAAAGCCAGGCGTTCCTAGTTTATAACTTACAAATTCTAATGCGGCATTTCCAGAGTAACTTTTAATAGGAAATATTGAATGAAATGCAGCTTGCAATCCTTTTTTAGGTCGCTCCGAAGGTTCGATTCCTTCTTGCAAAAACGCTTTATAAGAATTCGTTTGGATGGCAAGAAGATTTGGTACGTCTATAACACTAGGTAAACGACTAAAGTTTTTTCGTATACGTTTTTTTTCAGTGAACGAGTAGCCCATTATATGCCCTTAAATTGATCAATTTTAAAAACTTAAATACACATCATAATATAGGTTAAAAAATGTAACTTATATTGTAAACTAAGTGTATTTATCGTCGAAAACGCGAAAATCCTGCAACACAGAACAAACTTAACGCTCTAATTTAGAGCATTAAGTTTGTCCAATTGTTGCAGGAATATCGCAATTCCATACTAACTTAACGTTAATTCGAACTTATTTAAGTTCAACTTCAGCGCCAGCTTCTTCCAATTGTTTCTTAACATCTTCTGCTTCAGCTTTTGGAGCAGCTTCTTTAACAGTTGTAGGAACGCCTTCAACCATTTCTTTCGCTTCTTTTAAGCCTAAGCCAGTAATCGCACGAATTGCTTTAATTACCGAAATCTTATTGCCGCCGAAGCTAGTCATTACTACGTCAAATTCATCTTTCTCTTCAGCAACAGCACCGGCATCGCCAGCAGCAGGAGCTGCAGCAACTGCAACCGCAGCTGTTACATTGAATTTTTCTTCCATAGCTTCAACTAAGTCAACAACTTCCATTACAGACATGTTGCTAATGCTTTCTAAAATATCATCTTTTGATACAGCCATTTTATATCTCCTAATACATCGTAACGTTCAATAACGATGTTAATTTCTATAGTTTAAACAGTTATGCAGTTGCTTGTTTCTGGTCACCAACTGCTGCAATAGTGCGAACCAATTTGGTATGTGGTTCTGCAAGTGTACGTACAAATTTCGAAATAGGTGCTTGCATTACTGACATCAACATCGAGATAGCTTGATCTTTTGTCGGTAAACTTGCTAATCGCTCTAAATCTTGAGGTCCTAATAACTGACCGCCAATTGAAAGCGATTTAACAACCAATTTACTATTTTCTTTTGCAAAGTCTTTCATTACTCGAGCCGCAGCACCGGGATCTTCTTGCGAAAATGCCATTACTAGCGGTCCTGAGAATGATTCGGCCATGCATTCGAACTCAGTACCTAACACTGCACGTCTTGCTAAAGTATTTTTTACAACACGAAGATAGACGCCATTATCACGCGATTTTGCGTGTAAATCTGTCATATCGGTTGCGCTAATACCTGAGTACTCTGCCGTTACAGCAGACAACGCGCTTGCAGCAACTTCGGAGACTTCAGTTACAATAACTTCTTTTTCCTCTCGACTTAATGCCATGAGACTCTCTCCTAGTTACAAGATGATGTAAAATTACTTACATCATTTACTCTATGTGATTCTTTCAAACCACAACTGCTTTAAAACACGACTGACGTCTTATAAAATTAACTAATTTTATACTATGCTAGTCGCACCATTCGGTGATCTTGCGTGGGCAAGCGACACCATCTACGTTGGCTATGGGGATTATATGCCTCCCTATATTAAGCAGAATTATTCGAGTTTATACATAATGTTATAAAGCCGAGTAATACTGCACCAACGGTCTTTGACGGACTCTGATTTAACCAAACTCAATGTTGTTTCGTAAAATCAGCGACCCAAAGTCTATATGATTATTTAACCTTTAAATTAAATAACCCAATTATTATTTAATGCTCGTTATATCAGTCTACTTAAATGAAGAAGCATCTAATAAAATTCCAGCGCCCATCGTTGATGACACTGATATTTTTTTCAAATAAATACCTTTAGCCGATGCCGGTTTTGCTTTATTCAAATCAGCAAGTAACGCTGTTAAATTACCCATTAAATCGTCTGGCTTAAATCCAACCTTTCCAATGGAACAATGAATAATACCGTTTTTATCCGTACGGTAACGAACTTGTCCGGATTTTGCATTTTTTACTGCTTCGGCAACGTTTGGAGTAACAGTGCCCACTTTAGGGTTAGGCATTAATCCACGTGGTCCTAAAATTTGACCTAAAGTACCAACAACACGCATGGCATCTGGCGATGCAATAACAACATCAAAATCCATATTGCCTTTTTTGATCTCGTCAGCTAAATCTTCCATACCAATAATATCAGCACCCGCTTCTTTCGCTGCATCGGCATTTGGGCCTTGAGTAAATACGGCAACACGCACGTTTTTACCTGTGCCATTTGGTAATACAGTAGCACCACGGACATTTTGATCTGATTTACGTGGATCCACGCCTAACATTACTGATACATCAACTGATTCAGCAAATTTAGTTTTAGGCATGTCATTTATTAATTTGAATACGTCTTCAGGAGCATAAACTTTACCGACTTCTAATTTTTCAGCAATAGCCTTCATTCTTTTTGAGAGTTTTGCCATGATTATTTCACTCCCTCTGTTTCTAGACCCATACTTCTTGCTGTACCGGCTAAGGTACGTACCGCTGCATCCATATTAGATGCAGTTAAATCAGGATCTTTCACTGTTGCAATTTCTTCTAATTGAGCACGGGTAACCGTCCCCACTTTATCGCGATTAGGTACAGCTGAACCGCTTTTAATATTAGCTGCTTTCTTCAATAAAATTGAAGCTGGTGGCGTTTTAGTGATAAAAGTGAAACTACGGTCACTGTATACTGAGATCACAACAGGAATAGGTAAGCCTTGTTCAACGCCTTGTGTTTTAGCGTTAAATGCTTTACAAAATTCCATAATGTTCACGCCGTGTTGACCAAGAGCTGGACCCACTGGTGGACTTGGATTGGCCTTACCGGCCGCTACTTGTAGCTTAATATAAGCTTCAACTTTCTTTGCCATGATATTTATACTCCTACTGTGGGTGCAAACGCTCTGGCTTTAATGAGCTCCCCGTTTAAAACATTCTGAATAAAATCAGAACCTAAATATATTAAAGACTTTTTAAAGAATTCTAAATTTAACTATTCATCCTTTAAAGGACTTCTAAATTGTATGCACAATTTAATTATTTACTCTTTAAAGGACTTCTAAATTGTATGCACAATTTAGCCTTTCTCGACCTGGCCGAATTCTAGATCGACAGGGGTTGAGCGTCCAAAAATAGACACTTCAACTTTAATACGACTTTTATCGTAATCAACATCTTCAACAACACCGTTAAAATCATTAAATGGTCCGTCAATAATACGCACCACTTCACCAGGTTCAAACAATACTTTAGGTCTTGGTTTTTCAACACCTTCTTGAACTCGGTCTAGAATATTGTTGGCTTCTTTATCACTAATAGGAGCAGGCTTATCGGATGTTCCACCAATAAAACCCATTACCTTAGGAACATCTTTCACGAGATGCCAGGTATCTTCATTCATCTCCATTTGGACAAGAACATAACCTGGAAAAAACTTGCGTTCACTTTTATGCTTAGTGCCAGAGCGCATTTCAACGACTTCTTCGGTGGGAACCATAATCTCACCAAAAGAACTTTCCATTTCGTTTAACTTAATTCTTTCCATGAGCGAACGCTTCACGTGCTGTTCAAAACCCGAATAAGCAGAAACAACATACCAACGAAATGCCATTGTATTAGCCTCCCTGACCAGTTAATGCCTGAACGCCTATCAGTAAAACGCGGTCAAATAACCACAGCATTAAACCAATAATCATCACCATTACAAAAACAATCAGCGTAGTTTGAAGTGTTTCTTGTCGTGTAGGCCATACAACTTTTCGAATTTCGACATATGCACTTCGCCCGAAATCCCAACTAGCTGTACCTACAACGGTTTGTTTTGCAACAACCAATGAAACGATAAATGCGGTTAGCATTCCCAATAGACGATATAAAAATGCAGTATCGGGATCAAAATAATAAAACCCAACAATACCGCCAACAATTAAACCGAGTGAAACTATTAACTTAATCTTGTCTAGCATGTTCGCCAAGAACCCCAAATTCAAAATCTAATAAACAATGTTAGCGCCGCAACAACAAAGCATTCTAGCAATGAACCTTATTACAACTGAATCGTGGCAGGCCAGGAGGGAATCGAACCCCCAACCTACGGTTTTGGAGACCGTCGCTCTGCCAATTGAGCTACTGGCCTAAACTCAGTTAAATATGTTCTGTAGCAACCGTTTGCTGGTGAACACTTATTTGTAAAACAAAAAAACTTTATTCAATAATCTTAGCAACAACACCCGCACCAACAGTACGGCCACCTTCACGAATAGCAAAACGCAAACCGTCTTCCATCGCAATTGGTGCTATCAATGTGACTACCATTTG
>VAOX01061730.1_pt1 | contig 15879 bp, 11 predicted proteins | sample 3393891 | NCBI WGS metagenome assembly VAOX01 (sample SAMN08290429, study PRJNA428436) | hydrothermal vent metagenome | isolation source: Deep-sea hydrothermal vent chimney | place: Indian Ocean: Southwest Indian Ridge | depth 2822 m m | reverse complement strand
CAACCGTGTTCACACCTAAGTCTTTTAATGCTCTGGTATCTCGCACCAACCTTTTCATAATCGCTTTGACATAAGGACAGTGATTACAAATAAACATCACCAGTAAACCTTTTTCTCCGGCACATTCTTTTAACGACCAATTTTTACCATCAACGCTCGGCAATGAAAAATCGATAGCATCTTTGTTAAATTCGCAAACAGGTGTTTCTAAGCTGACCATAACAAAACCTTTTTATTTTTAAGTTAATATAAATGCATGTATCTTAATTTAACTCTATTGAGTCACGATGAACACTCATGTTCAGCCATTTCGGAGGCAACTTTTGACATTAGCGTATCAATAGCTATAATAAAATACAGTTACAGCGCCGATTTGAATTCAGATTGCGGGCGCTTAATAAATACGGCTAAAGCGGATGATAGAACCTGATTCCAAAAACCGCTTTAGTCTTTTGCTAAAGCGGTTTTTTTATGAGGAATATATAACAATGAGTGAGTACTTATTTACATCAGAGTCCGTATCAGAAGGTCATCCAGACAAAGTTGCGGATCAAATTTCAGATTCCATTTTAGACGCCATTTTAGAGCAAGATCCCAAAGCGCGTGTTGCTTGTGAAACCCTAGTGAATACTGGCATGGTTGTATTAGCCGGTGAAATAACCACCTCTGCTTGGGTTGATATGAATGAAGTTGTACGTAACTGCATTAAAGAAATTGGTTACAACAGCTCAGAAATGGGATTTGATTATGAATCTTGTGCCATTTTAACCTCGATTGATAAACAATCTGCCGATATAGCAATGGGTGTGGATGAAGATGACTCTCACGAACAAGGTGCGGGCGACCAAGGTTTAATGTTTGGTTATGCCAGCAATGAAACCGATGTTTTGATGCCTGCCCCGATTACTTTTGCTCACCGTTTAGTTCGCCGCCAAGCAGAAGTACGTAAAAATGGTACTTTGCCGTGGTTACGCCCCGATGCAAAAAGCCAGGTAACTTTCCGTTATGAAGATAATAAACCTGTCGGCATTGATGCAGTGGTTTTATCCACCCAACACAGCCCCGAAATTGAGCAAGATGCCTTAATTGAAGCAGTGATGGATGAGATTATTAAGCCTGTTTTACCGGCTGAATGGTTAGATAAAAATACTAAATACTTCATTAACCCAACAGGTCGTTTTGTTATTGGTGGCCCTGTAGGCGATTGCGGTTTAACCGGTCGTAAAATTATTGTGGATACTTACGGTGGTATGGCCCGTCATGGTGGTGGTGCTTTCTCGGGTAAGGATCCATCCAAAGTCGATCGCTCTGCTGCCTATGCAGGTCGTTACGTTGCTAAAAATATTGTTGCTGCGGGACTTGCTGAACGCTGTGAGATTCAAATCTCTTATGCCATTGGTGTTTCTGAACCAACTTCAATTAGTGTTGAAACATTTGGCACAGGCAAAGTAGAGGATAACCGCATTGTTGAATTGGTGCGTGAACACTTTGATTTGCGTGCCGGTGGTTTGGTAAAAATGTTAGATCTTTTACGCCCTATTTATGCACCAACAGCAGCTTACGGTCACTTTGGTCGTGAAGATTTAGATGTCAGTTGGGAAAAAACCGATAAAGCGGATGCATTACGCGATTCAGCGGGTATTTAGCTCTCGTTTTTTACTTCAAAACGCAAAATGCCAAGATAAACTTTAAATTCTGTTAACCAGTGTTAATAGTTTTATAATCTTGGCGTTCTTTGCGGATTGGTAGTAGATTTTTTTTAAAGGACGACTACAATAGCCAAGTTCTAGAATAACTGTTTTTTCTGAGGAGCGCTGCAGCGGTTTAGTCCGTCAGGCTCGGCGAGGACAGATCCACTTATCGAAAGATGATTGGATAAAACGGCGCTCATTCTTTTAACTATAAACTAGGAGAATGAAGCATGAATGCCGATTTTACCGATTACAAAGTTGCCGATATTTCACTTGCTGAATGGGGCCACAAAGAAATTAAGATTGCTGAAACTGAAATGCCAGGTCTAATGGCACTTCGCGAAGAGTTTGGCAAAGAACAGCCTCTCGCTGGCTGCCGCATTATGGGCAGCATCCATATGACTATCCAAACTGCAGTACTGATCGAAACCTTAATTGCGTTAGGTGCAGAAGTACGTTGGGTATCTTGTAATATTTTCTCTACTCAAGATCATGCTGCTGCAGCCATTGCCGATCAAAATATTCCTGTGTTTGCTTGGAAAGGCGAAACCATTGAAGAATATTGGTGGTGTACTGAGCAAGCATTAATCTGGCCTGACGGTACTTTGCCAAACATGATCTTAGATGATGGTGGTGATGCAACATTACTCGTGCACAAAGGTGTTGAGTTTGAAAAAGCCGGCGCCATACCAGCAACTAAAGATGATGATAACGACGAATACAAAGAAATTCTTGAAGTACTTCGCCGTACTATTTCAGACGGTTCTTCACTTTGGACTGATACTGCAGGCAGCGTTAAAGGCGTAACCGAAGAAACAACAACCGGTGTTCACCGTTTATATGAAATGCAAGAAAAAGGCGAATTACTTTTCCCTGCAATGAACGTAAATGATTCAGCCACTAAATCTAAATTCGATAACTTATACGGCTGTCGCGAATCTTTAATCGATTCAATCAAACGTGCAACTGATGTCATGATTGCAGGTAAGATTTGTGTGGTACTTGGCTATGGTGATGTCGGCAAAGGTTGTGCACAAGCATTTAAAGGTATGGGCGCAACTGTTTGGGTTACTGAAGTTGATCCTATCTGTGCACTTCAAGCAGCTATGGAAGGCTACCGCGTAGTTGATATGAATGATGCGTGTTCACAAGGTGATATCTTTGTAACTACTACGGGCAACATGAATGTTATCGACCATGACCACATGGTTAAAATGAAGAATGAAGCGATTGTTTGTAACATCGGTCATTTTGATTCAGAAATTAACATTGCCTCTTTAGAAAAATACGAATGGTCTGAAATTAAACCACAAGTTGATCACGTTATATTCCCAGATGGTAAACGCATTATCATATTAGCAAAAGGTCGTTTAGTTAATCTAGGGTGTGCTACAGGTCATCCGAGTTTTGTAATGTCAGCGTCATTTACTAATCAAGTAATGGCACAAATGGAATTTTATAAAAATTCAAAAGACTATAAGAACGAAGTTTATATCCTGCCTAAAATTCTTGATGAAAAAGTAGCACGTTTGCACTTGGCTAAAGTTGGCGCACATTTAAGTACGCTTTCTAAAGAGCAAGCAGACTACATTAGTGTTCCGGTTGAAGGTCCATTTAAACCTAATCACTATCGTTATTAAGAAAAATATTTAACGCAGATGCCTGAACGTGCGAAGCCACGGAGAACGCAAAGTAAAAACTTTAACTTTATGTACTCTGTAGCTTCGTCATATCTGCATTACAATAGATTATTTCCTGCAAAGAAAATAGTTTCTTTGCAACCTTTGCGTTGAGAGATCTAAAATATGGAAAATCAACAAGAATACCCACAACAATTTAGTTTTGAGTTTTTTCCGCCGAAAACACCTGAGGGTGCAGATAAGCTGATTAAAGTCAGAGACACGCTTGCTGAATTAAAACCTAAATATTTTTCTGTCACTTTTGGTGCAGGTGGTAGCACTCAGCAAGGTACTTTTGATACGGTTACCGCTATTCAGCAAGCTGGCTTTAGTGCCGCGCCGCATTTATCTTGTGTCGGTTCTACTAAAGAAAACATTCGTGAAATTTTAAAAAGTTACATGGATCAAGGCATCAATCGTATCGTTGCCTTGCGAGGTGATATGCCTTCGGGCACTCACGATATTGGTGAGTTTCGCTTTGCTAATGAACTGGTTGAATTTATTCGTACAGAAACAAATGATCATTTTCATATTGAAGTTGCTGCTTATCCTGAGTTTCACCCACAAGCCAGTTCTGCTGAAGATGACTTAAATAATTTCAAACGAAAAATTGATGCTGGCGCAAACAGCGCCATCACACAGTATTTTTTTAATCCTGATGCTTATTTTCGTTTTGTCGATGACTGTGAAGACTTAGGTCTAACTATCCCCATCGTCCCAGGCATTATGCCCATCACTAATTATACACAACTTGCTCGTTTTTCAGATATGTGTGGTGCAGAAATACCACGCTGGATCCGTAAACGTCTTGAAAGCTATGGTGACGATAAAGATTCTATCAGAGCATTTGGCGAAGACGTGATCAGTGAAATGTGTCACCAACTTCTTGAAGCCGGTGCGCCCGGCTTGCATTTTTATACCATGAATGTAACAAAACCCACTTTAGCTATTTGGAATAATTTAGGACTATAATTTTATTTCGTGACCCTATTCACTAATATCTCATGCTAAATTCCTTATCATTCACTAACTAATTGATAATAAGGAATTAAAATGAATAAAAATAGCATAGTACTCTTAGTCGTTAAGTTTTCACAAATTATTGCTTTTTTAGTGGGTGTGTCTTTAACAACATATAATATTTTCAGTTTTAAAATTGCTAAAAATGGCTATTATTTTAACGATGATAATCAAACCTGGTTAGCAGTGGGTGTTTTTTCTTTGGCGCTAGCTTATGTCATTAAAAATTGGAATAAAATTTAGATTTAAAAAACAGTTATAAAAAAGGCGACAACATGTCGCCTTTTTTTGTTTTTACTTCTCAAATCATATAGTCTTTAAGTTATGCGTATACCACGAATTTATCTGCCTTTAAAACTCGATATTCAACAAACGATTGAATTAAATGAGCATGCATTCCAACATACCGTGAAAGTTTTACGTATGAAACTGAATGCTCAACTTATTGTGTTTGATGGGAAAGGAAATGAATATTTCGCAACATTACAACAAATAAATAAAAAAAATGCATTCATACAAATTGAACGTAATATTGAAAACAATAGCGAATCACCTCTACACATTCATCTTGGCCTTGGCATTTCTAAAGGTGAGCGAATGGACTTTGCTATTCAAAAATCGGTTGAACTTGGGGTAAATGAAATAACACCATTATTCACAGAATATTGTGTGGTTAATCTAGATCAAAAAAGAATTCAAAAACGACTTCAACACTGGCAGGGGATTATTATTAGCGCTTGCGAACAAAGTGGTCGCAATGTCTTACCAAAATTAAACTCGCCAATAATGCTAAATAAATGGACTGAATCAATCATTGATACATGTTTGGTGTTTGATCCGCAATCAACAATATCGTTAAAACAAATAGAACCTAAAAATAATTTAATAAATTTAATAATAGGACCAGAGGGAGGGTTGAGTACAAAAGAAATTTTGCAACTCAGTACAAAAACAAATTTTCACTCATTAAAATTTGGACCAAGAATTTTACGCACAGAAACTGCTGCTCTTTCAGCTATCACTGCCATTCAAGTTTTATGGGGCGACTTACTTTAATTTAAACTAAATGGAGCTTAAGCAAACGTTGCTCCATTTCATCGATGTTTGGAATAATTGCGTCTATCCCACCTAATTCAACAACAGCACTTACAACCGCGCGATTTTCCTTATCATCTTTATCTTGCAAGCCCTCCTCCTGCACAATAGCAAGACTAGGAATACCTTGCGAAACAATAGCTATATAAGGAAGTTGAGCATTTGCATTGAGCGTATTTAAAACAGCGATCCGACTCTTTTTTTGCATTTTCTGAAGAATTTTTCCGCTGATCATTTCAAATGAAATTAGAGGGACACGAAGATCACGCCATTCAATATAACCAAGGAACCAATCTGGTGCTTCAGCAACAGGCACTGGCTCTTTATATGAGATAACTTCTGCGATTGCCGCATTTGGTAATAGTGCCATTTCATTATCTAATGGAATTGTTAAACAATGAACAACACCTTTCATTTTTCCTGCTGCAACAATTTCTCTAGTATCTGCCATAACTTATTACCTCAATGTGTGTTTTGATATAACGACACAAGTTGTTTTGCTAATATTTCTGGTGTTCCGCTAAAATTTATAGATACATTTTTAGCTACACTTTCCGGCATTGCGCTTATCACACAACTATCTGGATCTTGAATCCAAACCTGTCCTTTTTTTTCATTTAATATTTTACAGCCTTCAACACCATCATCACACATCCCACTAAAAATAATTGCGCCTGCATTACCTTTATAGCGTGATACTACACTTTCAATTGTTGCATTAATTGATGGGGTATAATTAGTTAGTCCTGTTATTTTTTTTAATTCTATCGCACCAATGGGATTTATAACCAAAACACTATCTGTTGGAGTAACCAACACTTCATAATGTCTAACAACATGACCGGTTTTTGCCACTGAAACAGTAAACTCCGTGTGGCGATCAAGCTGCTCCGCTAACAAAGAAACAAAATTTTCACCTAAATGTTGTGCAACAATAAAAGTGACAGGCAAATTTTTTGGAATTTCAGATAAAAATCGTTTAACTGCATCGGGACCGCCTAAAGAAGCACCTAAAACCCAAACGTTTTTAGCCAGTTCATTCTGATTATGAGAAACATCTTCTTGCTGATTTTTTTTCGTTTGAATAACTGGTAAAGTTTCATCCAAATTATTTCTTCCTGTTATATCAGCAATTTTTTCTAATAATTTATTATTCCACTTTGATGAAGATTTTGGTTCATTTAATGTTAATGCTGAAATATCATTTATGATGATTGGTATTCGAGACTGTTCTAATAACTGGTCTAAATATTCAAGATGCTCATCTTCTACGGCTTCAACATCAAAAAGAACAACATCACTCTCAATACGATCAAGTTTAAGCATAAACTTTTCGGTTAGCGATTCATTGATTACAACTTCAATTCCATTATTTTCCATCGTTTTTTGTAAATAATTTCGATGTAGAATGGAATCAGAAGTAATAGCAATGCGTATATTGTCAATTTCGTTTTGCATCATATTAAGGGGGGATAAATATGCAAATTATAAATCTTGTCCTGTTAAAACATTAATATTGTCTAACAGATCTGTTTCTGTAAAAGGTTTGCCCATATAGATATTTACACCAATGGAGGCCGCTCTATCTCGATGTTTTTGACCTGTGCGCGAAGTGATCATAATAATAGGAATATTTTTTAGCTTTTCGTCATTACGCATATTTGTTGCTAATTCAAACCCATCCATTCTTGGCATTTCCACATCTAGCAGCATAATATCTGGAATTGTTTCTTGTAATTGTGCCAATGCATCAACACCATCTTTAGCTGCAACAACTTTCATTTCATGACGTTCTAATAAACGTGTTGTTACTTTACGTACCGTTATAGAATCATCCACAACCATAACAACTGGAGTAGTATCTTCTTCTACCTCAGGAACAACTGAGATCGGTGTCACATCTTCAGCAGTTGCAGTGACATCCGTAGTAGCAGATAAACGAATTAACATCGCTAAATCTACAATTAAAACAACACTACCATCACCCATTACCGTTGCACCGGATATTCCTCTTAGTGTGCTCAATTGCGGTCCAACAGGTTTAACAACAATTTCACGACTACCCAGTAAAGAATCAACTAAAATTGCACCGCGGTATTCACCACTTCGAACCATGAGTAAAGGTATTTGCTCTTGATCGTCTAACTTCATTTCCCTGATACCCATAATGGTACCTAAGTGCATAAATTTATAATCTTCTCCAACCCAATTATAAATATGCTCATCACTTTCCATTATTTCTTTAACTTTACTTGCGCTAATGCGTTCTACACCTTCAACACTTAATAATGGTACTGCATAAGTATCTTCTGCAACTGTTACCATTAATGCTCGAGAAATAGCTAATGTAAGAGGTAAGCTTACGGTAAAGCTTGTGCCTTTTCCCTTTTCTGTATCAATACTAAAAATGCCACCTAATTGTTTAATTTCAGTATTAACGACATCCATGCCAACACCACGACCTGATATTTGACTAACCGATTCTGCCGTACTAAAACCAGATTGCATGATAATGTCGAGCAACATTTCTTTACTTACAGAGTCATCTGCTTTTATCAATCCTTTCTCAATAGCTTTGCTGCGAATAGCGTCTAAGTTTATGCCCGCACCATCGTCTTCGACTTTAATGAGGATATTTGCTCCCTCATTTACAATTGAAAAATGTATGTTACCTGTATCAGACTTGCCTAATTTTTTTCTTTCTTCAGGTGATTCTATTCCGTGTGCAATCGCATTTCGTAACATATGCTCTATTGGAGAAATAATGCGTTCAAGAACAGTTCGATCTAATTCTGAATCAACACCATTCAAATGCAATTCGGCATGTTTACCTAATTCACCGCAAGTTTGCCGTACTATACGACGTAAGCGTGCTGCCTGACCAGAAAAGGGCACCATACGAGTACGCATCAGACCTTCTTGTAAATCTGTATTTACACGTGACTGTTGTAATAAAAGCGTTTCTGATTCTCGAGTCAAATTATTTAAGATACCACGCAAACTATCCAAATCACCTAATGATTCCATCATCGCACGAGAAAGATGTTGCATAGTTGTAAATCGATCCATTTCTAATGGATCAAAATTCTCTTGTGCTGAACTAAGCTCTTCACTCTTATATTCAATTTGTGTTTCTGTTTCAATTTCAAATTGACGTAGCTGTTCACGTAACCGATTAACGGTTTCATCAAATTCAGTAATGTTATAACGAAAGTTATTTGTCTGTTGTTCTAGGCGTGAACGGTAAATACTTACTTCGCCAGCAAAGTTAACTAAGTTATCCAATAAATCTGCTCGAACCTTAACTTGTTCAGTTTGAACTCGCCCAGAATGACGCCTATCTTGTTCATCATCTGCAGGTAAATTCGGCTTACTCTTTGCAACAATATCTTCTTGAGTCGGTAGCTCTACGACTTCTTGCGGTATGCTTTCCGCAACAGGTTCTTCTTCTGTTGTGTCAATATCAAGAGAAATTAAATCATCTACTTCATCAGCCGTTGTTGTTTCAACTGACTCTTCACTTATTTCAGGTATTTCAAAATCTGGAATTGATAGTGAATTGCTGCTATCAACTTCTGTTCTAAGCTCTGCTTCTAGTTCTTCAAGCTCAGGGATATCTATTGAATTAAAATTGTTAGTTGATTCAGATGTATCCTCAACGGGTTCATCTACTATTATTTCGTCTGCAGTAGAGCTATCTAAATCGAAAATATTAAGTTCTGAAGTTGACTCTTCTTCTTCTATCTCTTCAGTAAGTGTTATTTCCTCATCGACCTTACCGCGATTTTGCAACATAAGATCGACTTCACTAATCAGATCTGTTGCAGCCGTTAAAGATTGGTGTGACTGAGCTATTTCTAACATCTTAACTAAACGATCTTGTGAACGTTGCACAAGATCAATCATTGATGTTGATGGCGGCATATGACCTTCAACAACAGCGGTTAACAAGGACTCAACGCTGTGTCCTAAATCACCCACTTCAGAAATCCCTGCCATACGCGCACCACCTTTTAAGGTATGAAGATGGCGTTGAAGTTCTTTTACAAACTCTTCGTCTTCTGGATTAGATGACCAGTCATGTATAACTTGATCACTCTCATCAAGAATTTCTGTTCCTTCTTCAAGGAAAATTTCTAATAACTCTTCATCATAGTCCTGAATTTCAGTATTAACGGTAGGCGTAGATATTTCTATGTTTTCAGAGGTTTCTGGTTCTATAATTTTAGGTAGATTTTCAATGCGCGCTAATAAATCAGCATGCACTGGTAATGAAGCACCTGCCACATCAAGACACGTAACACTACTTTCTATTAATGAAATAGTTTTATCTAACTCTTCTAATGCAACCTTAGGAAAAGCATATTCATTATCTTGTAAATACTTCACGTAACGTTCAAAAGAGCTACAAACTAGTGAGAGAGATTCAACACCCGTAGTACGAGAGCTACCTGTTAAAGTATGTAGTGCTCTCAATAAGCTTTGATCTGCAGATGTTTCACCATCACGCCAAGACATTATATATTGCCTAAGCGTATCAACATGTGTTGCAACTTCTTTTCGATAAATTTCTAATAAAACAGGATCAATTTCAACAGGAGGCAGAGCTTCAAGAGAAACACCTGTATCTACTTCCTCAGTATCATTCTCACTTATATCATCATCGGTTGACTCTTCAACAACAGGCAAAGAAACAATATCATCAGATTCTATATTTACATCAGCGTCGGCAATTTCGGATTCATCTTCTACAATGCTAGGCGCACTAAAATCAACCGATTTCCCCTGGCTCAATGCATCAGCGTATTCCATGAGTATTAATATATTATTATCAATCTTTTGACTGGTTTTAAATAACTCAAACAAATCAGGTAATGCAGATTTAGCACGATCCATCAATTCAAGTAATTCTGGACCAATAGCAATCGTGTTATCAAGAACACGATTCAACATGTTTTCAATTGCCCAAGCAAATTCACCTAAGTCAACCGCACCGACTAAACGGCCACTTCCTTTTAAGGTATGGTATGCGCGACGAATTTCTTTTAAAGGTTCATTATTAGAAGTATTTGCTGCCCACATTGGAAGAAGTTCTGAAATGCTTGCGTACGCCTCCTCTGCCTCTTCCATGAAAATTTCAATAATTTCATCATCGATAGTATCATCGAGTAAAGAAGGCTCTTTTATTAATGGTGTTACGCTTACTGTTTCAATTTCTACAGCTGGTGGTGCAGAGATATTTTCTTCAACTACACTGGAGTCGGCTAAATCTAAACTTAAATCATCTAAGGATAATTCTTCACCCTCTATCTCAAGTAACTCTTCAACCTCAATGCCCTCTGCTAACGGGTTACTCTCTTCTATTGAGACTGCATCATCAACAAACTCGAGTTCATCTACTATTTCTAAACCGGCTAAAGGATCTAATGATTCATCAAGTTCAATAACATTTTCAGTAATATCTTCTGCTTCAATACTGTCTTCTATGTTATTTAATGCTTGTTCATTACTCTCTTTTTTTTCCTGACTATCTTCTTCTGTCGCAACGTCTTCTACAGATGCATTTTCAGTATCAAGACCTAATGATTGTAAGCTTTGTTTTGCAACATTAAGAATTGCTTCGGGTTGTCCCCAATTACCCATCAAGGATTCCATGTAATATTCTAAACTACTGATTGTATCAGCGAGATTATTCATATCTTCAAGAGGAGGAGGGATAGTACCTTTAATAAGTTCCTGACGAATATAATCATTCGTCAAAGCTAACAAATGCTCAGCATCTTCTAATGATAAAATCATCAAACTGCCTTGAATTTGTTCTAGCAAAGAAGGAATAGCTTTTAATGAATCTCTTTCATCATTGTTCTGACTAAATAAAGTTAATGCCTCTTTAACTTTTGCTAAATTAATTTTAGCTTCATCTAAAACAGTCTTCATCAATTTCTGTTGTTCTGCACCTTGCATTTGTGCAAGCGCGGTATCACCTGCATCAACGCCTTCTTCAACTTCAATTGATGAGGCTGCTTTAGCGGTTGATACTTCACTTAACGAGTTTTCAACCGAGAGCATTGCTGCAGCAACTTCCATTAATTCGGATTCATCTGCGGCTTGATCACTGCTAACCATTTCACTGATAACATTTGCTTGTTTTAATACGGCTTCTCGCTGCACACCTAAATTAAGCATTGCGAGGGTATCACCCATTTGAACTAATGCTGCATGTACTGTTTCAAGTATAGAGACATCTTTGTCATCAGCTCTAACATAAACATCAAGGTTATCTTTGATTTTATTAATGTCTTCAATAATAACTGAAGATACCGTTTCCATTAATGCCGCATTCGGAGCAGTTAAATCTGCACGGGCTTGTTCAAGAGCCTGCGTATCTGGCATGATTTCGCTAAGACTAAAAGCATTTTTAATTTCTTTAGTGAATTCACCTGAGGTTGTTGATGTTGCAATGTAATAAAGTAAATTCTTTTCTAATTCTGCTGGAGGAGCTTCATCAAGCGCTAATTCGCCTTCGTCAATGATTTTTTTAATTTGACGATCAACATGCCCCATTAACATTTTAACAGCAACGCTTGGTTCTACACCGTCGTCTTTAAGACTTTCAACTAAACCATTTGCTATCCAAAAAACACGTCTCGCTTCATCTGAATCAGCAGCCTGACCTAACTCAGTAATAACATCAGTGATTTTTTGTAAGCCTGCTTTTGGATTTTTATTTTGGAACCATGAGAGTAAACCAAGATGGAAATTATGACGTAACTTCCGAGCAATAGCTGACAAGCCACCTTCATCACTATTACTTACTGAAAATTCAGCGACAGGGGCTACTATGCTTAAATCGGGACTAAATAATGCGCCTTCACTCAACAAGGCTTCATTTCTTGCTGCACGAATGTCATTTAACAAAGGCAATAAAACAACCGGCATATCTTGGTTACCGGCAAGTAAATGTTCAAGATAGTCAGGAACTTGAAGAATGCCATGCATCAATGTTTCATAGGCATCTTCTTTGTTATTTACATTGTTATCAAAAATAGCTTGTGAGAGCTTTTCCATTTCTTCAACAACGAGAGCCGCACCATGTAACTCCACCATTTGCAAAGTACCGTGTACTTGATGCAAATAGTTAATGCAAAAACGCATTTGTGATTCATCTTCAGTGTCTTCAACATACGCTTCAAGAGAAGTTTGCGCTTGTTTTAAAGTTTCATCAATTTCAGACTTTACCCATTGCAGCGTGTTTGAATCTATACTACTCATGCGTCATACCTCTGACTTTGAGAATCATCAGACGATAAGGCTTTACGTTGAAAAGCTAAAACACCATTATACGCAATAGACTTTATTTCAGGATTTTTCCAGTCTGTAATTTCACCCGCACCTAAAATTAACAATCCATTAGGCATAAGATGATTAACGAGTTGATTTAAAATCATTAGGCGTGTCTCTCGTTGAAAATAAATAAGAACATTTTGACAAATTATAATGTCCATTTTTCCAACAGTGCTTTTATCGAGATTAATTAAATTAAGACGGTTAAAACAAATACGTTTACGTAAAGAGCTATTCACCAGATAATGATCTTTATCTGCCGCTTCTAAATAGTTATCAATATACTCTTGCGGAACATTAGTAAATCGATTGTGATGATAGTGCGCTTTTTTGCCTTCAGCTAACGCATCATGACTAATGTCTGAGGCAGTAACAGCCAAATAACACTTTTCATTTCTATCCGTTATGTATTTATCTATATACATCATTAAACTATAAGGCTCTTCACCTGTTGCACATCCAACACTCCAAATATGAATGTTAGAGTTATTGTTTCCAAAGTCTCGCTTTTCAAGAAAAGCATCTTTAATAAATGACAAGGCTTGAGTGTCTCGAAAAAAACGTGTTTCATGCACCGTTAGTCTATCGACCAAGGTTTCCCATTCAACTCGTCCCGCCTTACCATGTGTCACATAAGCAAAATAACGTTTATATTCACTTATGCCTAATTCTTGCATACGTATCGATAGTTTTGATAACAAAAAACTTTTACGTAATTCGGGTAATGTAATACCCGTTCGTTCTTCAAGCAAAGTAATCCACAATGCATATTCACTGTCACTCATAGGCATAAGTTCATTCAACTGCCATTGAGTTTCGGACACCTTGTTCTCCTGAGCCTGAATCACAAAGAGAGTTTCTTTATATGCATATACGAAGTCAGCTTAAATTGCCGCGCAACTTATAAACGGAAACCAGCAACAGAACTACGTAATTCATTTGCTAGTTCAGCAAGATTACCAATCGATGCGGCTGTTTCATTCGTACCGGCTGAGGTCTGTGTTGTAATTTCTTGAATAACATTCATGGTGTCAGAAATATTAATTGCGGCACTCGCTTGTTGCTTCGCAGAATCTGAAATGGTTCGAATCAGTTCGGCTAAATGCGTTGATACACTTTCAATCTCTTCAAGTGATTGACCCGCATCCTGCGCAAGTTGCGCACCCTGTACAACTTCTGAGGTACTTTGTTCCATTGAAGCAACGGCTTCGTTGGTATCTGTTTGGATTGCTTTTACCAGTGCTTCAATTTGTCGTGTTGCATCGGCAGAACGTTCTGCAAGTCGTTGTACTTCATCGGCAACAACCGCGAAGCCTCGACCCGCTTCACCGGCCATGGCCGCCTGAATCGCGGCGTTTAATGCCAGAATGTTGGTTTGTTCAGCGATGTCATTGATCAATTCAACGATGTCACCGATTTCCTGTGAAGATTCACCCAGACGTTTAATACGTTTCGATGTTTCTTGAATTTGTTCACGGATAGTATCCATACCGTTAATGGTTTTTTGTACCGCATCGGCACCTTTGTTCGCAATGCCAACGGACTTATCCGCTTCATCGGCTAACTCACCGGCATGGTTAGATACCGCTTCGATTGAGACCGCCATTTCATTGATCGCCGCAGATGCACCGGTAATTTGTTGTGCTTGATGATCACTCGCCTCAGCAAGATGTATTGCTGTTGCCTGTGTTTGTTGTGCTGCTGATGATACTTGCTCGGTGGTATCATTGATGGATGTTACCAATGAACGCAAGGCATCGATGGTGTAGTTAATAGAGTCGGCAATCGCACCCGTAATATCTTCGGTTACCGTTGCGCTTACGGTTAAATCGCCATCAGCCAAGTTACCCATTTCATCAAGTAGTCGTAAAATAGCTTCTTGATTACGTGTATTGGTTTCTTGTACAGCAAAACGTGATGACTCTGTTTCTGATAAACGTTTTTTAGAATCTCGGAAATATATCGCTGCTAATACAATAATTAAAACAAGCGAAAGTAACCCAAGCAATGTTACCGCTACTTGAGCGAAACTATTACGTGAAGCATTTTGATACTCATTTGATAGGCTTTCTATTTGAGATAACAATTTACCCGACGTTAAAAGAATATTTTCAGCGGCTTCAGATACCTGAAACATTTCTGGAGAACGCTCTAAAATAGAACCAACTTGATTACGTAAGTCTCTAAATAAAGTTCGTACTGCTTTTAGTTTTTGACGAGAAAGAGGATGAGTGATTTTTTTAATACCCAAGTTACGATTACCACGCAACATGTCTTCTACAACTCGACCAAATAATGCAGCATCTCGACCAAATCGATCGGCTGCTGTAATAGCCGCTTCACCACCGTCTAAAACACGGTTAACATTACTTGCAATACGCTGCGTTAACATCAACTGACGTGTTGCAATATATATTTGAGTAGGTGGTGAACCTTGTTCAGCCATAACGGTAACCACTTCATCCGATACCGCTAACAAATTAGGAATTTGTTCATTAATCGAGTTCACTAATGAACGCATGTTACCAACGACTTCTTTACGTTTCAAAATGACATCGATATTCGCTTTGTATTTGCGCCATACATCATCAAGCTCTAGCATCATGCCTAAGCCTGCAGCTTCACTAATATGCCATTCAAGTGTTTCATCAAAATCATTACGGTCTCGTTGTAATGGTGCAAAGGCTTTGATGTCACCGCGAGAAGCCTGTGAAGCTAATTTTGCTAATTGTTGAGAGAGTACCCGTTGATCACCGATTCTATTAATGTATTCACGATCTTTTGTTTCTTTAATAACAACTACGCTATAGGCTATACCCATTGCAATAACAGTTATTAACAACAAGACGATTAAATACACCATTAAGCGGCCTGAACTAATGCCAGATAATAGGTCTTTGCTACTGAGCTTCATGATTAACTCCTACCGTTGACAAAACAATTTTGTCAATAAATACCAGTTACGGTTTATTGTAAATTTTTATCCCGTAACCCTAAAAAAAAACATAGCTAAAATTTATTTTATAAATAAAAATTTTAGTTATGCGCTT
>VAOX01023011.1_pt1 | contig 15921 bp, 14 predicted proteins | sample 3393891 | NCBI WGS metagenome assembly VAOX01 (sample SAMN08290429, study PRJNA428436) | hydrothermal vent metagenome | isolation source: Deep-sea hydrothermal vent chimney | place: Indian Ocean: Southwest Indian Ridge | depth 2822 m m | reverse complement strand
GTTCAGCAGAAGCGCTAGCTTCTACTGGGCGGACAAGTGAGTGAAGAGAACAATGAAATTACTCTCTTCCGAGCGCGGACGTTCAGCAGAAGCGCTAGCTTCTACTGGGCGGACAAGTGAGGAGAAGGTGGAACGAAGTTCCAATAAGCATATAAAAATATATTTATGTATTTATATATAAATATATTTTTATATGCTTATAACCGCGAAGCGGTTTCTTGTCTGAATGCACCGCCCAGCAATAACGAAGTTCTTACTGGGCGGACAAGTGAGTGAAAAATATAATGTAGGTGTATTTTTTCATTATATTCTTACGAGTGCGAACATTTCATAGAAACAAATTTCTTCCTGGGCAACCTTGTATATATCAAAAACTTTCTATGAAAAATAGTGATTAATAATAAAAACCTTAATCGCTATTCTGTGGGAAGACCATCTCTTTTCCACGCAATAATCCCCCCTTCGACATTTAGTGAGTTAGTGATTCCTTTGGTGTGTAAGAAATCAACAGCTGTAGCACTACGTGCGCCTGAACGACATATAACATAAATCTCATCGTATACTTCAAGAGTCTTTGTATGTATTGGAAGTTCATTCAATGTAATAAGTTGCGCTAGAGCAGGACGCTCATCTGCAAACTCTTCTGGCGTTCTAACATCTATAAGTACTCCTTTTTTTGCTGACACACGCTCATATGCTTCACGTACAGAAATTGATGGCAATGGTGATTTATCTCTAAAAAACATATCTCTTATTATATATCAAAAATCTTCTTCTATAGAAAGTGCAAAACACTCAATGTCTGAAGAAAGGTCCGTCCCAGTGCGTCTTGCATTTCCCAAAACTGAAAGTAGCGTAAGGGAAAGAGAACGTGCTTGTGATATGGTCCACGCACGTGAACGCTCCTTCATCAGCTCCCTTGCCTTCCAATGTAAAAGCCCATGAATCATCTCTGGTTTGTCTCCTGCACGTAACGCACGAATGATTTCCAACCAAAGTCTTTCTGGATTTTTTTCACCCAGAGCATTTACTAGTGCATTATTAAAACCGCGTGTGCGTACTGGTTGCTTATCAAAGACATACACTTTTGTAGCTTTCTCAAGAAGTTCTTTTTGTTTAATGTTCCCTCTTTTAGGAGAAATAATAACAATAGCATTGTTAGAGCGAGCAAGCTCATCTAAATTATCATCTAATATCTCACGAGACAACGCTGAAGTGGAGGTAGCGTAAGGATCATCAATAAGAACAAGAACTCTATTTACAAAAAGTGCCCCAGAACCAACAACAAGTTCAAGTGTAGGTTTGTCAAGTTCATCACCTGAAATACGTACGTATGTTAGCTGAGGCTCTTTTTTTTGTGCGGTAGCAACCCACAAAAATGCATGTTCTCTAACAGAATACTCATCTGAACCTGTAAATACGTATATCATACTTATCGTGTGTATGGTGCTAACTCTCCCCACGTGTTCCCTGTTTTAACTTCAACACGCATAACAATACCAAGTGATTGCTTTTTGGTAAGAATACTCTCCATACTATGGGCCACAACAGCAATAACATCATCTATTTTATCAGTGGAAACTTCATATACTAACTCATCGTGTACTTGAAGCAACAAATATACTTTGTCATCAAGATGTTTTTCTGTAAGCGCATTATCCACATGTGACATAGCTATTTTAATAATATCTGCACCTGTCCCTTGTATTGGTGCATTAATTGCCATACGTTCCGCCTGAGCTCGCACATAAGGTAGTGATGATTTCATTCCAGGAAAATAGCGACGCCTACCAAACAGTGTTTCTGTATAACCATCTTTACGAGCATTCCCACGTACATGTTCGAGATATTGCTCAAGCTGATGAAACTCTTCAAAATATCTTTGATAAAAATTACGTGCTTCCGAAAGCGAAGTACCCGTTTGTTTCCGCAGTGCTTGTACACCCATACCGTACAAAATACCAAAGTTTATAACCTTCGCGTGACGGCGCATATTTTCATCCACCTCTTCTGGTGGAACGCCAAATACATATGAAGCAACTTCTTTATGAGCATCACGTTTATTGTGAAAGATATCAAGTAGTTTCTCATCCCTGGAAAGAATAGCTGCTAAACGTAACTCAACTTGAGAATAATCTAAACTTACAAATGTATATCCACTTGATGCAACAAATACGTCACGTATCGCGCGCGCGCGTTGTCCATGGTTAGGAATATTTTGAAGATTAGGATTGTGAGATGCCATACGCCCTGTGGAAGTACCAGTTTGTAGAAATCGTGCGTGTAAACGATGCTCGGAATCAAGCATTGTGCTCATATTATCAATATAGGTTGAAAGAAGTTTTTGTACCTCTCTATATTCGAGGATAGTATCAATAATTTCATGCTGTCCTTGTAATTTTTGTAGTTCCGACTCACGTGTTGAGCGTTTACCTGTAGAAGTATGTTTTTGATTCTTTGGATATAAACCCATTTCATCAAACAAGACAATAGCGAGCTGTTGTGGGGAGTTAATATTAAAATCATGTCCTGCCACATTGTGTATTTGTTTTTCAAGCGCGGAAAGCTCTTTGTGATATTTTTTTGAGAGCTTATCAAGTGCAGATGCATTAACAAGTATTCCCCTACGTTCCATGTGTGCGATAATTTCAATAAGCGGTTCTTCTATGTGTTTATACACTTCAGAGAGTTTACCGGTATGAGAAATAAGTTTTTCCAACTCTTTGTATGCTTTTGAAAATGTCTGTACTTTGGTATACGCAAGAATATCTTCATAAGATGGATTCGTCATTTCTGATGAAAGTAGCCAAAGCATAATTTGTGCCCGTTCGAATTTCCCAAGTGGTACATCTTCTTGTTTATCATTATTTTTAGAAAGTACAATTTCTTCATTATCTGAATTTGGTAATGCTTTTTGTAAACGTTTTTGTAGTGATTTAAATCCAAGGTCATCAAGAAAATGTGTTATGGCATTTATATGTGTATCAAGATGCCACTCCATCTTCGGAAGAGCAAATGCAATCGGTACATCATCACGAATTACTGCTAATGCTTTTGAAAAGAGCGCATCGTCTTCATACTCTTTTAACAACCCTATAATACGTGGTTTTATTCCCACAGATAAAAATTTCTCTTCATTTTTTTTCAAAATATTATACAAATTCTCCATATCACCAAACTGTTGTACTAATGTTGTTGCTGTTTTTTCACCAATGCCTGGTATACCAATAATATTGTCAGATGGATCCCCACGCAAACCTTTCCAATCTGGAATATATTTTGGAGAAAAACCATATCGTTGTTCAACCGCATCTTCATCATACAAAATAGTATCGTTAATACCTTTTTTTAGGGTATATACGCGCACTTTTTTCCCATTGATAAGTTGCATAGTGTCCATATCGCCAGAAGCGATGATGATGTCTTCAATGGAACGTCCTATAGATAATTTGTGAACTATCGTACCAATAATATCATCTGCCTCAAATCCAGCACGATCATATATTGGTATGGAAAATGCTTTGAAAATATCCCTAGAACGAGTAAGTTGTGTAATTAGTGCATCATCCGATTTCTGTCGATTTGCCTTATATTGTTCGTACGCCTCATGCCGAATAGTAGGGCCTGGCAAATCGTAACACGCGATAATATAGTTTGGGCTTAGTTCCTGTATTATACGAATTAGCATAGATACAACTCCATATAATGCACCAGTTGGTTCACCATTTCTATCTATAAAATCTGGGAGTGCGTGGTATGCACGATGAATAATTGCGTACGCATCAAGTAATACAATTCGTTTCTTTTTTTTATTTGTTGTAGTCATAGGTAATGCGACGACGCATATCTGAGAGTATCTCCATTGAAATAGTGTGTGTTATATTTGGCAGTTCGTTTTTAACTTTCTGTGGCCACTCAAGAAAAATAATATTTTGTGTATTGGTAAAAATATATTCTGGTACTATAGTATGCAACATGTCTGGTGTTTCCATACGATATGCATCTATGTGAATGAGCTTCTCAAAATGATTTTCTGTATCTGGGAGAACGTATTCCTTCATAAAAACGAAAGTTGGGCTTGTTATTAATTTAGTGATTCCTCCAGACCTTGCCACTCCTTTTACAAAAACTGTCTTTCCGACGCCCAAATCACCAGAAAGTGTAATCAATGTAGCACCATTCTTATTTGGATGACATGTTTTGAAAAATCGACCAGCCTCACTCATTACATCGTCTTGTGTATTTGCTAGTACTTCCATAACACCATTGTACCAGGTATAGGATATGTGAGGTATATGATCATTTATGGCATGTCTAGCGATACACTATAATAGTCCTTCCAGGATCTTTGTCGTAGCACAAGCACCATAGGTGCGGTATTATTTAAACTATATATGACAATTACATTCGATGAACATTCTCAAGAAGCCGAGGTTGAAAATGCACGTCTTGTTGAGGAAGAAGATGTACAAGAAATACTCTCACAAAAATATGGCATGCAATATATTGATTTGCATATGCTACCAATAAGTGGCGAGGCGCTTCGACTCATTCCTCAGAAACAGGCAAAACAAGCACAGGTTGCGGCATTTGATATTGCTGGAAAACACGTGTCAGTTGCAATACACAATCCTAATAGTGAATACACTCAAAAAATATTACAGGATATCACAAACCGTGGCTATATATTAAAAAAGTTTTTGGTGTCTGAAAGAAGTATGCGTAAAGCACTAAAACGTTACGATGATCTCTCTTTTTCTTCAGGTTCTGTTACTGGAGTATTTGACATATCAGCAGAGGAACTCTTAAAACTATCAAAAGAGCTCAAAGATGTAGACGCACTACGGTCACACATTACATCATTGGAACAACAAAAAGATATAACAAAAATATCTCGTCTGCTTGAGTATATTCTTGCTGGGGCGTTTTCTACACGTGCGTCAGACATACACCTTGAACCTGAGTCTGATGGAGTAACCGTACGTTTTCGTATCGATGGACTACTAACTAGAATAGCAACCATACCACCACACATATATAAGTTAATTAACTCAAGATTAAAAATACTTTCTGGATTAAAACTGAACATACGCGACCGAGCGCAAGATGGGCGTTTTAGCGTAGCATTGCCAAATAAAGATATTGAAATGCGTGTATCGCTCATTCCTAACTCTTTTGGAGAATCGTTTGTATTACGTATACTTGACCCAAGTTCAATAAAAATTTCATTTAAGCAACTTGGTATACACCCAAAATTACTTAAACGATTAAAAGATGAAATTACTCGCCCAAATGGAATGTTACTCACAACTGGACCTACCGGCTCTGGGAAAACCACAACATTGTACGCATTTTTGGGAGCAATAACACGTCCTGATATTAAGATTATAACTATTGAAGATCCTGTTGAATATCATCTTGATGGTATTGTACAAACACAAACAAAATCAAAAGTATATACTTTCTCATCTGGTCTCCGTTCAATTGTACGACAAGACCCAGATATCATCATGGTTGGTGAAATTAGAGATAATGAAACCGCGAGTATAGCAATGCAAGCGGCGCTTACTGGACATTTCGTATTCTCTACACTACACACCAATAATGCAGCTGGTACATTCCCGCGATTCGCCGATCTTGGTATTGACCCAAAAGAATTTGCATCTGCTATAACTGTTTCCATGGCACAGCGCTTGGTACGTAGACTAAAACCTAATAACAAGAAACAAATACCTTTGACCGATGAACAAAAACATACTGTTGAGAAAGTACTTTCTACTGTAGAGGACAAATCTCTATTGCCAAAAAATATCGACATGACATGGGTTCCTGAAATACAAACGGAAGAAGATACTGGTTACCATGGAAGAGTTGGTCTATATGAGGCAATATTTATGGATAATGATATGGGGATGTTTTTGCGCAATAATCCAAGCGAGTCTGATATTGTAAAGAAAGCACGTGGACAAGGATACCTAACTATGGCACAGGATGGCATTTTGAAAGCTTTAGCAGGAGAAACAACTTTAGACGAAGTGAATCGTGTGGTTGATTTGGAGCGTGATTAATTAATCACGTAATATAATACTAAAACAGGCACATGTTGTTTTAAAACAACGTGTGCCTGTTTTAGTATTCCGTACATAACCCTCCAAACACCACTTCTCGTTAAAGAAGGTTGGTGAGTCGCCTAAGGGAACCCCCAGTAATATAAACAAAGTTTATATACCAGAGAATCCTCGGGGAGCCACCGATAAGCCGTCAAGCCTTGCTTGGAGGGTTATACACAGAATAAAAAGAAAAATCCTTATTGAGCTAATATCTCAAAAGGAGCTTACGAATCATCTTTTCGTATGGTAGAATGGTATCACGTAAAAGATATATGTCAAGTACCCCTAAAACACAAATACCTGACCAGTCACTAGACTCTGCACTTCGCCCGAAACTATGGGAAGAGTACATTGGGCAAGAACAAGTAAAATCAAGTATTCATATTATTTTAGAAGCTGCAAAAAGACGTAAAGAAGTTCCAGAGCATATGTTGTTTTATGGTCCACCAGGTGTTGGTAAGACAACTCTGGCGCACCTCATTGCTAAGACGATGGGTGCACCATTAAAAAGCACGTCTGGGGTTGCTATTGAGCGCGCTGGTGATCTAGCAGCAATTATTACAAACCTTGAACCTAACACTGTTCTTTTTATAGATGAGATTCATCAATTGTCACACAAAATAGAAGAACTTTTATACCCCGCTCTTGAAAATGGGACACTCGATATTGTGCTTGGAAAAGGTCCTTCAGCAAGAACTGTTGAATTATCTCTTCCTCCATTTATGTTAGTTGGAGCAACAACACGAGTAGCAAAAGTTTCTGGACCACTTCGTTCACGTTTTAGTGGTGGTGTTTATCAGCTTGATTTTTACAATGATAAAAATATAGAAAGTATTCTTAGTAACTCTGCAAAACTTCTTAGTTTATCTGTCCCGAAAGAAGTTTTGCAACGTATAGCATCTCGTAGTAGGGCAACACCACGAACAGCAAATGCACTTTTAAAACGTATTCGTGATTTTGGTGAAGTATATGAGAAGGAACTATCTATTCCAATGTGCGATGATGCATGTAAAATGTTTGGAGTAGATGAGTACGGACTTACTAAGGACGATAGACGTTATTTGAAAACAATAGCACGTGGTTTCCGTGGTGGTCCAGTTGGAGTAAGAGCACTTGCAGCAGCGTTACATGAAGATATGGAAACTCTAGAGCAGGTTTATGAGCCTTTTTTACTTCGTTTGGGCTTCATTGAACGCTCTGCTCGTGGTCGTGTACTATCAATAGATGGACGAGAGTACGTTTCAAACATAAAAGATACTTTGCTATAATAAATATTATTAGATTTTATATATAAAAACAAAATATGTCAGGACATAGTAAATGGTCACAGATAAAAAGACAAAAAGCAGTAACTGACGGTGCTAGAAGTAAAGTATTTTCAAGATTTTCACAACTTATAACCATTGAATCAAAACACGCAAATGGAGATATAACTTCCCCAGCACTTAAAACTGCTATTGATAGAGCAAAGGCAGTTAATATGCCGAAAAATAATATAGACCGTGCGGTTGCCAAAGGTGTGTCAAAAGATGCTGCAGCGTTGGAAAGAATTGTGTACGAATGCTATGGGCCTGGAGGAGTTGCAATACTTATTGATTCTCTCACTGACAATAAGAATCGTACTACACAAGAAATAAAACATCTACTTCTTACGCGTGGTATAGAGCTTGCATCACCAGGCGCTGCTGTGTGGGCATTCAAAAAAACAATAGAGAACTCTTATGAACCAGAGGAACAAACACTAGTTACAGCATCTGAAGAAGATGAGGAAAAAATAAGTACTCTGCTTTTATTACTTGATGATCATGATGATGTGCATTGTATATACACAAACGCTGTTGGGTATGAAAATACTCGCGATTGATCCAGGTTTTGACAGGATGGGTATGGCAGTGGTAAGTGGGGATGCTTCAAACCCTGATTTCATATGGGGAACGTGTGTTACACCAAAAAAAGGAGTCTTATCAGAGCGTCTTGTTGATATATTCGATGCTGTCGATAAAGCAGTTAAAAAATATAAGCCTGATATAGTCGCGGTTGAAACACTTTTTTTTAGTGTTAATAAGAAAACAGCTCTTAACGTAGCCCACGCACGAGGTGTTATACTTGTTTCTGCAAGTATTAATAATACTCTTATAACTGAATATTCTCCTCAAGAAATAAAATTGGCTGTGACAGGATATGGAAACGCAAAGAAACAAGCCGTTATTACTATGGTTGAGAAATTAATAAAACTACCAAAGAAAAAACGTCTTGATGATGAGTTTGATGCCATAGCACTTGGGATAACGGCACTTGCAGAAGGTTATCCACATTTGCGATAATAATGCGTTGAGGATGATGAGTAGAATTGTGTTGTGGTAGTACAAAATCCTACTAACATGAGTGGTACACATGCATATGCCACCCATGTTAGTATTAGTGCTATATAAAAATACCTATGAAAAAGAAGATAAAAAAAACCTCTGTGAGACATAGAGCTGGGAGACCGCGTCCATTTTTTGTTCTTTTTCTAATTATGGTTAGTCTATTTTTCTTACTTTCTGGATCTATTGCACTTTGGGCTTCGTTCACAACGGTCCCAGACATAACATCATTTACAAACCGCCAAGTAGTACAATCAACTAAAATTTACGATAGAACTGGAAAAATACTCTTGTATGATTATGGAAGGAATATAAAAAGAAGTATTGTTCCTTTATCAAGCATTTCACCAAATATACAAGATGCAGCTATTGCAATTGAAGATTCTAGTTTTTATAGTCATGGTGGAATTCGTATTTCATCAATAATAAGAGCGATGCTTGTTGATTTGTTTGGTGGTTCATTCAACCAAGGTGGTTCAACAATTACACAACAAGTTGTTAAAAATACAATTCTGACAGACAAAAAGAGTGTAGTACGTAAAATACATGAATGGATATTGGCTATAAAACTTGAGCAAAAATATTCAAAGGACCAGATACTTGGAATATATCTAAATAATATGCCATTTGGTGGTACGTTATATGGAGTTGAATCTGCAAGTGAAACATTCTTCCATAAAAATGCTAAATCTATTGATCTTGCGCAAGCCGCTTATCTTGCCGCTTTATTGCAAGCACCAACATACTATTCCCCTTATGGACAACATGTCCTTGCATTAAACCAAAGAAAAAATCTTGTGCTACAGCGTATGAAAGATGTTGGCTTTATAACTCAAGCTCAATATACACAAGCATACAATGAGAAAGTTATATTTTATCCTATAGGAAATTTGGGGATAATAGCTCCACATTTTGTATTTTATATTTTAGATAATTTAAGAAATAAATATGGACAACAAGCACTGCGTAGTGGATTAAAAGTAATAACAACATTGAATGTGCCACTACAAAAAAAGATGCAGTCGATAATAGCAGATTATGCGAAAAAGAATATTAAAAAATTTGATGCAAAAAATGCAGCTGGTGTTGCTATAGATCCATCAACAGGACAAATACTTGCTATGGTTGGATCTCCCAATTATTTTGATATAAAAAATGATGGAAATTATAATGATACACTAGCGCTACGACAACCAGGATCAACTTTTAAACCGTTTGTGTATTCAATAGCTCTTGAAAAAGGGTTTACAAGAAAAACTGTTGTTTTTGATCTACCAACACAATTTTCAACACTATGTAAACCTCAAGATGTATACAATGATAAACCACCATGCTACGCACCTGTAAACTTTGATGATAAATACCGTGGACCAATGACATTTACTACAGCACTTGCACAATCAATTAACATACCGGCAGTTAAAGTTCTTTATTTGGATGGTATTCAACCTGTTATAGATCTTGTACGCGCAGCAGGACTCACCACAATACAAGAATCTGCCAAATATGGGCTTTCTTTTGCCCTTGGTGCAGCTGATGTACGACTTTTGGATATGGTAGATGCATATGGAACATTTGCTACTGGTGGTATTCATAATAAAACAGCGTCCATACTCTCAGTTATAAAACCAGATGGTACTGTATTGGAAAAATATACATATGCTCCGGTAAGAATTCTACCAGCACCGATTGCAAATGATATATCTGCTATGCTTTCAAACAATGTTGCACGCTTCCCAGAATATCCACCAGTTAATCCACTTAATTTCCCTGGGTATGATGTTGCTGTTAAAACAGGTACTACAAACAAGTTTAGAGATGCGTGGACACTTGGTTACACACCATCAATTGTAATAGGCGCATGGGTTGGTAATAATGATAATTCACCAATGGTACATAAAATTGCGGGATATATAGTTACACCAATGTGGCATCAAATAATGAAGTATGCACTAAGTACTTATCCAAAAAGATATTTTGGAGAACCAGCTCTTATTTCAAAAAATATTTCACCAGTGCTACAAGGAGTATATAGAATACAAAACTCAACAGGAACATACAAAACACATAGTCTTTTGTATTGGGTAAACAAAAATAATCCAAAAGGACAGCAACCTATTGATCCATCACTTGACCCACAATATAAATATTGGGAATATTCTGTGGCTAAATGGGCTAATAAAAATTATTCAATATCTACAACAACACCTAATTAATATTTGTTATTTTAATTCCTTGTTGGTTTAGTTTCTCTAAAATTTTTGCTTTTTGGATATATATTTCTGTTTTTATAATTGGCGGTACTGATATTGTTAGTGTTGTATTTTTGTATTGAATTTTTGAAGGGGTTATCTCAATTTGAATTATTTCTGTAATTATTTTTGCACATAATAATTGTTTTTTTGTTATTTGTATATATGCTTTTTTATTATTATTTAGTAAATCTTTAATTTGTTTCATATAATAAACCTTATTGGTTCATCGGCATGACCAAATAAAGAAAAGTTGGGTCTCCTTGGCTGTTTATTATCAATGGTTGACCAATATTATTTGCATTTAATACAATATTTTCTGTTTGAATAAGAGATAGTGGCGTTTGTAAATAGCGATAATTAAAAGATAATTCTATTTTGTCTCCTGATATTTTTGCTGGAACTGTCCCTAATGATGATCCTGTATCATTGTTTTGTGAGGACAGTGAAATTGTTTGTTTTTTTGGGTCAAACATGAGTGTTACTTTTTGAAAAGAGTCTGAGAATATACTTATGTGTTTAAGTAGTGTTTCAAAATCCTTACGAAGGATTGTTGCTTTTTTTGTTGTTTGTTTTGGTATTATTTGTTTATAATCAGGGTATGTACCTCCTGTTAGTCTTGTTGTTATTGTATTTTCCCCCCATTTAATAGTTAGTTGGTGTTCGTCTATATAAATATCTATTTTTGTAGGTTGAGATATTATTTTTAATATTTCGGAAATATTTTTTGCAGGAACCAAAAATGATATCTCTTTTTTTATTAGTAGTGATACTGGTATTGTTTTTTCAATAAGACGAAATGAGTCTGTTGCAACTGTTGTTATTGAGTTTTGTGTGAGTGTAAAAAATATACTAGCTAGCTCTGGTCTAATGTTTGATGTTGATGCACAGGAAATAGTTGCGTCTACGGCTGATATAAGAACTTTTGAGTCCATTGAGATTATTTCTTTGTTTTGTGTGTTTGGTATGTTTGGAAAATCTTCTTGGGATATTGTTTTTATTGTACTTTTTATATAATCTGTAGTAACAAGTACAGTATCACCTGTTTGTTCAAGTGTAATAACACCATTATTATTGAGTGTTGATATTATTTGTTGCAAAATCACCGCTTGTATTGCAACAATACCATTTGTTGTTATTTTACCTGAAATCTTTAAGTCTGCAGCTATTTCGAGATTATTTGCACGAAACTTAATACCATCATCACCAGCAATAATTAATACACAAGAAAGTATTGGTAAACTTGATACTGTTTTTTGTGTAAAACGAATGATTTTTTGAATACCACTGATAAACTCTTTCTTTTCAATAGTTATAAACATATTTTTAAGTTAAATTATATAAAACTGCCTTATTAGGGGTGTGAATAGTGTGGATTTCCTCATAAAAGACTTTAAATAAATACTAGATCTATAACACACAAAGTGTATAAACATCTGTATTACTTTGAAATACATGTAGATAAAAAATAGTATAATTTTTTGTAATTGAGTTTTATTCATAATTTTCTTTATAAGTAATAAGTTATACACATTCTATACATATAGTAATTAACAAGTAATACATACATTATATTTAATTTATTTAAACAAAGAGCGAATATCTTCCAATTCTTTTACTAGATAAAGATCTTTATCTAGGTCTTTTTTAATTTTATCACAAGAATGGATAACTGTTGTGTGATCTCTACCACCAAGCTCCATACCAATACTAGTGTAAGAAACATTGAAATCCTCCCTTAGAAGATACATTATGATTTGTCTTGGGCGTACAACCTCTCTTCTTCTTGTTTTTTTATATATAACATCTTTTTCCATATCATAATAATCACACACCTTAGAAATAACCTGCTTTACAGATACAGTTTTATTAGTTCTTGAAAAAGACCGTAATAATTGTCTAACCTCTAACAAATCCAAAGAAGAACCTTTTGTTTGTATATAACAAACAATTGTATTAACAACGCCTTCAATTTCTCTAATACTTCCAGGTATTGTAGTCGCAATATATTCTACAATATTACTATCAATAGAAATTGAATTCAACGCAAGTTTCTTATTAATAATAGCCATACGGGACTCTATATCAGGTTCGCCAATATCAATCATCATACCAGCAGAGAACCTACTTCTAAGACGTTCTGCAATATCAGAAATAGCTGACGGAGGTTTGTCTGATGAGAAAATTATTTGTTTATTTGTATCATAAAGTGTATTAAACAAATGGAATAATTCCTCTTGAGACTTTTCTTTTTTTGATAAAAACTGTATATCATCCATAATAAGAAGATCATATTGTCTATAACGTTCTTTAAATCTATTTGTAGTACCATTTTGTAGTGAGTTTATATATTCAACAGTAAACTTCTCAGAAGTAAGATAGTAAACTTTTCTATTTGAGTATATTTTCTTAAACTTATTTCCAACAGCTTGTATCAAATGTGTTTTTCCACGCCCTGTCTCACCATAAATAAAAAGCGGATTATACATCATTCCTGGTTTATTAATAACCGTTTGAGCCGCAGTATATGCCATCTCATTAAACGAACCAACAACAAAAGAGTCAAATGTATATCTTGGATTCAAATTATCATTCTTATCTATATAGAAATCATTAAGTGGTAGAGATGTTGTATGTTTTTTATTTATTATTATTGATTGTTTTTGTTTTTTCTTTGCAATAATATACTCAACATTTCTAAACTCATAAGAAACCGAGCGAATAGTTCTTAGAATTATAGAATTAAATTTTTTCAAATACCATTCTTTAAAGAAAAGGCTTGGTACAGCTATAAACACCACACCATCTTCTATTTTCAATATAAAACTCTTTTTAAACCAAGTGTTAAAATTCGCCTGTGATATAGAGAGTTCCATTTGTGTAAGTATATATTCCCACAACTCCTTAGGACTAAGTGTCATGTGAACAGTTTTCTTCTCCTCAATATACATAATGCTTTTTATTATACTCTATTCATTTGAAATATACACACAAACATATTTTTGCTTTTTCGAGTATAACCTGTTAATATGATGTGGATAATATGCCAAAACGAACATACCAACCAAAAAAGAGAAAACGAGCTAAAACGCACGGTTTCCTCTCGAGATCAAAAACAAAATCTGGGAGGAAAGTTATACTCAACCGTGCTAGAAAAGGGAGGAAAAGTCTTACTGTATAAACATATGCCTACAAAATGTCGAATTAATCGGCAAGAGGTATTAACAGTATTAAAATCAAAAAAACAAATAAGATCACCACATTTTTCAGTTGTATATAATGATGGTTGTGGTGGTTGTACCGTTGTAATTAGTAAGAAGATTGAAAAACTAGCGGTTAACAGAAATAAGACAAAGCGCCGTGTTTTTTCAATACTTTACAATATTATAAACAAAAATAACAATTATGTTATTTTTGTAAAAACTAAAATATCAGACAAACCCTATAAAGATGTACAAAAAGAACTAGAATCCCTTATAATAAAAACATAATCTTTTTCACCAACATATTTATGATAATAAATCTTTTTCACACATTTTTTTACAATCCAATTTATAATATTTTGGTTTTTTTCATCCATATAATTCCAACTGGAGATGTTGGTGTAGCTGTTGTTATTATTACACTGTTGGTTCGTTTGATTCTACTACCACTCTCTCTTTCGGCTGCAAGAACTCAACATATAATGAGCTCACTTACACCACATTTAAACAAAATTAAGGAGAAGCATAAAGGAAATAAAGAACAACAAGCAAAAGAAACAATGGCACTTTACAAAGAAATGAATGTAAATCCATTCTCAAGCTTTATTGTTATGTTTCTTCAAATACCAATATTGTTAGCTCTTTATATGGTGTTTCTATATGGTGCACTCCCTCACATTGATAATAAGATTTTGTACTCATTCATATCTGCTCCAACATCAGTGTCTATGAATTTTTTAGGTCTTTTTAATATGGCATCTAAAAGTATGATACTTGCAGCGTTCGCTGGCATAACGCAATATTTCCAAGCAACACTTACTATTGCGCGCACAAAAACAACCCAACAGAGTGGAAAGATGAAAGACATAAGTAAAATAATGAACTCACAAATACGTTTTGTATTTCCAATTATTATTGCTGTCGTTGCATATTCAACATCTGGAGCAATTGCGCTATACTTTATAGCTACAAACCTATTTGGTATTTTCCAAGAGAAATACCTACAACACTCACTTGCACATTTAAAAACAAACACACTAACACAAACCACCGATAAAATAATTGAGAAAGTATCTTAATTTTTTAATAGAATATCTTATTGAAATAATCTATATGCCCACAACGCACCCGTTCTCTTATTTATAAAAGAAAGCACTTGTTGTTTTGAATCAATAGATAGAGCAATCGCGTCTAATGGGCTACCTTCTTCTTTTGAGAAATCTAGTAAAAGTTTTGCATAACGTCCAGTAACATTTATTTCCCATACTTGGTCTGTAAATGAGACAACTCCTTGATACCAACTATCTGGATATAGTTTGTTTGGTGGGTTTTGAGGAACACCACAATAAATAGTACTGTCATTTTGTGACCACACGCACTTACTTGCAATTGTTGGTACTGGAAGTTGGATTATAGTATGTGTCTTTGTTGATACAAGCTCTGTTTCCATACTGCCAACCGAATTAAGATAGCTTATTAGTACATTTGTTCCAGAGTGGTTTACCAGTGCAACCATTCCTTTTTCTGGGCCAACAAGGGGTGTAAGAATCCCAGATGACCCTTGCTCAAGGAATACATAGCCATCAATTATTGCTGATGGCTTAGTATAAACGATATAATTTTTTGAACCAGCAACCATAACTCGTATAGATGAAAGTGGAGTCTGGAAAGCAGTATATACATTTGAGGCATCTTTATTTGCCTCTTTCACTATAGATCCATTCTCTCCTGATGACAGAGCCAAAAACGTGTTTGCTCCTTTTGTAAATACTTCAGACAATCCTTGTGGAAGGAAAAAACCTCCGACACCATTCTTTGGAAGAGCATATGTTGATACATTTCCTGAATTATTTCCAGTGTGTGATAGATATTGCACATATGCCAATGATCCATCAGACAGCCATGATGCAGAGTGTATTCCAGGAATTGTTTTATTTGATATTCGTGCCTTTTTTCCTGTTGATGAATTGTATTGATATATATTTCCACT
>VAOX01050091.1_pt1 | contig 15932 bp, 11 predicted proteins | sample 3393891 | NCBI WGS metagenome assembly VAOX01 (sample SAMN08290429, study PRJNA428436) | hydrothermal vent metagenome | isolation source: Deep-sea hydrothermal vent chimney | place: Indian Ocean: Southwest Indian Ridge | depth 2822 m m | reverse complement strand
GTGATCGCCGCAGTCAAGGTGGTCTTGCCATGATCAACGTGGCCAATCGTGCCAACGTTTACATGGGGTTTTGTTCGTTCAAATTTTTCCTTGGACACCGTGTTACCCTCTTAATCTCAAATTCTAATGGCTATGATACTTTCTTGATGACTTCATCTGCGATACTCGCAGGTGCTTCCGCATATTTCTCGAATTCCATGCTATAGGTTGCGCGACCCTGGGTTGCCGAACGCAGGTCGGTGGCATAACCAAACATTTCAGCCAATGGTACTTCGGCCTTGATGCTTTTGCCGGATGGAATATCCTCCATCCCCTGAACAATGCCCCGGCGGCGATTAAGGTCGCCCATGACATCGCCCATATAATTTTCCGGTGTCACTACCTCAACTTTCATCACAGGCTCAAGCAGCGCCGGCCCCGCCTTTCTGGCACCTTCCCTGAAGCCCATCGAACCGGCAATTTTAAAGGCCATTTCGGAAGAATCCACTTCATGGTAGGAGCCGTCATACAATGTCACCTTGACATCGACCACCGGGAAACCGGCAATCACGCCGTTTTCCATCTGCTGCTGGATACCTTTATCCACCGCAGGAATATATTCTTTAGGCACCGCACCGCCTACGATCTCATTTACAAATTCATAGCCCGTACCTGCGGGCTGCGGTTCCAGACGCAGGCGCACATGACCGTACTGACCACGACCGCCGGACTGGCGTACAAATTTACCCTCGGTTTCAACCGATTTGCGAATGGTTTCGCGGTATGCCACCTGCGGTGCACCCACATTGGCTTCGACCGCAAACTCGCGTTTCATGCGATCAACAATAATATCCAGATGCAATTCGCCCATACCGGAGATAATGGTCTGACCCGACTCCTCATCGGTATGCACGCGAAAAGACGGATCTTCTTGCGCCAGCTTGGACAGGGCAACACCCATCTTTTCCTGATCCGGCTTGGTGCGGGGTTCAATCGCAACGGAAATAACCGGCTCTGGAAATTCCATCCGTTCCAGGATAATGACCTTGTCCAGATCACACAGCGTATCGCCGGTAGTCACATCTTTCAGACCTACGGCAGCGGCAATATCGCCCGCACAAACTTCCTTGGTTTCCTCACGACTGTTGGCATGCATTTGTACAATACGGCCAATACGCTCTTTTTTGCCACGCACGGAATTCAGCACAAAACTGCCCGATTCCAGCACCCCGGAATACACACGGAAAAAAGTCAGTGTGCCAACAAACGGATCCGTAGCAATCTTAAAGGCCAGCGCAGAAAATGGCTCATCATCTGATGCATGACGTTCGGCTTCAGTTTCATTCGCGTCGTCCAGCACACCCTTGATAGCCGGCACATCAACCGGTGATGGCATAAGTTCGACAACGGCATCTAGCATAGCCTGCACGCCCTTGTTCTTGAAGGCGCTGCCGCACAGACATGGAATAATCTCGTTATTCAGGGTGCGAATGCGCAACCCTTGTTTAATTTCATCTTCGGACAAATTACCACCATTAAGGTACTTGTCCATCAACGCTTCGCTGGCTTCAGCGGCAGCTTCCACCATCTGCTCACGCAACTCCGCGCATTGTGCCTGTAATTCTTCCGGAATCTCACGCGCATCATACGTGACGCCCATGTCGGCATCATCCCAGTAGATCGCCTGCATGCGCACCAGGTCGACCAGACCTTCAAATTTTTCTTCCGTGCCGATATTCATCTGGATCGGCACCGCGTTAGCACCCAGGCGGTCTTTAATCTGTTCGACTACCCGCAAAAAGTCAGCCCCCGCACGATCCATCTTGTTGACGAAAGCCATGCGCGGCACGCCATATTTATCGGCCTGACGCCAGACTGTTTCCGATTGCGGCTCGACACCGCCAACGGCGCAAAATACGGCACAGGCACCATCGAGTACGCGCAGGGAACGTTCGACCTCAATGGTAAAATCGACGTGCCCAGGGGTATCAATTATATTGATGCGGTGCTGGGAGAACTGTTTATCCATCCCCTGCCAGAAACAGGTGGTTGCGGCTGAGGTAATGGTAATACCCCGCTCCTGCTCCTGTTCCATCCAGTCCATCGTTGCGGCACCATCATGCACTTCACCGATCTTATGTGAGATACCGGTGTAGTACAGAATACGCTCAGTCGTCGTCGTTTTACCGGCATCAATATGAGCCATGATGCCGATATTACGATAGCGTTCGATGGGGGTTTGGCGTGCCACGTTGCTTCAGCCCGGTTAGGGGTCATTCTCCTCAAAACAAATAATTCGTTTACGTTACCAGCGATAATGCGCAAAGGCTTTATTGGCCTCCGCCATGCGGTGTGTATCTTCACGCTTCTTCACCGCGCTGCCACGATTCTCGGATGCGTCCATAATTTCACCGGCCAGACGCGCACCCATGCCTTTTTCACTGCGTTTGCGCGCAGCATCCACCAGCCAGCGCATGGCCAGGGTGTTACGGCGACTAGGGCGGACTTCGACCGGTACCTGATAGGTTGCACCACCCACGCGACGGGATTTCACCTCGACGATGGGACGCACATTTTCCAACGCTTTTTCAAAGGCTTCGACACCATTTTCTGTCTTGCCACGTTCAGCAACTGAATCCAGTGCGCCATAGACAATTTTTTCGGCGACAGACTTTTTGCCGCTCAGCATCAGAATATTGATGAATTTTGCAATCACCGCCGATTTGAATTTCGGATCCGGCAAGATTTCTCTCTTTGCTGCTACACGCCTTCTAGCCATTTAACTATTCCTGATTTCTCAATGTGACTGGAAACGGTACGTTCCAGTAATTATTGCTCTGCTTACGATTTAGGCCGCTTGGCACCGTACTTCGAACGCCCTTTGCGACGATCATTGACACCCGAGGTATCCAGTGAGCCGCGCACGGTGTGATAACGCACACCTGGTAAATCCTTGACCCGACCGCCGCGAATCAGCACCACCGAGTGCTCCTGCAGGTTATGTCCTTCACCACCGATATAGGTTGTCACTTCAAAACCATTGGTCAGGCGAACGCGGGCAACCTTACGCATAGCCGAGTTTGGTTTTTTCGGGGTGGTGGTATACACGCGAGTACACACGCCGCGTTTTTGTGGGCAGGCCTCAAGCGCCGGAACGTTGCTCTTTTCCAGTTTGCGCTTGCGCGGCTTGCGTACCAATTGGTTAATTGTGGCCATAATTCTTTTAACTCCAGAAAATAAACGACAGACTCGAGCCTCGATTTCAATATCAAGGGCCGACCTGTCGTAAGGCGCGAGATTTTAGTGAATCCTGAGGGATTCTGCAACCATTATCCCCGCTAAAAAGCAGATCTTTTTCCTATAAAGCGAAGAAAAGTGGCCGACAGCGGATTTAAACCCCGAGATTACACCGGATTCCCGTAATTATAGAAAAAAGCTGACGCCTCCCGGAGCCAGCTTTTATTACCGCATTGCGCGTCTGGCAGAGCCAGACTTCAGATTTACACACAAATCAACTTGATTCTGTACTGGCATCCGAATTAGCCATGGCAGACTGGATTTCCGAATCCAGCATTTCATTCGCCGTCTCCACCAGCATTTCAGCCGGAGCCATCATCTCCAGCCGCTTACGACGACGTTCAGCATGATAGGCCTGGCCAGTACCCGATGGAATCAAACGACCGACTATGACATTCTCCTTCAGTCCGCGCAGATCATCGACCTTGCCACTCACAGCGGCTTCGGTCAGCACCCGGGTGGTTTCCTGGAAGGAGGCGGCCGAAACAAAGGATTCAGTCGCCAGTGAGGCCTTGGTAATGCCCAGCAGCATTTCATTATGCAGCGCAGGTTGCTTGCCTGCGGCCTTGAGCCGATCATTTTCTTCCAGCAGACGCGCACGATCGACCTGCTCCCCCTTAAGGAACGAGCTGTCTCCCGGGTGCCGGATTTCAATCTTGCGCAGCATCTGCCGAACAATGACCTCAATGTGCTTGTCATTGATTTTCACGCCCTGGAGGCGATAAACGTCCTGCACTTCCTTGACGATGTAACGCGCCAGTTTCTCGACACCCAGCAAACGCAGAATATCATGCGGATTAGGTTCACCCTCGGCAATGACCTCACCCTTGGCCACCTGTTCACCTTCGAATGTGGTGACATGACGCCATTTCGGAATCAGGGTCTCGTAGACTTCGCCTTCGGTCGGCGTAATCACCAGCCGCTGCTTGCCCTTGGTTTCCTTGCCGAAGCTGACCACGCCACTGATTTCCGCCAGAATGGAGGGTTCCTTGGGTTTGCGCGCTTCGAACAGATCGGCCACACGGGGCAGACCGCCGGTAATATCACGGGTCTTGGACGATTCCTGCGGAATACGCGCCACGGCATCACCCGCACCTACTGTATCACCATCTTTCAGGCCGATAATGGCACCGGAAGGCAAGTTATAGTTGGCCGGAATATCGGTGCCGGTAATCATAAGATCACTGCCATTTTCGGCCAGCAATTTCACCATCGGCCGCAGATCCTTGGCAGCCGTGCCCCGCTGTTTGGGATCGGTCACTTCCAGACTGGTAAGGCCGGTGACTTCATCGACCTTACTCTGTACAGTGACACCTTCAACGATATCAACAAATTTCACGATACCGGCTTCTTCCGTAATGATCGGATGGGTGTGCGGATCCCAGCTGGCGAGAATCTGGCCGGCTTCACAGGCATCGCCATCATTAGCCGTGATAACCGCACCATAAGGTACCTTGTAGCGCTCACGCTCACGACCACGGTCATCCAGCACGGTAATTTCACCCGAACGGGACACGGCCACGTTATTCCCTGAAATATGTTGCACCGTCTTCATATTATGCAGACGCACCGTACCGGTACTCTTGATTTCAATATTATTGGCGGCCGCAGCCCGGCTCGCCGCGCCGCCGATGTGGAAGGTACGCATGGTCAGCTGGGTGCCCGGCTCACCGATACTCTGGGCGGCGATCACGCCAACCGACTCACCCTGGTTGACCCGGTGTCCACGTGCCAGATCACGGCCATAGCAGGCCGAACAGACACCATAATGATTTTCACAGGTGATTGCTGAACGCACCAGCATGTGATCGATGCCCATGCCATCCAGTTGGGCAACCCATTTTTCATCCATCAGAGTGCCCGCTTCAATCAGCACTTCATCACTGTCAGGTGCCAGTACGTCATGTGCGACTACCCGACCCAGTACGCGTTCACTCAAGGGTTCGACCACATCGCCGCCTTCGATCAGGCTGGCCAGCAGCAAACCATTATCGGTGCCACAGTCTTCACCGGCTACCGCCAGATCCTGGGACACATCCACCAGGCGACGAGTAAGATAACCGGAGTTGGCCGTTTTCAACGCGGTATCAGCCAGACCTTTACGTGCACCATGGGTGGAAATAAAGTACTGCAATACTGACAGACCTTCACGGAAATTGGCCGTAATCGGTGTTTCAATAATCGACCCATCCGGCTTGGCCATCAGACCGCGCATACCGGCCAGCTGTCGAATCTGGGCAGCGGAGCCACGCGCGCCGGAATCGGCCATCATATAAACCGAGTTAAAGGATTTCTGCTTGACCTCGTTACCGTCTTTATCGATAACTGTTTCGGTGCCCAGCATCTCCATCATGGCATTGGCCACCAGATCATTGGTGCGTGACCAGATATCCACGACTTTATTATAACGTTCACCCATTGTTACCAGACCCGAGGTGTACTGCTCCTGAATTTCATGAACCTCGGCTTCGGCTGCCGCCAGAATAGCGGCTTTTTCATCCGGAATGATCATGTCTTCAATACCGAAGGAGACCCCGGCGCGAGTCGAATAGGCAAAGCCCATGTACATCAGCTGATCCGCAAAAATAACGGTATCCTTGAGACCGTTTTTCCGGTAACAGACATTAATCAGGCTGGAGATCGCCTTTTTCTTCATGTCCTGATTGATGGTCTCAAAGGGAATTCCATCAGGCACGATATCCCAGAGCAGAGCACGGCCTGCGGTGGTATCCCTGATGCTGGTGGTCTCGGTGCGCGTCCCGTCCTCATCAATCAGGACTTCCTTAATCCGTACTTTAACTTTCGACTGCAACGCTACCACGCCGGTGTTGTAGGCGCGATGCACTTCCTTGGCGTCAATGAAGACCATGCCTTCACCCTTGGCGTTGATCGATTCACGGGTCATGTAATACAGGCCCAGCACCACGTCCTGTGACGGCACGATAATCGGCTCGCCATTGGCCGGTGAAAGAATATTATTAGTCGACATCATCAGTGTGCGCGCTTCCATCTGCGCTTCGATGGACAGCGGCACATGCACCGCCATCTGATCGCCGTCGAAATCGGCGTTAAAAGCAGTACACACCAGCGGATGCAACTGAATGGCCTTGCCTTCGACCAGGGTTGGTTCGAAAGCCTGGATGCCCAGACGATGCAGGGTCGGCGCACGGTTAAGCATGACAGGATGTTCACGAATGACTTCTTCGAGGATATCCCAGACTTCCGAACCTTCCTGTTCGACCATTTTCTTGGCCGCCTTGATGGTGGTGGCCAGACCGCGCAGTTCCAGCTTACTGAAGATAAAGGGCTTAAACAGTTCCAGTGCCATTTTCTTGGGCAGACCACATTGATGCAGCTTGAGGGTCGGACCCACCACGATCACGGAACGGCCGGAGTAATCCACACGTTTACCCAGCAGGTTCTGACGGAAACGACCCTGCTTGCCCTTGATCATATCGGCCAGGGATTTTAACGGCCGTTTGTTGGAGCCGGTAATAGCACGGCCACGACGACCGTTGTCCAGCAAGGCGTCGACGGATTCCTGCAACATGCGTTTTTCATTACGTACGATGATATCCGGCGCATTCAGATCCAGCAGTCGACGCAAGCGGTTGTTACGGTTGATCACCCGACGATAGAGATCATTAAGATCAGAGGTGGCGAAACGTCCGCCTTCCAGAGGCACCAGCGGCCGCAGTTCCGGTGGCAATACCGGTAATACGGTCATCACCATCCATTCGGGTTTGTTACCGGAAGCCATAAAACCTTCCAGCAATTTCAGGCGCTTACCAAGCTTCTTCAATTTGGTCTCGGACTTGGTGGCCCCCATGGCTTCCTTGACTTCTTCACAGGCCTTGGCCAGGTTCAGTGAACTCAGCAATACCTGGATCGCTTCGGCACCCATGCGTGCGTCGAACTCGTCACCATATTCCTCGATGGCTTCGAGGTAGGTTTCATCCGTCAGTAACTGACCACGTTCAAGCTCGGTCATGCCGGGATCAACAATGACAAAAGCCTCAAAATACAGAACCCGCTCAATATCGCGCAGGGTCATGTCCAGAATCAGCCCCATGCGTGACGGCAGGGATTTGAGGAACCAGATATGCGCAACCGGGCTGGCCAGTTCGATATGGCCCATACGCTCACGCCGCACCTTGGCCAGGGTGACTTCGATACCACACTTTTCGCAGATCACACCGCGATGCTTGAGACGTTTGTATTTGCCACACAAACATTCGTAATCCTTGACCGGGCCAAAGATCTTGGCGCAGAACAAACCATCACGTTCAGGTTTGAAGGTACGGTAGTTAATGGTCTCCGGCTTTTTGACTTCGCCATAGGACCAGGAACGGATTTTCTGTGGTGAGGCAAGACCGATGCGAATCGCATCAAAGTCTTCCAATTGTGTCTGCTGCTTGAGGATCTTGAGAAGATCTTTCACGTTGTCACTCCTGAATAAAGGGACGAGTTACGAGGGACGAGTGACGAGAAAAGGTGTTTGCCTCGTCTCTTGTCACCCGTCCCCCGTCCCTGAATTAATCTTGCTGTTCCAGTTCGATATCGATACCCAGCGAACGAATTTCTTTCAACAGTACGTTGAAGGACTCCGGCATACCGGCTTCCATATAATGGTTGCCATCGACGATATTCTTGTACATCTTGGTGCGTCCATTGACGTCATCCGATTTTACCGTCAGCATTTCCTGCAGGGTATAGGCTGCGCCATAGGCTTCCAGCGCCCAGACTTCCATTTCACCGAAGCGCTGACCACCAAACTGGGCTTTACCGCCCAGCGGCTGCTGGGTTACCAGACTGTAGGGGCCAGTCGAACGGGCGTGCATCTTGTCATCCACCAGGTGGTTGAGCTTGAGCATGTACATGTAACCCACCGTAATTTTACGCTCGAACTCTTCGCCTGTACGACCGTTGATCAGGGTCGTCTGACCACTAAGGGGCAGATCTGCCAGCGCAAGCAACTGCTTGATATCGCTTTCCTTGATACCATCAAACACCGGTGTCGCCATCGGCACGCCATCGCGCAGATTATGCGCCAGCTCCATGATTTCATCATCGGTAAAGGACTTCAGATCTTCGTGCTGACCTTCGGTCTTGTTATAGATTTCATCCAGGAACTTGCGCACGTTGGTAATTTTTTCCTGCGCCCGCAGCATGGCCTCGATCTTTTTGCCCAAGCCTTTGGCAGCCCAGCCCAGATGCGTCTCCAGTACCTGACCGACGTTCATGCGTGAAGGTACGCCCAGGGGGTTAAGGACAATATCGATCGGCTCACCGTCTTTGGTATGCGGCATATCTTCGACCGGAACAATCATCGAAATCACACCCTTGTTACCATGACGACCGGCCATTTTATCACCCGGTTGCAGACGGCGTTTCACAGCCACATGCACCTTGACCATTTTTAATACGCCCGGTGCCAGATCATCGCCCGAAGTCAACTTGCTGCGTTTTTCTTCGTATTTTTCATCGAACTCGACGCGTAACTGCTTAATTTGCTCGGCCATCGCTTCAAGCTGCGCATTGGCTTCATCATTCTTCAGGTTGATCTCGAACCACTTTTCGCGTTCCATCTCTTCCAGGTAAGCCGCCGTGATCTTGGAACCTGCCTTCAACTGGTCGGGGCCCCATTCGGCAATCTTGCCGGTCAACATGCTCTGCACACGCTGGTAGGCATCGTCTTCCATAATTCGACGCTGGTCGTTAAAATCTTTCTTCACCTGTTCAAGTTCGGATTCTTCAATCGACTTGGCACGAGAATCCTTTTCCAGACCATCACGGGTAAACACCTGCACATCGATCACTGTACCGATCATGCCGGAGCGGACACGCAACGAGGTATCCTTCACATCGCTGGCTTTCTCACCAAAAATAGCGCGCAGCAGTTTTTCTTCCGGGGTCAGCTGAGTTTCGCCCTTGGGCGTAACCTTGCCCACCAGAATGTCACCCGGCTTGACTTCAGCACCAATATAAACAATACCGGCCTCATCCAGCTTGGCCAGCGCTGACTCGCCCACATTGGGAATATCGCCGGTAATTTCTTCGGAACCCAGTTTGGTATCGCGTGCGACACAGGTCAGCTCTTCGATATGAATGGTGGTGTATCGATCTTCCTGCACCACCCGTTCGGATATGAGTATGGAATCCTCGAAGTTATAACCATGCCAGGGCATGAACGCGACCAGCATGTTCTGCCCAAGTGCCAGCTCACCCATGTCGGTGGATGGACCATCGGCCATGACATCGCCACGGGCGACTTTTTCACCCGGCCTTACCAGCGGCCGCTGGTTGATACAGGTGTTCTGATTCGAACGGGTGTACTTGGTGAGGTTATAAATATCCACACCGGCTTCACCGGCAATGGTTTCATCATCATTGACCCGCACCACGATACGTGCGGCATCGACCGAATCGACCACACCGCCACGTTTGGCAATCACGGATACACCGGAATCCACCGCCACCGTATGTTCGATGCCCGTACCGACCAGAGGTTTCTGCGCACGCAGGGTTGGCACAGCCTGACGCTGCATGTTCGAACCCATGAGGGCGCGGTTGGCATCATCGTGTTCGAGAAACGGGATCAGAGCCGCCGCCACCGATACGATCTGTTTGGGTGAAACATCCATATAATTGACCGTATCCGGCGCGGCCATGGTGAATTCGTTCTGATGACGAGAGGGCACCATGTCTTCGATGAATTTGCCCTTGCTATCCAGTTCGGCGTTGGCCTGGGCAATCACGTATTCATTTTCATCAATGGCCGACAGATAATCGACATCATCAGTGACCTTGCCATTCTTGACCCGGCGGTAAGGGGTTTCCAAAAAGCCAAATTTGTTGGTCCGTGCATACACCGAAAGCGAGTTAATCAGACCAATATTCGGCCCTTCAGGCGTTTCAATCGGACAGACGCGGCCGTAGTGGGTCGGATGTACGTCCCGCACCTCGAAACCAGCGCGTTCGCGTGTCAGGCCGCCCGGGCCCAAGGCAGAAATGCGACGTTTGTGGGTCACTTCCGAGAGCGGGTTATTCTGATCCATAAACTGCGATAACTGACTGGAACCGAAAAATTCCTTGATCGCTGCAGATACAGGCTTGGCATTAATCATTTCCTGCGGCATGAGGTTGTCGGCTTCGGCCATGCTCAGACGTTCTTTTACCGCACGCTCGACACGTACCAGACCCACCCGGAACTGGTTCTCCGCCATCTCACCCACGGAGCGAATGCGGCGATTGCCCAGATGGTCGATGTCGTCCACCAGGCCCTTGCCATCACGAATACCCACCAGGGTCAGGATTACATCCAGAATATCGGAAGTATCACCACATTGCTCAACCCGTTTTTTCGATATCTCATCATTGCGTTTGCTGAAATAGGACTGATCGTAAAGAATCCCGCTGCCGATTTCTTCCTTGCGTCCAAGCCGGCGATTAAACTTCATGCGCCCGACTACGGACAGATCATAACGGTCATCCGAGAAGAATAAATTGTGGAACAGATTTTCAGCGGCTTCCTTGGTCGGCGGCTCACCTGGACGCATCATGCGGTAAATTTCCACTTGCGCTTCCAACTGGGTCGTTGTGGTATCAATTCCCAGGGTTTTGGAAATATAGGGGCCATGATCCAGATCATTGGTAAAGATGGTATGGAATTCCTTGATGCCGGACTCTTTCAGCGCTTCCAGACGTTCAGGGGTGATTTCATCATTAGCATGCAATACCACTTCGCCGGTTTCGGTGCTGATCACGTCATGCGCGATCACTTTCTCCAGCAGATAATCATCAGGAACAAACAGCGTTTTCATCCCGGCTTTGTCCAGCTCGCGGATATGGCGCATGGTAATACGCTGCCCTTCTTCCACCAGCAACTTGCTCTTGATTTTAATATCAAACGTCGCGACATCACCCCGCAGGCGTTCGGATACCAACTTCATGGTCATACCGTCTTTGGTAAACTTGAAATCGTTATTTTCAAAGAACAGGGCAATAATCTGCTCGCTGTTGTAACCCAGCGCTTTGAGCAGAACTGTAACCGGAAGCTTACGACGGCGATCGATACGCGTGAACAGGCAATCCTTCGGATCAAACTCAAAATCCAGCCAGGAGCCGCGATAAGGAATCACGCGGGCATTGAACAACAATTTTCCTGATGAATGGGTCTTGCCCTTGTCATGGTCAAAGAACACGCCAGGCGAACGATGTAACTGGGAAACGATGACGCGCTCGGTACCATTGATAACAAAGGTTCCATTATCCGTCATCAATGGAACTTCACCCATATAGACTTCCTGCTCGCGGGTTTCCTTTAGTGTCTGCGTCTTGGCTTCCTTGTCATAAATAAACAAGCGCAGAGTTACACGCAGGGGAGCGGCATAGGTTACGCCGCGCATCTGACATTCCTTGACATCAAACACGGGAGTGCCGAGGCGATAATCCACGTAATCTATCGATGCATTACCCGAATAGCTGGTGATCGGAAAAACGGATCTAAAAGCCGCATGCAGGCCTTTTTCTTCACGTTGTTCTTTCGCTACGTCCTGTTGCAGGAAGCCACGGAAAGAATCGATCTGTGTAGCAAGCAGGTAGGGAATATCGAGAATACTGGGACGACGGCCAAAATTTTTGCGAATCCGTTTCTTTTCTGTTAGCGAGTAACCCATTGGACACCTTGCGTGTAACTGTTAATCTAAAAAATATCTGTTGCAGTAGCGGCAACAGGGAATGCACAGCGGGCCGACAATCAATTATAGATTGTCAGCCCGATGTGCATACAGTTCCGTTTCCCCAAGCAAACACAATCCAGCCAGCCGTAGCTGGTTCAATTGATCATTGCAAAGGAAACGAATCAAGTCTGAAGCAATCGAAATTACTTGAGTTCGACTTCAGCACCAGCTTCTTCAAGCTGTTTCTTGATATCTTCTGCTTCGTCTTTGCTGGCAGCTTCCTTGATGGTAGAAGGCACGCCTTCGACCATATCTTTCGCTTCTTTAAGACCCAGGGCAGTGATGCCACGAACAGCCTTGATGACCGAGATCTTGTTACCACCAAAGCTGGTCATAACCACATCAAATTCATTTTGCTCTTCCTCTGCGGCAGCTTCACCACCGGCAGCAGCAGCAGGAGCAGCGGCAACGGCGGCAGCAGCAGAAACGCCGAATTTTTCTTCCATTGATTCGATTAAATCAACGACTTCCATTACAGTCATACTGGAAATTGTTTCCAGAATATCTTCTTTAGATACAGCCATTTTATATCTCCTAAAACACTAAAATAACGGTTACGCAAATCTGAATAAAATAAAATCAGGCTTGCTTAGCATCGCGAACAGCCGCGACGGTACGAACCAGTTTGCCGGGAACTTCATTAAGAGTGCGCGCCAGTTTGGTAATTGGCCCCTGCATGACCGACATCAGCATACTAATAGCCTGGTCTTTGGTCGGCAGGCTGGCAAGGCGATCAATCTCGGAAGCCGCCAGTAGCTGGCCACCGACTGACAAGGCCTTGATAACCAGTTTGTCGTTCTCTTTGGAAAAGTCTTTCAACACTCTTGCCGCAGAACCGGGATCCTCCTGAGAAAATGCCAGTACCAGCGGACCTGTCAGAGCGTCCCTCATGCAATCAAAATCCGTCCCATCGATAGCACGCCGAGCCAGCGTATTTTTAACCACGCGTAAATAGACACCACCACTACGCGCCTTGGCACGCAGATCGGTCATATCTTCAGAACTCAGCCCGTTATACTCTGCAGCAACTACAGAGTGCGCACTAGCCGCGACTTCAGCGACGTCAGCCACAATGGCTTTTTTCTCTTCAAAACTGAGAGCCACGCGAACTTACCTCCGTTTGTAGCAAAAGACAGTTATTATCCTCTGCTGGTGGACGATGAACTCCATCAAAATGATGAAATTACACTTGTGTTAGTGGGCTTTGGCAGAAAATCTGTTTATAAAAATAATCTGTTAACGGCACACCATCTGCGCAGGCCAGATGTTTAATCCTGCAAACGAAAATCAATACTTTCGTCTTTAGGCACCTGCGGTCTTTGATGGACAATGTTAAAAAACATCGGCCACAAAGTCTTTTATTAAGTGACGGGTAACGAGGGACGAGGGAACAAGGATCTTGTTTAATCCTCGTCCCCTCGTCACTCGTCCCTCGCCCCTTACATCTACATCTCTAACGATGCTTGATCAATCGCAATTCCCGGTCCCATGGTGGCAGAAATAGCGATTTTCTCCATATATTGGCCTTTGGCAGAAGCCGGCTTGGCTTTCTGCAAATTCACCAGCAGAGCCTCCAGATTCTCCTTCAGCAACTTGTTGTCGAACTCAAGGTTACCAATGGCGCAGTGAATAATGCCACCTTTGTCAGTGCGGTAACGCACCTGACCTGATTTGGCATTTTTAACGGCCGTTTCGACATCCGGGGTCACGGTACCTACTTTTGGATTCGGCATCAAACCACGTGGCCCGAGAATCTGGCCTAACTGGCCTACAACACGCATGGCATCCGGAGTCGCAATCACGACATCGAAATCCATATTGCCTTTTTTAACTTCATCAGCCAGATCTTCAAAGCCAATAATATCAGCACCTGCCGCTTTGGCTTTTTCAACATTCTCACCCTGGGCAAAAACAGCAACTCTCACGGTTTTGCCTGTGCCATGGGGCAGAACGGTAGAACCACGTACCACCTGATCTGATTTACGCGGGTCAACACCCAGGTTGACGGCAACATCAACGGATTCAATAAATTTAGCGCGGGGTAATTCCTTCAACAGCTCAAAAGCTTCGCTGGCAGGATACGCCTTACCGAATTCCAGTTTTTCACGGACAAGTTTGGCCTTTTTACTTAACCTGGTCATTTACACACCCTCCGTTTCAATGCCCATACTACGGGCGCTGCCCGCGATGGTACGTACCGCTGCATCCATATCGGCTGCGGTCAGATCCGGCTCTTTGATCTTGACGATTTCTTCCATCTGCTCACGCGTCACCTTACCCACCTTGTCACGGTTGGGAACGCTGGAGCCTTTCTGGATACCGGCTGCTTTTTTCAACAAAATGGAAGCGGGCGGTGTTTTCTTGATAAAGGTAAAGCTGCGATCACTATAAACGGTAATGACGACCGGCGTCGGCATACCTTTTTCCAGATTCTGGGTCTGTGAATTAAAGGCTTTGCAAAACTCCATGATATTGACGCCATGCTGACCTAATGCCGGGCCTACAGGCGGCGACGGATTGGCATCCTGCGCCGGAACTTGCAACTTGATATAAGCTTCAATCTTCTTGGCCATAATTTACCTCGTGTATATGGGTACAAACGCCTGGCTAAGGCTCCCCTTTCTATAAAGGTACGAGGCACAAGGCTTTTTGGAATGCGCGAAGCGCATCTCTTTTACCTTGTCACTCGTTCCTCGTCCCTGTCGAGAAAGGCCTAGCCTTTCTCGACTTGACTGAATTCTAAATCCACCGGTGTGGAGCGTCCAAAAATAGACACTTCGACCCGCAGGCGGTTTTTATCATAATCAACTTCTTCGACCACACCATTGAAGTCGTTGAAAGGACCATCATTGATACGAACCACTTCACCAGGTTCAAACAGAACTTTCGGACGCGGACGTTCGGCACCTTCCTGTACCCGATTAAGAATAGCTTCCGCCTCTTTGTCGGTAATCGGTGCCGGTTTGTCACTCGTGCCACCGATAAAGCCCATTACCCGAGGGGTATCCTTGACCAAATGCCAAGTATCATCATCCAGCTCCATATGCACCAGCACATAACCGGGGAAGAACTTGCGATCACTCCTGCGCTTTTGCCCATCTCGCATTTCAACCACTTCTTCGGTTGGAACAAGAATATCACCAAATTTGTCTTCCTGACCCTGTAGCTTGATCCGTTCTTCCAGCGCACGTTTCACATGCTGCTCAAAACCTGAATAGGCGTGTACTACATACCAACGTTGAGACATTCGCGCTTAACCTCCCTGTCCGGTGATCAGTTTCACCGCCCAAAGTAAAAAGGAATCAAATATCCAAAGTATCAGGGCCATCACAATTACCATAGCCATCACGATCATGGTAGTTTGCATGGTTTCCTGCCGGGTCGGCCAAACAGCCTTACGCACTTCAATGATTGCGCTACGACCATAGTTCCAGGTATCCATTCCTGGCTTTGAATTGAATGCCAACGCGGATGCCAGCCCGAACACACCCAACAAGCCCAGCACACGGTAGAGCAAGGCCTGCTCGGCGTAATAATAAAAGCCGACCAGACCTGCCACTACCAGCAGGAGTGCAACCAGAATTTTAATTTTGTCTGCCATTTTAAATCCGCATGGGAGCAGGAAGTACCTGCCACCCTACTAATTTGGCAGGCCAGGAGGGAATCGAACCCCCAACCTGCGGTTTTGGAGACCGCTGCTCTGCCAATTGAGCTACTGGCCTAATAAACAAGGGACGAGTAACGAGGCACGAGGGGCGAGGAAAACCTCGCCACTCAAACCTTGCAACTGAATCACTCAATAACTTTTGATACCACACCGGCACCGACCGTACGTCCGCCTTCACGAATCGCAAAGCGTAAGCCTTCTTCCATCGCAATCGGGGCTATCAGGGAAACGACCATTTTTACGTTGTC
>VAOX01064430.1_pt1 | contig 15944 bp, 14 predicted proteins | sample 3393891 | NCBI WGS metagenome assembly VAOX01 (sample SAMN08290429, study PRJNA428436) | hydrothermal vent metagenome | isolation source: Deep-sea hydrothermal vent chimney | place: Indian Ocean: Southwest Indian Ridge | depth 2822 m m | reverse complement strand
TGTGGGCAAATAAAATTAAAATCGCTCTAAAAGAAAATAAATTTCACCTGCTTTATCAACCCATAGTAAGTTTACGGGGTGACTCGGGTGCGCATTATGAAGTCTTGGTCAGAATGAAAGACGAAAGTGGTAATGAAGTTTTACCTATTGAATTTTTACCCGCAGCTCAAGAAATGGGACTCATCAATTTTGTTGATCGCTGGGTCATTGCCCATGTGTTCATGTTGCTTTCTGAGCAAATGAAAACGGGCGCTAACACACGATTTTTTATTAAACTCTCAGTTGGTTCTCTAACAGATAACGAATTTTTACCTTGGGTGACAGAAAGAATTAAATCACTGCGTTTAGATGCGGACAGTATTGTATTTACACTAAGCGAAGCCACTGCGCTTAATTACCTCAAGCAAGCAAAGGCAACACTTCAAGGTTTACGCTCAATAAATTGCCGTGTAGGCTTAGAAAATTTTGGAACAGAACAAAATACCTTCCAATCATTAAAGCACTTAGATGTAAATTATCTAAAAATTGATTCTTCACTGTCACTCAACCTAAAAGACAGTATTGAAAATCAAGATAAATTAAAAGAAATTGCTGACGAAGCCAATGAAAAAGGTATTTTAGCTATCGCAGCCTTTGTCGAAGATGCCAACAGCATGGCATTATTATGGCAGAGCAGTGTTGCCTTTATTCAAGGACATTTTTTGCAACAACCGGATCCTGAATTAAAATATGACTTTGATGAGTAACTAGTTCTTATAGGTACCGAGTACCGCCTATCGTCTAATCTAACACATGCGATATTAAACCATCTGCAAGTTTAGGTTCAAACCACGTAGACTTAGGTGGCATCACTTCATTCGCATCTGCAACATCCATCAACTGAGAAAGACTTGTTGGATAGATTGCAAATGCAACTTGCATTTCACCTGAGTCCACACGTTTCTCTAGTTCTTCTAACCCTCGAATACCACCAACAAAATCAATTCGTTTATCTCGACGTGGGTCGCTAACGCCTAACAACGGTTCAATTAAATTGTTTTGTAACAAACTAATATCTAAAGAAGCAACGGGATCATTTTCAGGAATAAGTTCAGGTTTTATTTGCAATTTATACCACTGATTTTTTAAGTACATCGAAAATTCTGTTGTTTTCCTTGGCTTATAAAGTGTATCCACAGACTCAACTGAAAAATTTTGTTTTATTTTACTTAATAATTCATCTTTCGATAAGCCATTAAGATCTTTGATAACACGGTTATAATCCAATATTTGCATTTGGTTATCAGGAAAAATAACCGATAAAAAATAATCATGTGGCGCATCGCCTTTTTCACTTTTCCCTTTATTACGAGATGCCGCAATGCGTGAAGCCGATGCTGAACGATGATGTCCATCAGCAATATATAAACATTCCATTGCGTCAAACGTTTTGCTTAAAGTATTAATGTCAGCATCATCTGCAACACGCCAAATAGTATGCTTAACGCCATCATCTGCGGTTAAATCATACAACGGTGTTGTTTTTGACACTTTGGTGGTAATAGCTTCAATAATTTCATTATTACGGTAAGTTAAGAACACGGGGCCTGTTTGTGCATTTAAGGCATCAATTTGACGAACACGATCATCTTCTTTATCTGGACGAGTATATTCGTGTTTACGAATTCGATTTGTATCATAATCAGCAACCGAGGCAGAAACGACTAAACCAATCTGCTGATGTTCTCCCATAATTAAACGATAAACGTAATAACAGGCTTTGTCCTCACGTATTAAGATTTTATCGTCAATTAATTTTTGCAAATTTTCAGCACCTTTTACATAAACTTCAGGGGCATAAGGATCTGTTCCCTCAGGTAAATCTATTTCCGGTTTAGAAATATGTAAAAAACTTAAAGGATGCCCTTTGACTCGTTCTCGCGCTTCAGCAGTATTTAAAACATCATAAGGAGGAGCAACAACATCAGCTGCTTTTTCTGTAACAGGGCGAAGTCCACGAAATGGTTGTACTAATGGCATAATATAATCCTTAATTTCATTTATTTTTATTCGATTCTATTTTTTTGAATAACTTGAATTCTTTTATTTAACGGAGGGTGACTACTAAAAATATTTTTGATATTCCCAGCTTCTCCGACCAAGCCCTCTAGTACAGTTGAGCTTAAACCGAAGGCTGTTATCTGCTTGAGAAATAAAGGATGTTGTTTGTATTGAGTTAACCGTTTCAAAGCTGCGATCATCTTATCGCTACCATTCAAAAAGGCACTTGTTTCATCTGCTGAAAATTCACGTCGTCGGCTAAACCATGCAACGACAAAATGAGGTAACATGCCCATTAAAATCATACATAACCAATATACACATAAATACGCCACGCCTCCCTGACTATTGCGACGAAACAGCAATGAATCAATCAAGAAACCAAACAAACGTGCAGGCAGTACTGTAAGGCTCACAACCATACCTTGAGCTACCGCTAGTGAAACCATGTCGCCATTTTCAATATGAGCAAGTTCATGCCCAATCACAGCTTCAAGTTCATCTTGATCTAAACTTTCAAGCAAGCCGCTGCTCACAGCAAACATGGCATTTTTCTGCCCATGCCCTGTCGTGAAAGCATTAAGATTAGAGGCATAAAATACACCAATCTGAGGAACGGAAATACCTAATTGGCGTGACTGACGCTCAACCGATTCGAATAACCATTTTTCTAAATATGTCGTCGGAGATTTAATTAAAGTCACGCCGAGCATAAATCGAGCAATCATTTCAGCAAAAGCAAATGAAATCAATCCACCTAATAACGCAATAAAAAGAATGATTTGTAAAAAAGAAACAGAATCAATGTTAAACAAGGATAAAACCGACTTGAAGTCGAGAAAATACAATGCCATTGCCAAATTTAGCAACAATGCCAACAAGGTCACGAAAATTAAATAAAATGTGGTCTTTTTATTCATCAAATTACAGGATTTCATTATATTTTGTCTAAATCACATATAATAGCGCCAACATATATTTCTAAGAATACCCTGTTTTTTCTTTAAAATCATAATTGTATGGCAATCTATCTTGCAAATTACTTTTAAGGGTATAAAACTTATTCAATACTAAACAACTTAGCATGATAATATTAATGCTAGATAAAAATTAAGTCCTTAGGTATGTTTTTATTAACAGGGAAATCGTGATGGTTCGCTTACGAAGTTTATTAAAATATGGCTTGTCTTCTTTAGCAAGACTAAAAACCTTTGCGTTTGGTCTTTTTGTCCCTAAACATTTCCCTATTGCCTATAAACTTGCTCTTATAATGACCTTACTCATTAGCAGCGGCATGATTATGTTAGGTATGGTTATTGTAAATAATCAAACACATCTATTACAAAAACAAATGAATCATTTTGCGGATACTGTTGTAGAACAGTTAGCCGATAATTCTAAAGAATTAGTGATGTCGGATGACATTCTTAGCTTAATGGTTGTGATCAGTAACTTAGGCGAGCAAGAAAACATTCTTGGCGCAGTTATTTATGCCGATGATGGTCAAATACTCGCCTCATCTGGCGTTATTCCGAGTGATGAAATTTATCGTTTATATAATCGCTCTACAGAAGACAATAAGAAAAAAGATCATTTTCAACTACAATGGAAAACCAACTCTGTTACTGGCCAAACGATTGGTGCAACCTCGTATATCACGCCGATTAAATTTCAAAACATCGTTGCCGGTCATGCCTTAATTACTTTTAGCACAGAAGAAATAGAACAAACAATTGCAGACATGATTCAAGCAATTGTTGCCGCAACCATTATTATGATAATTTTAGGTATTTTTGTTTCTTTACATATGGGACGTCGTATTTCTAAGCCTTTGCATTCATTAATGGATGCCAGCCGAGAAATATCTAATGGTAATTATCAATACCAAATTAAAGAACGAAGAAATGATGAGTTGGGAAATTTAACCGAAGCATTAAATCGCATGGCAAATGGTTTACTTGAAAAAACTCAGGTTGAAAATGCATTTTCTCGTTACGTTTCTAAAAGCATTGCAAAAGAAATTATGAGTAATCTTGAGCATATACAATTAGGTGGCACTCATGTTGAAGGCAGTGTTATTTTTGCAGATATCGTTGGCTTTACTGAACTTTCAGAAAAACATTCTGCTGAAGAAATAACCTCTGTTTTAAATGATTATTTTTCCTATATCGCACTTGCCTGTAAAATGTATCTAGGCACTATTGATAAATACATGGGCGACTGTGCCATGATTGTATTTGGAGTGCCTGAAGAAGATCGTTTACATAAGTTACACGCAGTATATTGTGCTGTAATGATTAAAAAACTGATCGAGAAAATAAATATAATTCGTAGAAACACTAATCAACTCGCCGTGTCTTTTCGTATAGGTATTAACAGTGGTTCAATGCTGGCTGGAAACTTAGGCTCAACAGAAAGAATGCAATACACCGTTGTGGGAGAATCCGTCAATCTGGCTTCACGCTTACAACATATCGCAGAAAAAGATCAAATCATTGTGAGCAGTGAATTTTACAACGATCCGGATATTCAATGGCGATTAACCGCTAAAAAATATAAATCAATTCACCTTCGAGGTATTAAGGAAGAAGTTTCCACCTATGTGGTGATGGATGTTATTCCGTTATACCAAGATAAAATTGATGAACAAATCAGTGAAATCTTAAAAATCAAACCTGCAGCATGATGATTACTCGTTTTATTATAATATTTTTTGCAATATTTCTTAATGGTTGTTCACTTATATATTCATATAGCGATGATTTACCTCAACAAATTGATCAATGGACAGAAAATAAAAGATATAACCTAGCTTTAAATACGATAAGTTATATAAAGCCAACACATAAACACTACAAAACGATTACACGGAAAAAAAATAACCTATTAAAACTTATGGCGTTGTATGAAAATAATGCTATCGAAAAATCATCTCAATTGGCAAGCAAAGGTAACTGGCTCGTTGCCTTTACTCTACTAGACAATGTTGCTGATAATATTACAGATACTTCCCGTATTGAAAAACATAAAGAAAAATTATTTAAAAAACGTCAACGAGTTATTAAAAACTATGAAAATGGTTTGCTAAGCAGTCAGGCAATATATTTAGCCAAGAAAATGGTTGTATATGAAAAAATAAACAAAACAGTACAAAAAAATGAAGATAACGAACTTGATATTGTCAAGTTTGATCATTTACGACAAGAAACCAGTCATCGACTCACAAAACGTGCAGAACGCCAGTTTAGTAAAAGAGAATACGATCAAGCATTAACAACAATAAATCTTGCTCTAAAACTTAAACCAGAAGAAGATATTACCGAGCATTTAAATGAATTAAAGCAACATATTAACTCAGAAATTAAACTTAAAAAGACAGCTTATGTTAATGAAGTAAAAACACTAATTAACAAACTTACACAAGGCTATAGCCATGCCATATTAAAAGAAACAAAAGAAAAAATAATGTGGCTAAATAAAATAAAAGGAAGTGAAAGAGTTTATCTTAAGTATATTGAAAAACTTAAACGACATCTTGCAGCTGGAACAAAACAACGTTTTGAAGCTGCTCGCAAACTATATAGTAAAGGAAAAACACAAGAAGCATTAAGTATATGGCTTGAACTAAAGAAGCTAGCACCTAATTACCCCAAGCTACAGTCACATATCATTCGAGCTGAGAAAGTAATGAGTAAGCTTAAAGAATTGAGTAATAAACCCGTTAAAAATAAATAAAACGTATTTTATTGTTGTCGAGTTAGAGAGTCAAACTTGTAGACCTACTCATACAACACGTTAATCGACATGGATAATTTTTATTTTTTAGAATTTTTCCATAATAAATATAAACAGCTAACCGCAATAACAAACCATAATGCCACCCAAAATATTTCTGGTAACCAGGTTTGGTTTGCTAAACTTGCTCCATCACCCAAATCACGGCCATCGAGCAAATATAGGGGGCTGCGAATAGCATCCAGTAATACAAAAATACCAACTAACTGAATAAAAAAACTCACACTAAACCAGAGTGATTTATACAATGGCAACATATATATCAATAATAAAATAATCAATATAATAATAGTCGAAGTATCTCGTGCCCATAATAATAACGTCATTACAAGCATGACCACCATGGTGCCGACCATCAACTTTGCTCTACTATGAGATAAGGTTGTTGCAACGCTGTAAATCAGTAGCCCCCAAAGCGCGCTGCCAGCATAACCTGAAAAGCTAATAAGAAAACGTGAACCACCGCGGGTGATGCAAACGCCAGAGCCATTAAAATTTAAAATAATGTTCTGAATTGAGCCTCCAGTCAACAACGCAACAAGGCCATGACTGATTTCATGAAAGAAAGTTTCACTCCACAAAAATGGTAAGTTGATCAATGGTAAATAATCAATAATAAAGGCAAAGAAAATAAAAAGTAAGAGTCGTTGTCGCGATGAAAGAGTCATGAATATAAAATAATATGTAAGTACTAAAATTTTCTCGATATATATAATAAGGTATTACGAGTAAGCATTAAAAAATATCTTTTTAAATCCTGACTCGTAATCTAATGGGTATAACTATTTATTCTTTAGCTTGCTATATTTTCTCACACAACCATTTTTAGGCTCCAATGAGTCCTGCAAGCAACAACCCCACCACAATATAGATGCTACCTTCTATTGCACCTACCGCAATGTTAGCTTGTTGCCCCACTTCTTCACCCACATTCACCTTATGCAATACACCGTAACGAATCACAATAGCAATTAAGGTTAATAAAATAAATAGAACTAGTGCAACGGCGAACCATAGCATGAAGACAAACATGAAAGCATCGGCTTCATATTCTACGGCGGTGAAAGCCGCGCTGACTGCGATTGCGATGCCGATACGATAAGCGCTGAACCGTAAGGCTAAAGCAACATTATTGTCTTCAATTGCTTTGTGTAATTGCTCACCCGTATGACGTTTTTCGTATACTTTGACTCGGTATAATGTGGCCAGTGCCATGATGATTTGTGATGCAAAAAAACTGATGACCACAGCAAGGATAGCCATGAACATATCACCGTCGACCCAAATCATTGCACCCTTAATAATTATCGCAGTGGCAATCATGTTACAGGCATCAATAATGCTCGCCGCCATATTGCCCTTCATGATTTGATCATGAATAGATAGACCGGGGAATGAAATGCGATCAAAGGCAATGCGGGTTATCCACATCAAGGCGATACCAATGACGCCAAATAAAATCACGGTCATTGCTTCGTTGGCTAAGTTATAACCGGCATCACCGGAAACAACCCCCATCAGCATAATGCTGACGGCAATCATTGCACCCGCCAATGAAACACCAAACGCTTTGTTATCGTTATGTGAAATTTCTTTGGTGGCGGAAACATTACTGACTAAGCCAGCAAGAAAACGCATTGCCGTTAATAATGCCACTGCAATTAAAAAATCCACCAGGTAATAAAGTGCCAGATCCACGTCTACATTTATAAAATCCGTTAACATTTTTTATGTCTCCTTATTTTCCTGAGCGAAAGCTACGTGAACTTGAATATGATGAGCTTCGACTGCTAGAGCTATAACGTGAAGAAGATGATCTTGATTTCGAACCTCCATAGCTAGATGAGCGTGAAGACGTTTTTGCATAACGCGTTTTTGTTGCTGTACTGGGCTTGTTATAGCGAGTAGGATTACGCCGACTCAAATTATAATTTCGATTAACATCCCCACTTGAGCCCCAACGGTTACGCCCATAATTGCCGTAATAACTGTAATGCGGTCGTGAAGCCCAGCCACCATAAGAATAACGGTTCATACCAAAGACATTGCTGAACATCGAATACATGCCATACCACGCCCAAACAGATGTGCCACTGCTATTTTGGCGCCAATTACCGTAAGCGGGATTACCGACTAAGGCATTAGTTTGTTGTGCGCTTGCACGTTGCGAAGCCGGTACATTAATGACGGCTAACTGGCCATCAGATAACGATGCAAGGGTATTAACAACATCAGAAAGGCTGTTGTTAAATTCATAGAGATCGGCCGCTGAGTTAATTAATTGCAATTCTCGCAGAGCACCGGCTGCCTCTTCCCGGCTGTCAGGAACAAGGTTCACCGTACTCAGGCGTTTTGTTAGTGCGTTATACGCTTTGCCTTGTGACGTTGCTTCTTGTTTGAGTAATGACGCGATATCCGCGTAATCGGGTTTTTGTTGCATTAATGCGCTGGCATACTTATTAATTAGCAAGCTATTCGTTAACTGCCGTGAGTCTAATTGCTCTTTCAAATAGCTTAAGCTGGAAGACACCACCTTATGGTTTTCGCGTAATTGTTCTTCAAAACGATTACTGCAACCAGATAACAAACTGCCTAGTAGCAACAGCCCGATTAAATGTTTCCATATCCTTACATTATTTTGTTTCATTTTCATCTCCTATGAAACCAATTCTTTCACATCATCATTGCTGTACATGTTGTTATCCTTACTAATGGTAATAAGTGCCTGTATATCTGGTTTAGTATGAGCCGGTGGGTTATATACCATTTCATTGCTATCGCGATCAATATAGGCGACGGCAATGCCGACATCCTTCTTAATTAAACGAGTAACAATATCACTCCAGCTCATATCACTTATATCAATGTCATACCGACGATATTCATCATCTTCACTGTTAAACATATTTTCAATGATACGTTCTGAACCAGGTGCATCAAAGGCACGAACAATCATTTCAGGATAAGCGCGGATCGGGCGTATCACAATATTTGCACCCGCATCTTCCAACCGTTTGCGGTTTGTATCATCCACACATTCTGCAAGAACAGTGGCATTCACCTTTAAATCTTTTAAACGATGTAAAATATCAAATGTCCGCCCATCTGAACTTTCATCATTTTCATCTTTCGCCAGCACAATGATATCATTGGCTTTCGCAACACAAACGGCAGCTAAATCCTGTGGACTGCTAGGGTCACCACTGTAATGTACAACATTATCGAGTTGAGTAATAAATTCGGGCAAGCCCTGAGGAAATTCGCGGGTCAATAGATAAATAACCGTGTTATTGTAATGAACCGATGCTCTAAATTGTTTTATCAACCGTTGTAAATAACGTTCCCCTGAATATGTGGGACTGTTAAGAATAATAATATGGTTATGCATATTCCAACTCCAATGACCTTTGGTTTTTTTATTGCGCACAGCAAGACGATAATCAAAATAATCGCCAACCACTTTGGCTAAAATAAAAATACCACCCAAGTAAATGAGAAAAACAGTCGCAAAACGGCCCTGCGTGGTACTGGCAGATATATCACCATAGCCCACTGTCGTGGCGGTCGGAAAAGTAAGCCAAGCAGCATCCCCCAGACTTAAGTCTTCATAAAACATCATTAAGCCAATGTGCAACGTAAAAACGAATATTAACAGCAGAGACGAATTAATAATGGAATGGACTAAATTATGCCCTACTTGACTCCGTTTTTTTGCAAAGTAGCTTAATATAAAGTGCATAAATTAGCCTAACAGATACGTCCTGAATACCATAGACAATGATCATTTTTTTGTGATTTTAAAAAGTTCTTCTTTTATGTTTTCGCGGATTTGTTCTTTTTCATCCAGCGTTAACTGGTAACGCTTAGCCAATATCTCATAATCTTCCGTCGACAAGCTGATACTAAGTCGAGGCCGTATTGGTTTTTTACGTGGTAAACCTATTATTTCACGAATGTAATCTGATGGACTTAGATCCTGTTCAATGGCTTGAATGCGTAACGTTCTCGATGGTTCTAAACCTAATTCAAATATAACCTGAACCGCACGTATACTCTTATCTGATTGTGTCCAGGTAACAGGAGTTTTTTTCTTTGCAGCCATATTATTAAGCAGGAAAATATTCTTCGACTTTACTTAATTTTAAGTACGCAATTAAATAAACGTCGGTACGACCACCATCATACGTTTCAATGCGAATTGCATGTTGACGATCATCACTCACCATTAATTTATAATCAAAACCTACCCAGTCAGATTCGCTTAACGTATTGTTACGACAATCTTTTTTACTGCGATAAGCTTCATTGGTGCGTTCCTGAAAATAAGAGGTGCCGACAAAACCCTGCAATTCATTAAGTTCGGTTACCTTGGTTTTACGTTGTAAACGATGACTCGTATCATCCGGCTCATCAAAAATGGCAGCGAACTGTTTGCGTTTAAATATCTCAAAAACCTTTTCAGGTAATATCCCAACTGATACTTCCAAAGGCCTGTCTGGATTAACGCTGCTTGTTGATAGCATGACTCGTTGCTCAGCACCGCTCATAATCGAGACCGTTTTACAATCTTCAACCGCGCTAACATCATAGAAGACCTGTTCAGATACCTTTAATGTTTGTGCGGAGATCAACGATTGCTCAGCAAATTCTATTTTCAGTATATCGCCAATATGTAAATCTTTTGGTGACTCTATCGGAGCTGGTGGTGGTGACTTATCACCACCACCAAACATTGATTTAAACAGTCCCATACTTATTTATTTTCTTTTTGCTTTTTTAAGCGATCCAAAATCGAAGAACCCGAACTGGCAGAGTCAACAATCCCAGCACCTTTCAAGCGAGCCTGTAAATCATCACCACCCTCTTCAGCTTCAAGATCCATTGCAGCAGAGGCCTGATCTTCTCGTTTTTGCTGACGTGCTTTGATCCTTTCTAGCGAATCAGTTGCACTGCTTAACGATGAGTTTGAGCCAGAAAATTTTGCCGAAGCTAACTCATTGGCCTTTTGCACCTTCGCCGTTGTTTTCACCACAGACACTTCTCTGTCCATAGCTTGAATGTTACGTTCAGTTTGACGAATCATTTTTTTCAAACTAACAACTTTAGATTCATAGCCATCGCGAATGCCTTGTTGAATGGTTAAGTCATGCTCAAATTCAGCAATTTTATTAGCCACATCCAAAGCCAGATTTTCATCACCTTTATCCATTGCAGAAATAGCATAACCTTCATGTTCAGCAATTTTTGCGGTGAGATCTTTGACTTTGCGATCTACTCCCATTTTTTCCGCCATAATAGAAGTCAGGCCAGTTTTAGCATCATTTAGTGCTTTTTTAGAATCACGTAACTCCTGTTCCAAAATACGGATCGCCTGTGAATCAACAATTGCTTCACCCACTTCCGTTGCACCACCACGCACTGCTGTTAATAATTTTTTAAAAATACTCATGGCTTACGCAGCCTCCTTTAAATAATCGGCTACCGCTTCAATGGCTTCAAGCACATTGTCACTGAGTAGTTCGATTTCATGTAATAACTCGTCAATACTGGCTTTCGGCGACAAGGCACCAAACATAATGTATTGATCGCCAATTTTAGAAAATGCCGATAATGGAATCGAAACATTCATGCTCAGCATGTCTTCTGCCATTGCTGCACGTTTATTCGGATCAACTTGATCATCGCCAAACAGATAAGTAATACAAAGTATTTGTCCTTCATCGAGAGTCATATAAATAGGAAATTCTTCCCGATCTTTGACTTTGATGCACGCCACTGTGTTTTCGCCATCAAACATTTCAATTGAAAGTTGAGTGCCGTCTAATAATTCTTTTTCCGCCAAATCTTTGATTAATTGCTCTAGATTCTCGTTGCTCATGTTTCCTCCGATAGTCAACGTTATGACATAATATGTCCTCATGACATAATATGTCAATCATTTTTCGATAATATAAATGCCCTGCTGCTTTTCCCAGTCGGCTTTGTGGTACTGATAAGCTGCTTGGTTGTTGATTCTATTCACTTTTATACTTCCAAGACGCTTAAAAAAGTGCTGATTAAACTCAAATGCCGCCAGTAATACGCCTTTTGTCGACCAGCCATCATTCACTTCCAACTTCTCTTTTAACATCAATCTTGCTTTAGCTGATACCCCATTTTTAGTGGCAATAGTCCAGCCCCACTCGCCAAAACTAGGCACATTATGGTGATACTGCTCCACATGTTTAAAACCAGCGTAATGAACAGTTTTACCAATGGATAAAAAAGTATTTTTCGCGTGATACGGCGAAGTGGATTGCACCACCATAGCACCATCGCCTGTCAGTAATGTTTTTAGCTTGGCATAAAAACGTGCAGAATATAATTTGTTCAAATCCGGATGACTTGGATCGGGTAAATCTACAATAATAACGTCATATAAACGTTGCTGTTGAATGAGCTCATCCACCTTTATGAATGCATCACCAAAATGCGTCTGCACTCTGGCATCACTAAACGCATGTTGGTTTAATTCAAGCAAAGCTTGGTTAATAACTTTTCCTTTATCACGATAAGGTGTGGTAAAAAACTTAACAATGACAGCATCAATATCAATAAGATCAACCGACTGCGGTTGCCAACGCAACACATCACGTAAAGCCAGGCCATCACCGCCGCCAATAATTAATATCTTGTCATGCCGTGCTGCCGCATGCATCACCGGAGCAACTAACATGGCGTGATAAATGGTTTCATCATTACTAGCAAATTGCGAACGACCATTAATGAACATGGATATGATTTTTGGTTTAGCCGGATCCATAATACGTTCGGTAATGGTCACATGTTGGTATTGAGTATTATAACTAAAGAGCACTTTATCTTTATAAAGTAAATCTTCCATAGCGTTATCCCAGTCGGTGCCATTTACAGCAATGAGCCCGATGATAGCGCCTACCAATAAATGAGCACTTACCACCCACACACCAAAACGAATCCGTTTTCGATACACACTATAAAACACTAAGCCCACGACTAAATTAACACTGGCAGTCATCACCGCTGCAGTAGTAGGAGGCAAACTAAGCATAAACAAAACCCAAATAGCCGCACCGATACCTGCGCCAATATAATCTGCGCCATAAACCGAGCCTGTATTATGCTTTATGTGTTCACCATAAATTTTTTCACGCATACTGGCTATTAATGGAATCTCCATGCCAATTAAAAAACCCAAAACAAAGCCAGTAAAATAAGGCATGAGTGAAGCAATTTTATGCGCCCAAGTAATCATGCCACCACGTGGCAGTAAATCCGGTGGCAAAGAAAATGTTTCCATCAATATTTGCGGAAAAATATTTGCCAACGCAGTAGTCGCGGCTAATATTAAAACAGAGGTAACACCGATTAAGGCAATAGTAACTTCTAACCAAGCAAAAGCATTGAAGTACGATTTAAAAACACGTGCAGCAAATGCGCCCAGCCCCATTGAAACAATCATGACGCCAATCATGGCAAATATAACTTGCTCAACGGCCCCTAAAATACGTCCGGCATAATGCGACAACAGGTATTCATAAATCAAACCGCAACCAGCCAAAATACCCATAATGGCAAAGAGGAGAAAATCGTGTTGACGTAGTGATAATTTTGATGAAGGTCGATTCATTTATTTGACTTTTTATTCATCATCGCGATGTCCGCGTAAAATTTCTTTTACTTTAACATCACTCGGGGTAAAGGCTTCTTGCAAAATAGCAATGGCATTTAAAGGCTCGGCAGAGCCACACATAAATACATCAAAAGCAGCATAATTGCGTTCCGGCCAAGTATGCACACTGATGTGTGATTCCGCGAGCACCGCGACCCCTGAAATACCGCCGCTTTTAGAAAACTGATGTAAATGAATGTGCAACAATGTTGCGTGACAAGCGGTAACACAGCGTTTTAAAACATTTTCAATATATGATTGCTCATCCAACCGAGAAGCATCCCATAAATCAATTAACAAGTGCGTACCGGAGTATTCCACACCGTCTTTTAGCAAAAAATAATCAGCGGTGGAGGATGTGTTTAACAATTTTGGTTTTTCCATGTTATTAACTATAGATGTCTATCGCTGAGTTATCTTAATACATGCACTGAATAAAAAATATTATGTCTGTGACATTAAATAATCAAGGTATCATATCCCGATGCCCAAGAAAGGAGAATATACAAAAAGTTAAACGAAAGCATAATAAATTCAAGCGTGACAATTTACAAAGCATCGCCCGAATTCGTGAAAGGCCTCGTTTCTTTTTATACGAGAGGAGTGAGATTAAAAATTTCAACAAGTTTTCGAGCTGCTTTCTTTTGGGTTACATTTCTTGGCTGGGCAAAGCGGACATAAGCTCAAGCCACACAACACCCAACAACATGTCAGTCTGAAATCTAACCTACAAAAAGAAGAATAACGAAAGAGCGTAATTTATTCTTTTCTTAAAACATCCACATCACGTAATGCTGGCGGTAGCTTCTTACCACGTTGGCCACGTTCACCTTCAAACGGTTCCATATCTGCTGACTTCAATACTTTCGTACTCTTGCTTGAACGAACAAATAAATTATCATTTTCATTGATAACCGTCATGGCAGTCGCAGACTCTTCACCCGTCTTCAATTTAGCTGATGCAATATTAATGATCTTAATACCTTTGCCTTTTGGCATTAATGGCAACTCAGAAATATGGTGGAAGAGTAGATGTCCGTCACTTGATGTCATCGCGACCCAATCTGTTTCCATGTCATTAACCGGTGCAGGCGGCAATATTTTTGCCCCTAGCGGTACTTTAACAATACCCTTACCTTTTTTGTTCTTGGTAATGAAGTCTTCCATCTTACCAATGAAACCATAACCATGAGTTGTAGCTAATAAAAACAACTGTTCACTGCTGCCTGTCATCACACCACAGAAGGTTGCGCCGGGAGGAGCATTTAGACGGCCTCCTAATGGTTCACCTAAGCCACGTGCTGACGGCAAGGTATGTATCGGTAACGCATAAGTTCGACCTGTTGAGTCGATGGCGACAACAACCTCGTTGGTCATGCCTCTTGAGTAAGACAAGAGTCTATCGCCCGCTTTGAACGGCATGGTTTCGGGATCAATCTCATGACCTTTTGCTGCGCGTATCCAACCATTTTCAGATAGAACAACGGTAACGGGATCGGAAGCGATTAAATCTGTTTCTGCCATGGCGGTTGCAACTTCACGTTCTTTAATCGGCGAACGACGTACATCACCATGTTCAACGGCAATTTCTTCTAACTCTGTACGAATTAACGTTTTCATTTTTGTTTTAGAAGCCAACACAGATTCAATCTCATCACGCTCTGCTGCGAGTTCTTTTTGTTCTTTCTTCATCGTCATTTCTTCTAGCTTGGCTAAATGACGAAGTTTTAAGTCTAGAATGGCTTCTGCTTGAGTATCAGACAGTTTGAAGCGCTTCATTAATACCGGTTTAGGTTTATCATTCTCACGAATAATTTGAATGACTTCATCGATATTTAAATAGGCTTTAATTAAACCATCTAAAATGTGAATACGCGCTAAGATTTTTTCTAAACGATAATTTAAACGTTTAGCAACCGTAGTCGTTCTGAATTTTAACCACTCCGTTAAGATTGTATGCAAACCTTTAACACCAGGTCGTTCATTTAAACCTATCATGTTCATGTTGACGCGATAGGTGCGCTCAAGATCCGTGATGGCGAACAGGTGCGTCATTAAGTCATCAATATTAGTGTCTTTATCTTTGGGTACAATCACTAAACGAGTTGGATTTTCATGATCTGACTCATCACGTAAGTCGACAACCAAAGGTAACTTCTTCGCGTTCATTTGACCGGCTATTTGTTCTAGAATTTTTGCAGGCGAAGTTTGGTGTGGTAAAGCGGTAACAATAATATCGTTGCCTTCTTTTTCATACTTAGAACGCATACGGATAGTGCCCTTACCCGTTTTGTAAATCGCTTTAATATCTGAGCGTGGTGAAATAATTTCAGCATCAGTTGGATAATCTGGCCCTTTAACAAACTTCATCAGTTCTGACAGAGTGGCTTTCGGACTTTTTAACAGATGAATACAAGCA
>VAOX01020972.1_pt1 | contig 15961 bp, 16 predicted proteins | sample 3393891 | NCBI WGS metagenome assembly VAOX01 (sample SAMN08290429, study PRJNA428436) | hydrothermal vent metagenome | isolation source: Deep-sea hydrothermal vent chimney | place: Indian Ocean: Southwest Indian Ridge | depth 2822 m m | reverse complement strand
GGTAATTCCTTCATTCGCATACTCGGCTATTTTAATTGAACTATCCACAACTAACTCACTAGCTGCATCCGCTTGACCCGCAACCAGGTAGGCTTGAGCCAGCTGCCAACGCGCAATTGTTGATAGCGTTCCAGATTCGCGCAGACGGTTCATGGCAGCCATTTCGGCCTTATTAGCCAGCGCCAAAGTATACAAACGATAAGCTTGTTCTAATTCAGATTTTCCAGAACCAGCTACCCAACTATTCGCCGCCCGTGCTTGGTACGTTAACCAACTCGACATTAATCCTTGCGGCAAGAAATAACCTTTACTTTGTGCTTCTAATAAAAAGTGTCCGGCATAATTACCACCCCACGGTGACGGTGCACCATTACCACCCGGCCAATATGAAAAACTGCCATTGGCATTTTGAAACTGCTGCAGCCGTTTAATCGCCGCATTAATATTAGTATCAATGCTGTCTTTTCGTTGTTGTTCTAACTTTACAAAACGCGATAAGAACAGTTGCGGGAACACCGACGATGTTATTTGTTCAATACAACCATGAGGATAACGGATTAAATAATTTAAACGATTTTCAAGGTTCATTGGCAATACCGATGACAGTTCTAAGGTCACTTTATTGGTATTTTTTATACCATGTGGCACAATATTACTTTGCCAGTTACTATCCGGTGCAATTGTAAATTTGGTTTGTCGCACTGTTGCTTGATTTGCACTACGAATATCAATATAAACTTCTGACTCCGTTTTATGTTTGCCACTTGTGGCAACAAACCGAATATGGCCTTTACCCAATTGTGACTTCACTTTCACTTTTAATACACCGAGTTTGTCACCGGTTGTATCAAAATGAACCTTCACTTCAGAGTCACCGATTAATTCAAAATGATCATCCACAATAATTTTTAAGGTGACATCCTTGATCTTTTCATCCATCACAAACAATGCAACGGGTAAGGTCATTTCCTCATCCGGTCCAATAACACGCGGCACTGTCGCCAGCAGGCTTAATGACTCTCGAACAAAAACAGATTTGCTGGTTTTACCATACGCACCATTATCACCGGCCACCACCATCACGCGTACCGCGCCTAGATATTGCGGCAGTACAATATTGTGACTGGCCGTTACGCCGGGCGCTAATTTAAACGGGCCAATAAATTGTACGACAGGAGGAAACCGCTTTTTCTCTTTGTCTTTATCGTTTTCTTCACTATCTGCACCACCACCAAGTGCCAGTAAACGTTCAAGTTCACCGCCATAGGCACCGATGACGTAATCATATAAATCCCACGTCATCACACCATGAGCTTCTTTTTTATAAAATTGTTTATGCAAATCCGGTGTTTTAAAACGCGTTAGCCCTAACAAGCCTTCATCAACTATCGCAACCGTGTAGGTCATGGCTTTGCCATTACTTTCAGTTACTTTAATATTAACTGTCGATTTTGGTGCCCATTCATCAGCAACGGTTAATTTAGGTGCGAGGCGCGTTTTAGGATTTTCTACCAATAAAGGAATCACACCATACAGACGTATTGGGTGATCGTTTTTCTTGTTTTGATGCGGTTGAATCAGACTAACATGGATATACACATTTGGTGCCATTTTAGCAGTGACCGGTAATTTAAAGTCAAGCGATTCGTTGGTCACTTGTAACCACCGTTGTTCGAGTATTTCAGTACCGTTTTCAATACTAATTAATGCTCGACCTTGGCTCGCTTTTGGTAAGCGAATGATTGCAGTATCACCCACTTGATACGCTGGTTTATCCGTAGTAATGCTTAAAGAATTCGCACCCGCGGCACTGCCCTCTTTGGCTTTGCCAGCCCAACCCGGCCAATCAATGTATAACACCTTACCAGTACAATGCTTGCCATTGAGATCACAAGCACGGATTAAATAACGTCCCCAATCTGGATATTTAACTTCAAACTGCCAACTACCCAAGCCGTCTTTATTGGTCGCAATCGTCGATTGTTGTAGAAAATTAGTTTGATACGACGAACTGTAACTCGCCAAAGAATCACCCGATTTATCCCACCACCACTTCCACTGAATTTTATATAACGTCACTTGAATTTTATCGAGCGCAGTTTTTTCACCAGTGAACGTTAAGCTTGCGAGCTCAACTTTATGCTTAATATCGGTCAATAGCATATTTCGCTTAGCATCACCCTTAGGTAACTTTAAGCCCACATAATTTTGATAAGGTGAAAACGGTATGTTAACGCTGTCAGAACTAAAATCACCACCGGGTTCAAAAACACGAGTAGTGAATTTTGCAGTAAGCATTCCTGGCGATTCACTATTAACATCAATACTTTTTGAAATAGTGGCATAACCGTCTTTATTTAATTTTCCCTCGGCAATCAGTAACGTTGAAAAATTAAAAGAGCCAGCTGGATCATCAAACACAAAATCAGTAAAGACATCAAAACGTGTTTTACGTTTAGTGAGTTTTAGTTCAACATCGTATTTTAATGCAGACGCTGTAGCACCATGTAACCATTGGCTAAATAACTTAGCATTAAACGGCATATCACGTTTTGAGAGTTTCTCGGCACCAAAATCCATTTCAATTTTCAAACGGTTTGGTACAACCGTTTCAATTTTTAATCGTTTACTAAAAATGCTACCGCCAAGTTGCGCTTTTGCAGTCCAATTTCCGGTTTCATCTTTGTCATTGGTTTTTAATGTGAAACTGTAAAAATCATCTACCGGGGTATTATTACTAACGGTTTGCACTAACTGACCTTTAGGACTGTATAAACGCATCGTCACCGGATGGTTTGCAGGAATCCTATTTTCCTTATCCTGCAATACAAATGTGAGAAAAATATTATCACCCGGACGCCAGACACCGCGCTCGCCATAGATAGTGCCTTTAACACCATGTTCAACATGTTGGCCACCAACATTAAAATGACTGGTCGCCAGTGCAGTGCCTTTACTGAGTTTTAAATATCCAATTTGTGATTGTTTCTTGGCAACTAAATAAAATGGAGTGGTGCTCAACTTGGCGCTTACCATTCCCATTTTATCCGTTACGACTGTTGATATCTGCTGGCTTTGATAATTGAAAAAAGTAATATTCACACCCGACATTGGCTCTGATGTTCTAATATCGCTGGTAATAACTGTTAATTTATTGTGTTTATCCCGCTTTGCGATAATACCAATATTGCTCGCTAAGTAATTACGCGTATCGCTTACATTGCTGGAATAATGATAATACGCGTCTTTACACGGATTTTCGCGATCACCCCATTGGATATTATTCTGACCATAATAAGTTTCAGCGTAACCCCAACTGCTATACGATGTATCAACATAGTCATCATGATTCTTATAAGACGCTTCTTTTTTTACAGGGATATCGGCATCAGTGTCTGGACAGGTAAAACTGGAATTACCGCGATTAATAGAAATAGTTAATCTGAATAAACCACCTGGATGCGCTTTTAATAACTCAGTTGCATCAAGGCTGTATTGGTTCCATTTATCAGCGACCACCGAATCAAAGGTGATGGTCTTACGCCATAAATAGCGACCGACACGGTTTATATCGGTATCGCCGTACAATTGATTGCTTTGTAAAAATTGGCCTATGTTGTTTTCAAATACTTGAAACGCAGTCACTTGAACAGCCGTGGCATTCACTGCTTCAAACGGAATACTCAGTACTTTATTATCGGGTAATATAACGCCCTTACTCGAAAACCGAACCTGTGGTTTAAAACTGCTAAAGACCACTTTATCTAACAGTCGTTTTGTTATCTTTAAATCGTTAAAATTTTTAATACCCGGCTCAACAATAACTTGATACTCACCGTTGATAGTTGCAGCCGGATATAAATGAATTGAATTTTCTTCAATTCTTGTCGTAAATTTCACGCCGGGCATTTGAACCAAACCTGCTAGGTTTTGATTTATTTTTAAAATGTCGGAGAATTGAATTTTTACAAACTGTCGATCAGCCTGTACTGCAAGAACTTTCGTTATTTTAAAAACACCCAATGCCGGAATTTCTATCTTTTGGGTATTTTGTTGATTTACACCAATGACCGCCGCATTCCATTTGAGCAACAAGTTTGTTGTACTTTTTTCTCGTTGTATAGCCGCTATTTTAAAGTTATGATGTTTTCCATTATCACTGTGTTGCCATTGAATTTTCATCTCGTTATTTGAATATTCAGCGCTTAGCATTTTTTCTATTCGTTGCTTTTCTTCAACATCCGCCGTGACAATACTACCGTTTAATTCTAGATGCTGTTTATTATTTTTGTCTGAATTTAATCCATCAACATATAATTCAAAATCTTGTCGGATCACTTGAAATGAAAATTTGAATTCTTTCGGTGCAGAGTCTAGCCCCGGTAGTTTATGAGTTTGAATCGTGACTTTAAATTGACTGTTCGAGTTTAAGGATTTAGACGGTTGCAGTACTATTTCACGCTTATTAGCATAGGTAATTGTGCCGTCAATGTTTGGCTTTATACTAAACACATCATTCGCATTTTTTCCTACTTGCTCATCAGTCACGATATCATTGACAAATCGAATGTGTATTGTGGCTTTTTTTGATATCGCCCCTGCGGTGTGTGAGCTAATGTGTTGGCTCCACTGTGAGTTTTTATCGACACTCGTAATGGCACCTTTTGAGTCATCACTCGCCATTTCTTTATTACATGCAGACAATAAAAAAATACTTACAAGTAACAAATAAGTATTAACTCGTGAGATAAATGAGTGATGCACAAGCATAGGTAATCCTTTTAAAATGTGTAGTAGATTATTATAAATATAATATTATTGGTTTTTATTGCTATTAAAACACAAAATAGTATTATAAAAATGACAAATTATGATGAATTAAGACAGAAACACTTTTGATAGTATAGATTATTCTAATGCGATTTCCTGACATTGTGGAAAAAACCAGATTAAATATGAATTACTTTATAGGGGAATAACAGTATGATTTTGTGATTGAACCAAAATGATGCCGTTCGAGGCATCACTCTGATATCTTGGTACCGAGGAATATTTCTATAAACTACGATTTTAAAACCATTTAAACAACCAATATTTTTCAAATGCTACCTTACCCAGATGCATTAAATAACCGGGTTTATGCATTTTCATTTGAGGTGCTGGTTCGGCATAAAAATTACCATTACCCATGCCCGCTTTGCCGCTGCCGGCTTCAATGAAACAAGCACCGTGGCCTTCAAATTGTTTTGCCTCGCCTGTCCCGGTGATTTCTTTAATTAAATTATGCACCACAACCTCAGCTTGGCCGTGGGCTATCACACCGGCTTTGGGTAATGGTTTGCCGACACTCAGTTTAATACCAGTGACATCACCAATGGCGTATACATTTTTGAATTTTGTCGCCATGGTATATTTATCAACGGGAATCCAACCACTCTCCCCAACCAAGCCAGAATCTTTTAACGCTTTAGGTACTCGGTGTGGTGGCACATAGGCCAATAAATCAAACGATGCCGTTTCACCGTTTTTAAATGTTATTTGTTTATTCTGTGCATCAACCTCGGTGACGGCACAACCCGGATGATACGTAATATTTTTAGACTCAACCAAGGCACGTAATTGAGCAGAATTTTCAGGACCGGATAACGACATTGGTCCAGGCTCGGGTGTGTAAATATCAATTTGAACTGCGTCGCGTATGTTGCGTTTGCGACAATCGTTTTCTAATAATAAAGCGGCTTCAACAGGTGCGGCTGGGCATTTAAAAGGCACCGAACTCACTAGCACCACTAGTTTACCGCTAGTAAATTTTAAGCGTGCTTCGTTTAATTCTTCAGCGCCATCAATGGTGTAAAAGGTATGTCCCGCTTCACTCAAACCAGGAATAGTTTCGGCAGCCATCTCGGCACCAAGGGCAATAATTAAATAATCGCAACTCAGCGTTTGTCCATTAACACTAACTAACCGTTGTTCTGGATCAACGCTGTCAATATCGCCTTTGATTATTTCAACGCCTAAATTAGCCAATTTAGTGCGCGGTCTTGAAATGTCGCTTCGACGACGTGTACCTGACATTAACCATGGAAAGGAAGGTGAAAAAACATAATTTTCTTCTCTCTCAACGAGCGAAATTTTATGTTCAGAACCCAATTTTTTTTGCAGTAAAGTTGCGGTAACAATACCACCAATACCACCACCGAGTACCAGAATCGTTTTGCCTTTTTCCATTTCAGTTCCTTTTTATAAATTGTTAAATTTTACCCACACAGTATACCAGTCGCTTATTACTGTTTGCTGATTTAATGGTTGGCATGGTAACAATATCACAGACATATACAACAAGTGTTACGCCGTCTTAAAGGAATTAAGCAGTTACGTTATGATAAACGTTCGCTTTAATAGTGTTTTTATGTGAGTAATGTACTGGCTTGTTGACCAACCACACTCAACGGTTAACTGCTCCCAATTGTTAACCGAGATTATGGTCCAAAACAATTCAACGGCCTGTTGTTTAGTCCACTCTGGCACAAGAATTTGCTCTTGATCCAGGGCATCGATAATTTGAGTACAAAATTCACGTAGTCCTGCCATACAGCCATTCCAGGCAGCGGCTGTCGCTTCATCGGTTTCTCGGGTGTTCATCATGGCTTTGGCCAAACCGTAAATTTCGGGAATATAATTACCCCACACATCAATACAGGCATCGAGCAATTCAAGCCCGGTTGTAGCATCACGAAATTGACTTAAGCGTTGATTTAGCCCTTTTACCTCATCGACATAATTGGTTGTGGCAATCATGAGCTCGGTGCGATTGGCAAAATGCAAATAAATCGCCTGTCGTGAGACACCGGTTGCCTTGGCAATATCGGCCATACTCACGCCTTTACCGCGACTTTTCTCCATTAATTGCCAGGTGGCATCCAATATTCGTGTTTTTGTATCGGTTTGTTCTCTTGACATGCTGTAAAGCATAAACTAGGCTTTACATGCTGTCAATTGACAGCATGTAAAGTAAATTCACCACTAAAAGGAGTACATCATGAATATCATTATTTTTGGCGGAACCGCCGGAACAGGCCATGAACTCGCATCACAAGCACTAGAGCAAGGCCATACCGTTACCGTATTTGCTCGTGATCCAAACAAACTAACACTAAAACATGATAATATTCATATAGTTAAGGGTGATGCTGTAAATTACACGGCTGTTGAGCAAGCACTGATTAATGACGGCAAGCGCTACGATGCGGTACTCTGTGCGTTAGGCTCACCGGCGATGGATAACACCAAACTACGCGCTAACGCCACACATAATATTGTTACAGCTATGCAAAAAAATAACATAAATCGATTAATTTGCCTGTCTGGCCATGGTGCCAATGACAGTCACAAGACTCTCCCATTGCATTACAAATACTTCATCGTGCCGCTATTATTACGCCACGTTTATGCTGACCATAATATTCAAGAGCAACACATAAAACACAGCAATTTAGACTGGGTAATTGTGCGGCCTGCCGCCTTAGTCAATAAAGCTAAAACCGGTCAATACTGGCATGGTACAGTCACAAGCGACATGCCACTGAGTCTTAAAATCGCGCGCGCCGATGTGGCACACTTTATGTTAATGCAGTTATCAGATGATCAGTATTTACGACAAACACCCAGCCTTTCTTATTTGAAATCATCAGCATCAAAAGCCAGCAGCCAACACGTTAGTGGATAACGTTCCGGTTTACACAATAGTCGATGCATGTGACGGTGCATCGTTTTTAATTACAAATGAAACAATAACCTCAATTAACGTATAATGTCGGTTATATTTCAACTCTCTTGACGTAGTTACAATTTGTAACTACAATTTAACTATGAAATTCGAATGGGACGAAGTAAAACGCACGGAAAATTTGCGTAAGCATGGGATTGATTTTATTGACATTTTCGAACTATTTGAAGGTCCAATGCTGACACGTCTCGATATGCGAAATGACTAAGGTGAAGATCGTTTAGTCGGAATTGGCTATGTCCAAAATCGAATTTTACTGGTCTGTTACCTTGAGCTTTGCTCAGGTAATATTATTAGAATCATATCAGCCCGAAAGGCACTAAGTCATGAAAGAAAAAGTTTTGAACAAGAGATCACAAACCGATTGGAATAAAATTGATCATTTATCTGATAAGGAAATTGATACATCAGATATAGCATCTTTAGATACCGAGTTCTTTAAGAATGCAGAATTGCATATTCCAACTCGAAAGCAGAGCATTACCGTACGACTCGATAGTGATGTATTAGAGTGGTATCGAAATCAAGGTAAAGGATATCAAACTAAAATTAATGCTATTTTGCGAACTTATATGGATGCACATATCAAGTAAAAAGAATATAAGACGTTCAAGTTGACTCTGTAACACGGCACTAAACTTGGTGTTATATAAAAATAAAGCCTTATTTCACTCTATGCTCAACGATTTTAACACCATTAAAAAAATCATAAAACATGCCGCGACTGAAGAACTGTTACCACGCTACACTCAGGTGACTGCGCAACACAAAGCCGATGGCAGTATCGTTACTGAAACAGACTTGGCCATGCAACATAAAATTGAATCCGAATTAAAAAAACACTATCCCAACTCAGTTTTATTATCAGAAGAAATGACACCTGAGCAACAACAAAGCGCACTAGAGTCAGGTGCGCCAGTTTGGTGCCTCGACCCACTCGATGGCACGAGTAACTACGCTAGTGGCATTCCTTACTTTGCCGTTTCTTTATCATTAATACAAAATGGCACGGTGACAATGGGACTGGTCTATGACCCGATTCGAGACGAATGTTTTACCGCAACCCAAAATGAACCGGCATTACTGAATGAGCAACCATTAAACTGTAACAACGACGTGGCTGATTTAAGTCGAGCTATGGCGATAATTGATTTCAAACGACTATCATCGGCATTAGCCGTGCGACTGGTACAACAACAACCGTTTGCATCACAACGTAACTTTGGTGCATCGGCTCTAGACTGGTGTTGGCTTGCGGCAAATCGTGGTGATATATACTTGCATGGCAAACAAAATATCTGGGATTATTCGGCAGGACATTTTATTTTTCAAAAGGCCGGTGGTTTTTCTTGCTCGTTTGATGAAAGCCCGGTGTTTAATAACAAACTTGAAGGACGTTCGGTGATTGCCGCGGTGAATCAAACTCTATATAAAAAATGGCTAACGTGGATTCAATAAAAAATTCTATACTAATTTAGTACGGTGTTGTTTCTTAATTTTTAAGCTGATGCTTTTTTTTACGCCTGCCTCATTTGCAAATTCTGGCCATTTCTCAACAGCCGTTATTACTTCATTTATAATGTCTTCTGGTTTGGAGATGCTAATAGACCGACCAGTAGAAATTAATTCTTCTTTAGTAAAATGATCGCGTTTGCCATTGACGCTCATTTGATGTTGATTCGTCCATTTTCCAGTCGAATTATGTGAATACGTCACATCATAAGCAGGAGATAATGTCCATTTTCCATTAGAGTCCATTAAGAAAGAAATATTTTTAGTGTGATCGTCTTGGTTGCGTGAAATTATATTAAATAACATTCGACGATACTGCTCACTAGCCTCAGCTTTGCTGAGACGTAATTTACGCATAACTTCAAATGCCTGCTCATAACTATAAACACCAGCGCTATTAAAATCATAATGCGCCATTCCACAGAGTGATTGCATATGCTGTTTATTACCATTTACACGGTCAAAACGTTTTGTCATAAAATGAGCACGTCCATTTTCTTCTAAAAGGCGACATTGAGTCATGTGTATACCTGCAGCTTTTGCCATAAGGTAATATGCATATTCAATACGACCATAGCCGCTAGGTTCACCTAACTCTAAATCCGTCACACCGTCGAACTTTAACAACCAATAGTCATATCCTGTTGGAACATCAGCTTGACCAGACATTACTGTACCGGCATCATTCATCGCAATAACAGCCTTCGGCCGTGCACCACCTGCTGATGTCCCAACACGTAAAATATCCAAAATTGCATCCGCATTTTCATGCTCGGTGTCAGCAAATTGAACGTTTAGCTTTTTATGTTCACTCATCACCTCTTGCGCAAGCTTAACTAGTTCAGATATTTCTACAAAAACAGACTCATCATACTGTGCAATAACGGTGGGGAAAAACTCCAAAGCGCCCATAGCACGCTTACTTGTATAACAAAGCCGCTCAACAGGACTAAAGCTTGAACTATCTCGACCATTACGTGCTAACCATGAATCAATAATACTATTACCAAATTTATCAGGTAAAACATCGGCCAACATACCGGGTAAACCTAAAAAGGTATCTTTGTTAAGCGATGGAAATGAGAATTTAGCATCCCCTGTTCTGGCATCATTCAAGCTCATCATAATAGGTGAAACATCAAACCCTTTGTTAAGGAAAGTTTGCTCATACTCAAAAACACTATAATCACGATCATCCAGCCATGATACAGCGCCAACAACGTCACCCCATAATTTAACAATAGCGGTATCAAATTTTTTCACCATTGAGACTCATCCTTTGTCAGTGATTTGCAGCGTTCACCGGATGCTCTTTTACGTACCTGACCTTGCATTTTAGCTAACTGTATCGGACTTATTGATATTTCAGGTATAAAATTATCCAGATGATCAAGTGCATCAAGTTCTCGTAAAACGGCAATAATAGTTGAAAGTTTACTACGACCAGACTCAAGTGACTTAATGGAATTTAGTGATAATGTTGTCGCTGCTGCAAGTTCTTTCTGGGTAATATTTTTTCGTAGACGAAGTGCTTTCATGCGCTTACCAAGCTCTTTTTCGAGATGCTTATCTGAAAGAAAATATAAATCCATAACAGCCTTAAATTAATCCGTAAGTACAAAATTATGTTATAAAAGCCTATAAATTAACTATTATGGTTCTTTATTTGAACATGTCAAGAAATGAACGCTAAAAGTCTTAAATAAGACTTTATACGCTTAATATGCTAGTAACAGCCTTATATAAGGCTGTTAAAATATAGACATAGTCGATAAAATAAGTAAGCTATCCCTGCCTATTGTACTGGCACGGTAAGATTAATAATAATGACATTATTTGCAGTACCACCTTTCGCAATCCCAGTTACCGCATCAAAATCATTAACGACATACACAAAATGATCTTGTGTATTACTAACCACAGATGCAGGTGGCGTATAACGTACAAGACCAGTCGGCGTTATCGTAATAGAACCTTCCAGTGTTGTCTTAGCATACGGTGTAGAAAATTGATGGCTATCAGAAAGATCAGCATCAGACACTAATGCAAACGGTAATTGAATGGCACTAAGATCAAAAGTTAATGCTGCACTACCTGCAACAACAGCATTTTCATACGTATAGGCCTCAGCACGCGGCTTTTCATTGCAGGCTAAGTCAGCCACAATACCGACCATCCAGTTTGTTTGTTTTAATACCGCACACGATTCAATTCCTAAAAAGCCGTGATAGGCTTTAGCTTTACACGGATTAGTAATAGCCGGATCGGTAAAGCCACCTGAAATAGCATCAGTCGTTACTTTATTATTGGCTAATAAAAAGTTATCAGACAATGTTAATGAACTTGATAATGCAAGAGCCGATGCCAAACTTTGATTTGGAACAGCCTAAATTGTACCGCGGCTGGTTCCTGCTATTATAACGGCTAGATTATTTGGATTTTCTGTATTAATAATTGAAGATAAATCAACAGCGTGCGCCATTGATACTCGACAAGCATCATACAAGGCTGTAAATGCTGTTGTTTCTTGATCAAACGGTCGATCAACTATAATAACACGATAACCTTGCGCCGCAAATAATTTAACCGAGCGTACCAAAAAATTACCACCAAGGCTGTTGAATTAACATTATCATACACCATGTAATCAATATTAATTGGATCTCCATTGGCTGCAAAGCGTGACGTTATAATGCCATACGATGCCGGTGCAATAGAACTAAGCCGTGCAATTATTGTTGATCTGATGTTGAAGTAACCTAGCGAATTATAAATAATTATTATATTACTTATTTAACCATGTTATAGCATCGGCTACATTTTCAAAGTATTGTATTTCACCAGAAATAAACCAACCTCCAACCTTTGCTGTTATTTCTTGCCATTTTTTATTGCCGTAAATAGCTATTTTTTCAAATTCATTTCCGTGTTTTAAACCTAGCTTAAAATCATCCCACGCAGCTCTAGCATCCCATCCTTCTAACTCAGTTCCATCAATTAATACTTTAACGTTAGGATCTTTTACTCCAGACATTGCAGAATCGATCATTGGAGTAATAATTTCATAATCTTTGTGGGTGAGCTTTCCTATTGCTTTAAGAGTAAGAAAAAAATTATCATTTGTTCTTTCAATTCCAATTGAAAGGCCGTGTCGTTTAAATGTCACTTCTAATCCCTCCAATTTAATAATTAAATCAGTTAATCCATGTTACGAAGCTAATACTGAACCTCATATTAATTATAGTACTTAAATAAAAATACTGCCAGTATCTAAACTTCGGCTGGTGTATATTTAAATTTGGTTATGATATTTTTTTCAAAGATTAATATGTTAACCATTTCATTTAGTTTTTAATGAGTATGATAAAAATAAATCATGAGCATTTTGCAATCGCCTACGATTAATCCAGTGCAAACCCACAGGTTCCGGACGGAACATGCTATGACTAAACTTACTATTTAGTAAAAATGCATTGGCAAGCGTAAATTTTGATTCAGTTTTTAAAATAGTATTTGCTATTCGTTTAGCAAAAAAATTACGTAAAGAATAATGTAGTATCACAAAACCAGAAATTAACAGAAAGCTAGAGACGGTAATCAAAATTGGTCTGGATAAAACTTCATTTAACCAAGGTGGTGAAAAAACACCATTATTCCAATAACTTTCAAAAAAACTAACAGCTAATAGACTTGAGGAAATGGTAAATAAAATTATAAATTCCCATACAATAATGGTAATACAATGGTTAGCCATCAATCTTTTGAGTTTGACAATTTGTTGTTCAATTTGATCTCGAGTATTATCGAGTTGATTTAATATTTCGGGTAAATCATTTTCTTGTGTCCAGTTTATTTTGGTTGCTAAGCTGGAATTTTTATTTAACAAACCAAGTTGATAACAGACCTTATCAAGGTTACGAAAAGCCGATAACATCAAAGAAATTTTTGGTTGTTTTTGAGTTAATATTGTTTGATCGATATCAATATTATCGTTAGTCTCGGTATTAATACTGGTATTGTTGTCAGTTGTATCATTCATAGCGGCATACCTTAATCATTTATTATAAGATTCAGGAGTTTCAGTAGTTTGAGCCTGTGTTGGTGTTTGGTAACGATTTGGTTGCATCATTCTTGGTGGAGGTGGTCCCGGGTACGGTAATGGTCCTTGAGATCCTGGGTACGGCCCATTTTGTCCACCACCACCCCAGGGTAACATACTGTTAATCGGGTTTAATGGTGTTGAAATATTACGGTTTAAACTCCACATATCACGTTGCATATTAACTGATGCATGAGCCATGACATTAATAGTTTGCGTCATAATAATCATGTTTTGCGCCACAATATCCATATTTCGATCCATGCTTCGTGTTAATGTATTCATATCCTTTGCTAAGTGTTTCACATCGGTTGCCAAACTATTAACAAGATAATAACCATAAGCAGCAAGTAATAAAAAAGCAATTAAAGCGGGATATACCATTAATTGTAATTTTCTAACATTACGTGTGTCATCATGCAATTCATTTATAATTTCAGTTTCTAGAGTCATAACATTCCTTTATTTTTTATTTAATACCATTTTAAAATTCACCTTTAGCACCACGTTTCATTATATCCTGTATTATGCTTTTGACCTGTATTGCTTCTTTTTTTAATTCATCAGGTAACGGCATACCACCGTAGATCATCATGTCCATATTTAAGGAATAGATCCAGAGACGACCTTGTTTATCTTCAAGTAATGTGATGCGACACGGTAAATACGCAGAAAAAGCATCGCTATAATCAACCATTTTTGCAGCAGTAAGTGGACTACAATACATATAAACTTTCATAAAACGAAATTTTGTACCAGTCACTTCAGTTATTTGTTGATGTAAAGGCAACTCACCAACATTTTTTATATTATATTCAGCAGCTATTGATTTCATTGCAGCTTCTACTTCGTTCGCACTCAGTCCCTCTTTCACTTGTTTTTTCCACACAGTGGCATCAGCAACGTTTCCGGTTGTTATTAACGTTGATATAATATTACTGTAAGTTGCAATAGCATTTTCGTCAAACTGTTTTAAAGTATGATAAACAGGTTCAAACTTAACAATTAGGTACATCAGTAATACTAAAGAAAATAATCCCAATGTTGCTAATGTATAAAGTAAAATTTTCATATTACTTACCTTTTTTATTATTACCGGTTGAAATCTTATTTTGATTATGCATTACATTCATAATTTCATTTACTTTTTCAGGATTAAAACGCAACACTAATGGCATTATTGATGCTAATTTCCAATAGTGTCGATGTTGAATCAATAGTTTTGCAGCAATAACATAATGTTTTATTGCTAACTCAAGTTTATGCTCACGGTAAAAAAGATTTCCAAGTTCACCATGAATATCCGGATTATCAGATAATTGTTTGATTAGAGTCATGTAGTATTTTTTTGCATTTTCAAGATCATTAAGCCAGTAAGCCTTACGTGCCTGATATAACAATATGAGTTGTTTTTTATTTAATTTAAATTGGGTTGGCGGTTTAGATACTAGTCTTGGTGCCACTGTTTTCATTACCGGTAGTATCACTCGTTTTTTCGGCATTGATTTTGATGTCATATTATCGTTTGTTTTCGGTAACGTGGGTATCTTAGGTTCTTGTAGTATTATTGGGAGTGTATCCTTAATATCTGGACTAGTACTTTCTGTTGATTTTATAGTCTGAATTAGGGAACTCTCATCATTAACAGTATTTACACCAACTTTAGATTTTGTCTTGCTACTAACCTCTGCATCAGATGCTGTAGCAAGTAAATCATCCTCAGTTATCATATTGTTTGAACGTATTTTAACTATCGATTTTTTAGTTACTATTTCAGTTGAAAATACAGGTTTAACTACATTGAGTGGTAACTTATGCTGTTGCAATGCAGCGTTAATTTGCGTTACCGGCCAACTTAATGTGCTGTACCAATCAGATGATAATTGGATACGATAATAATAGGCCACCGCAATGCCTGTTAATATTAGCAAGGGCAACAAATAGGATAAAAACCAACGTAGTGCTGTCATAATATTACCTCAATGAACTCCATCGACAATAAACAACGGTGAATATAATATCGTTGCTAACTGATTAACTTCAGTGGCGGCTTTACTTTCTACTTTAATTTCAAAACCTGCCAAACCGTTTAAACTTTTAATAGCGTATGCTGCCTCATCTGTTTCATGTACTCTACGACAATTAAAAGTCGCTTGCAGCTCCAGATCAAACACGGTAACTGATTTTTTCTTAGCAGCTAACAATACAGCCAGATTAAACGTTACCGCGCTTTTTCCAGTACCACCTTTAAGATTTCCAATTAAGGTTATCATTTTTTATATTCTCTGAATTAAAAGACATAAACAATCACGTCCCTGTGTAGTGTTTATCATTATTTTTTAGCGGGCGCTTGTGCTGGCGGAGCCTGAGTTGGGTAGGGATATCCTGGTGGTGGATAACCGCCATAAGCCCCTTGAGGATAACCATATCCTTGTCCTTGATACCCTTGATTACCGTATCCTTGATATCCTTGGTTACCTTGTCCTTGATATCCTTGGTTACCTTGTCCTTGATATCCTTGGTTACCTTGTCCTTGATATCCTTGGTTACCTTGTCCTTGATAT
>VAOX01003958.1_pt1 | contig 15968 bp, 14 predicted proteins | sample 3393891 | NCBI WGS metagenome assembly VAOX01 (sample SAMN08290429, study PRJNA428436) | hydrothermal vent metagenome | isolation source: Deep-sea hydrothermal vent chimney | place: Indian Ocean: Southwest Indian Ridge | depth 2822 m m | reverse complement strand
CCACAGCGTTGTGTCCATACCACCATTGAATCATCGCATCTTGCGCACCGGCATACACCGAATAGGATTTCCACATACTCACCGGAAGGGCAGCGCTGTTGACCACATGCAATACAGCAACGGTGACAATAAAGGCTCCGAAAAACCAGTTGGCGACATAAATATGAGGAGATTTTCGTTTCATGATAGTGCCAAAAAACACCAATGCGTAAGAAAGCCAAACTAATGTGATCAGAATATCAATCGGCCATTCCATCTCAGCATATTCTTTACCTGATGTGTAACCGAGTGGCAAAGTGATGATGGTCGCGATGATTACCGCTTGCCAACCCCAAAATGTGAAAGCTGCAAATTTGTCACTAAACAGTCTTGTTTTACAGGTTCGTTGCACCACATAGTAGCTAGTGGCAAATAAGGCACATCCTCCAAAGGCAAAGATCACTGCATTGGTATGCAGAGGACGTAGGCGGCCGAAAGAAAACCATGGCGTGTTAAAATTTAAGGCGGGCCATGCCATTTGAGACGCAATAATGACTCCGACCAACATGCCAACGACGCCCCAGACGACTGTCATGATGGCAAACTGTTTGACGACCTTATAATTGTAGAATTGTTGAGAATCCATATAAATCCTGTTGCAATGTGAAATAGGGAATTAGTTTGTGTATCTAGGTGCCAGGCCCAGATCCCAAAGAAGAACGGTGGCGACCATCATCGCGACCAATATAACGAGCCCAGCCGCGAGTACAGCGCTTGAAAACAAAAACCCGCGATCTTTGGATATGCCCATCATAATGGGAACGCCTGTATATAATAGGTATATGGAGTACGCTAGTGCAGGCAGGGCCGCAAGCATGTTTAGCCAGAGAATGGGGTAAACCCCCATAATTCCCACAAGTAAAATAGGGGTAAGCATGTAGGCAGTGAGGCCTATGCAGCGTGGCAAGGGTTGTTGTTCCCCATAGGTTTTTGACATCCAGTGGATTAACGCACCCACGCTAAAAATTCCGACTAGAATCGAGGCAAACATCAATATTGAGTAAGTGGCTGCGATCCCTATAGTGAGTTTATGGATCATATCGCCCATTGGCCAACCCACTTGACTGAGACCAATAAAAAAAGCGATGGGGGATAGTGTCGCTAACAATATAACGTGAGAGCAATAACATTTTCCAATTGAACAGTTTTCTTTACGAATTTTTTTCCATTCTGATTCAGGGTCTTTAAATAGGCCCACAATATGATTAAATAACATCTATTTACCTCATTACATGATGAGTGTCAGGGGATGAGAACGAGTTTATTGTTCTATCTTATGGTTTTGGTTTAACCCGCTAGTACTGCGTTGCAATTTTACATAGTATGAAGAGACCAATAATTGATATAAATCAAAAAAGTGTCACTCGGATGCTTTATAATGTGGCCGCGTCCAAATGAGCTAGACTATGAATCAATTATCCAACCCAAAAAAATCCATAACGCACTGTTTTCATTGCGGTTTAGAAGTTCCTTTGGGGTTCTCTATTTCTGTAGAAATTGCAAACCATGCTCGCCCTATGTGTTGCTACGGATGCGAAGCGGTGGCTCAAACAATAGTGGATACCGGTAACGAAGAATATTACCACCACAGAACTGAATCAGCGACTACTGCGGGCGACATTGTACCTGAGTTTTTACAACAAATCAGCCTTTATGACCATGATCGACTACAAAACGAGTTTGTTCGAAGCGCTGGCGATGATCTGAAGGAAGTTGATCTAATTCTGGAAGGGATCACCTGTGCGGCTTGCTTATGGCTCAACCAGAATCACTTACAGTCTTTATCGGGGGTGAGTCAAGCGGCTGTTAATTACTCTACTCACAGGGCACACGTGGTTTGGGACCCTGCCGTGATTAAGCTTAGCGAAATAATCGAAGCGATTGCTTGTATTGGCTATATGGCGCATCCCTATGATGCACGACGTTATCAGGCAGTCTATCAAAAGCAAAAAAATATTTTGCTAAAGCGCATGGGGGTTGCCTATGTGTTAGGAATGCAAATTATGATTATGGCGGTCGCTTTATACAGCGGGCGCTGGTCAGGTATGGCACAAGAATACAGTGAGATGTTTCGTTGGATAAGTTTTGCTTTAGTGATTCCGATCTTTATCTACTCTGCAAAACCATTTTATGAATCAGCCTGGATCGATATCAGGTACCGGCATGCAGGTGTTGATGTCCCGGTGACGATAGGGCTGACGATTGCAATGGTTTCTTCTGTAGTTTCGACTATTAGCGGGCAAGGTGAAGTGTACTTTGATTCAATTGCTATGTTTGTAGCGCTTCTATTATCGGCGCGTTACCTTGAACTCACAACACGTTACGGTGCCGCACAGTTATCAGAACGTTTTGGTCAGAGTGTTCCAGTCAAGGCTCATCGAGTAACAAGTAATACTGAAGACTTGGTAATGGCGGCAGACCTTCAGGTAGGAGATAAAGTACGTGTACGCCCAGGCGATACTATTCCCTGTGATGGTCTTGTGCTTGAGGGTAGCTCTTGTGCTGACGAATCTTTATTATCAGGAGAAAGCGAGCCGGTCAGTAAATTGGTGGGTAGTCGAGTGATCGGGGGGACCATTAATATAGATGGCATCCTGTTCGTTGAGGTACAGCACTTATCGTCAGACTCAATTTTTTCGAGCGTTGTAAAGATGATTGAGAAGGCACACTTTGAGAAACCTTCCTGGACTCGAATGGTCGACAGGCTAGCACCCTGGTTTGTACTCAGTGTACTCAGTGTTGGATCTTTAGTGGCATTTTACTGGTTCTATTACTATCCGGCGGACTGGGTTTGGGTGACTGTATCGGTGCTCATTGTGAGTTGTCCTTGCGCCTTGTCACTTGCGACTCCACTGGCCTTATCGGCAGCGACAAAAAATTTAATGGGGCATGGAGTTCTGGTGGGTAGCGCTCAGTTATTTGAAATATTACCGTTAGCGAAATATTTTGTTTTTGATAAGACAGGAACATTAACGACTGGAAAATTCGAAATAGACGCGGTCATTACGTTCGATACTGTTTCAGAATTAGATCTCTTACAAATAGCGGCGAGTATTGAACAATATTCTGAGCATCCTTTAGCGCAAGTCATTATCACGAAAAATACACGAGAGCTATTGCTAGTGAGTGATTACCTGAATACCCCAGGAAAAGGCTTGAGTGGTAAAATTTCGGGTGCTCACTATTACATTGGCTCACGTGAATATGTGATTCAGAAGAGTCAGTGTACTCAACAAAAAAATATTAAATTAGATGATAAGGGTCAAACAGAAATATGGTTGGCTAAACAAGGTGAATTGCTTGGATGCATTGCGATGAGTGATAGCTTGCGTCCTGGAGCAAAACGAATGATTGACTATTTGCAGAAAAATTCTTACAAAATTGTAATGTTGAGTGGGGATAATCGCCGTGCGGTAAAATACTTTTCAGATAAGTTAGGAATTGAGTGCGCAGTTGCAGAAATGTTGCCACAGGATAAACTGGATTATATTAAGGGATTACAGGTCGATAATCACCAGGTCGTAATGGTGGGTGATGGCGTGAATGATGCGCCTGTTTTGAAACAGGCAGATGTGTCTTTGAGTCTAAAAAATAGTACCGATCTGGCGATAGCAAGCTCGGATTGTGTGATATTATCGGAGAACTTGTTACGAATCGTAGACTTGCACAAGTATGCCAATAAAACGCGCCATGTTATACGGCAAAATATAGTTTGGGCGATTAGTTATAATCTAACTGTGTTACCATTAGCGGCAAGTGGATTGGTGTTTCCCTGGTTAGCAGCGAGTGGCATGGCGCTTAGTTCTTTTGTGGTGACTTTGAATTCCATGCGTTTATTACGGAACCGCTTGTCCCTGGCGGACTAACAGATTAAATAGCGGCTTAACAAGTTAAATAGTTTTTATTTCCGGAAATTAATATTATGGAAGTTCTTTATATCTTAATCCCGATTGCGCTTTTGTTGGTGGCACTAATCCTCGGCCTTTTTTTCTGGGCAATAAAAAGCGGTCAATTTGACGACCTTGAAGGGCCTGCATGGGAAATTTTAATGGACGATGATAAGCAAGCGATTAAAGAAAAGCCATCAATAACTCCAGTAGTCGATAAAGAATAGAACTGCCTTCTGTCGCTTGCTTCGTATCAGAATTTGCGATCACTATATTGAAAGTAAAATAAATATAGTCGACTCTCATGGCTCTTATTTATAAATAGTATCGAATAATCAGGATATTAGATATTAATGATGTATACTGTAAGGCCAAGTGGGGTATATGGTGCCTTTTATTGCGTCTAAAAATGAACCATCCCAAACTAAATTTCAGGAATGTTTATGGTTCACCCAATTATCGAAACTCTCCTGTGGCGACATGCCATAAAAAAATATGATGCTAGCAAAAAAATTCCTAAAGAGGATCTTGATGTGCTCTTTGAGGCAATGCGCCTCTCTCCATCATCTATTAATTCTCAACCATGGAAGTTTGTGGTCATTGAAAGTGCAGAAGCAAAAGAACGAATGAGCAACACGTTTGCCCAGAAACATCAATATAATCAGCCTCATGTTTTTGATAGCTCACAAATTATTCTCTTTGCTTACAACCCACGTTACACTCGTGATGACTATGCCAAAGTGGTAGACAAAGGTATTGAAGACAAACGAACCAAACCAGAAGATAGAGAAAGTGCCTTTGGTGTCTTTGTGTTTGCTGAGTCGAATACCGATGAAACGGGTAACACAAGTCATTGGACAAAAGCACAAACTTATCTTGCTCTTGGGAATACGTTACACACCTTGGCGCGACTCAAAATTGACTCAACACCGATGGAAGGTATTGATACTGATTTAGTGAACGAAGAGTTTAAAAAAGAGCTTGATGGCTTTCAATGCGATGTTGCCTTGGCTATTGGCTATCATCATGAAGACGATTTTAATTCAAAGCTGCCTAAGTCACGACATCACTTGGATAATATTTTAGTGCGAATCTAATAATATATACACAGCGAAAATAAGCAGACACTGTGGGTATTTTAGTTATACCGACATATCTATCAAGATATTAACTTGGGATTACTATGACCACAGACGATAAAGCATCTCGGGTGTCACCGCCTAGTATACTTTCTTTTGTAAAAGATCTGCCAAATTTATGTTCACTTGCAGGATTGGCTTGCACACTTTTAGCTATTTACTTCAGCATTTTGGGTGTTTATTCCGCGGCAATGATCGGCATGATCTGGGCGGTCGCCTTTGACTGGGCAGACGGTCTTATCGCACGAAGAATGAAAGGGCGAACAGGAAACGATCGCACTTTTGGTGGGCAACTTGATGTATTAATCGATATTGTTAGCTATGGTGTTGCGCCGGCTGTTCTTCTGTTGAGCTATGGAAAGTTTGAGCCACTATTTTTAGCAGGTGCTTTTTTAATGCTGGCTGCCAGTGCAATACGGTTGAGTTATTTTAGTACCTTTGGCCTTGCGGGCGGAACGAAATATACAGGGTTGGCTCTTGATAACAATAATATAATACTCGTTGCCATTTTTTTATTAGAAGGCGTTTTTAGTGGAAGCGTTTTTACGGTTATTCTGTATATAAGCGGTCTTACTCTTGCTGCATTGAATGTGTCACAAATCAAAACCCCCAAGCTTTCTGGTAATCCAGTTAACGTTTATATCCTTGCTATTTATACTCTTGGGATAACTGCAATCTATGGCTGGAAACTTTTATAGAAAATAACGAGATTGACAAAAAATTAACGAAAATCACTTTTATATGGAATTAAATTAACATAATGGTTGTATATACGGTTGGTACTTTTGATTTATTACATGTCGGGCATCTTGCTTTACTGGAATATTGCGCCTCACTCGGTGCAACCGTGGCAGTGGGTGTTGCCTCTGATGAGGTCGTCATGCTGTATAAACCAAATGTCCCTGTTATTCCACTCGATCAACGAATTGAAATGCTTAAGGCCTTACGTTGTGTTGATATTGTTATGCCCTACCATGAGCTTGATTACTTAACGGTGTGTAAGGAAGTTAAAGCTGATATTTTTGTCATTGGTGAAGACTGGGGAAAGAAACCCCATAATAAAGGTGTCGAAGATTATATGAAAGAACATGGGAGGAAAGTTGTTCAAGTTCAATATAACCCAAGAACATCATCGACAGAAATAAGGAAGTCGGTTATTTCAATAGACAATACAGGTAAAAGAAATTAGTAATGGTAGTAGAGGATAGACTACGTCCCGACTCGGGAGACCGCTCGAGCATTGCTCAATCTTAAGCATTGACCACCGCAGAAGATGATAAAGTATCCGTCGCAGAAAGCTTGTATCTTATATGTATATTTTTAGGGCTCACCAATTTCATGTCTAGAGATTTGGAGATGAACCAGGTTATCTATGCTACTAGCGTAAACCTTCTGGTGGCTAATACTTTATGAGTTAGCCATGGGTCCGATCTCATTAGATGTCAAGATTCCCCCGTCCTTATTCCTTACTGGTATTATGTCTATTTCAGACTAGTCTTATTCTCATGGATGATTCAAATACGCTAAGCGACAACGTATTTCTTGAAAATGAAATGCCTCTAAAAATTATTCCGATCGACAATATGCCTTCTGATAGTCAATTTGTACATATGAATTCGCATAATGAAAAAGTACTCTCGCAAGTGATGGCACTGGACAGTTTTTCTGGTGAAACAGAAGAAGACTCCGAAACAAGCGCTGATATTGTAAGAATGGAGCATAAGCTTAATTTATTGTTGGACATGGTTGGCATTCTGGTTTCCAAGGACTCTGACTTGCCATCGAAAAAGAAAGTCATTATCTATTCTGAACATATAGACTGGATTCAGCCGCGTCCATTTGCAGAGGCTACTATCATTGAGCTTAAGATATGGTTACGACCAGACTATCCAAAAGCACTTCATTTGTACGTTCATTTCGAGAATACTGGTCCGCTAGAAAATGCTTATCTTGTACGAACACGTTATCTTGGGCTTAATGAATGCGTAGTGATGCAGCTCGAGAAACTCATATTTCGGCATCATCGACGAGTAATAGCCCAGTCAAGACTCGAATAATTATCAATTATAGTGGCCTTATTTATATAAGGTTATTTTGAATCGAGATTATCCCTTATGAGTGAGTTACTAAGCGTTAATTCAAGCGTTACGACAGTTTTTTGACAGAATAGCAAGTCGGTGCTTTACTAAACGGTACACATAGCTAAGTGCGATTTTCAAAAACAACATTTTGAGGCAAGGCATGAAGAAAGAAACCAGTTCACCAAATGATGTGAGAGGACAGGTTATTGTAGTTGACGAAGATGTGCAGCGCGCTGAACGGCTGAAAATAATTTTGGAATTTATTGATTATCGCGCTTATATTTTATCTGATATTAGTCAGTGGGATAAGTCGAAGGTAGATGGAGGGGCGTTGGAGTCCGTGTTAATAGGAAACTGCAATGCCAATGGAAAGCTTGAAGCCTTGATCCACGATATAGAGGAGATGGATCCGAATACCGCGATTTTGAGTTTGTATGAAGAAAGTCAGCCAAAGAATCAAGAGGGTTGGGCGCGCAAGGTTTTGGGGTATATTCATACTCCCTTTCGTTACGATAATGTGTTTAATGCATTACAAAAAGCGCAGGTGTACCGCGAAAGTCGTGAACGTTGTGGTACGCGGCGCCCAGTTGAGTTATTTAGGAGCCTGGTCGGCAGTAGCCGCAAGGTGAAGCAGATACGACACCTCATCGAGCAAGTCGCCGAGACTGATGCGTCAGTATTGATATTGGGTGAATCAGGAACCGGAAAAGAGGTGGTTGCCAGAAATATTCACTATTATTCAAAGCGACGAGATAAGCCCTTTGTTCCCATAAATTGCGGAGCGATCCCTCCTGAGTTATTGGAAAGCGAGTTGTTTGGGCATGAAAAAGGAGCCTTCACTGGTGCGATTAGTATGCGTCAGGGGCGTTTTGAGCTTGCGGAAGGTGGTACTTTGTTCCTGGATGAAATTGGCGATATGCCATTACCGATGCAAGTTAAATTGCTACGCGTATTGCAAGAACGTACTTTCGAACGAGTAGGCAGTAATAAGAGTCTGAAAACTGATGTTCGTGTTATAGCGGCGACGCATCGTGATTTAGATGTACTGATCAAAGACGGGGGCTTTCGCGAGGATTTATATTATCGCCTTAATGTTTTTCCTATAGAAATGCCGCCATTAAGAGAACGCGTTGAAGATATTCCTTTATTAATCAATGAGCTTATTGCCAGGATTGAACACGAAAAGCGTGGCTCGGTTAGAATGACACCGGCAGCGGTGATGGCGCTTTGCCAGTATGGTTGGAATGGAAATGTAAGAGAGCTTGCTAACCTGATTGAACGGATGGCAATTTTACATCCTTTTGGCGTGGTGGATGTTAAAGAACTTCCTGAAAAATATAAACCTGACGCAATGGCCACTAGTGCCGTTTATGCTGATCAGGTGAATGATGCCGCCGCGACCGAGGCAAACATGAATGCCGTGATGATCGATCAGGAAGACGAGCAGGAATATAATGCCCGTTTGCCACGGGATGGTATCAACCTCAAAGAACACTTAAGTAATCTTGAGGTTAGTCTAATTCGGCAAGCCTTAACTGAAGCGAATGGTGTGGTAGCGCATGCAGCAAAATTGTTAAATATGCGCAGGACAACCTTGGTTGAAAAATTACGAAAATATGGTATTTAATGACATAATCCTTGGGGTTGATGCAATTTAGTTAGCCCCCGTTTTCTTGATACTTCCCTTAATCCTAAAGTGTTATTCGTCAGAACAAGCAGTGAGTTCTGGCGACTTCTTGACATTTTAATCTTGAATCCATTGTAGCCCCTTGATTTTAATTTAAATTATGCTCGGGCATAGTTATTGCACCTAAGCCCTTAGCAAAGTAATGAACATAAAATAACGCACTAATATTGAGTTTGCCTGGGGGCGTGAAATGCAAACAACACAGGATAAAAAAACAGAAGAGCTTGAAAGTGCCTTTAGTACTTTTAATACCCTATCTGCGCAATTAGCTGAATCCTATCAAGTTCTCGAGAATCGAGTCAGTGTCCTTACTGACGAATTAAATAAATCCAGACATGAACGTGAACGGCAGTTGGCTGAGAAAGAGCGACTGGCAAACCGCTTGTCACTTTTGCTTGACCTGTTACCGGGGGGGGTTGTTGTCCTAAACGGTGAAGGTATTATCACTGAGTGTAACCCTGCCGCGATGGATTTATTGGGTGAGCCCCTCGAAGGATTATCCTGGCATCAAGTGATTGAGAGGTCTTTTACGCCTGATATTGATGAGGGTAGTGAAGTCAATTTAAGAAATGGTAAGCGCGTGACAATGAGTAGCCAGTCTTTGGGTGATGAGCCTGGCCGTATAGTGTTGATTACTGATGTAACGGAACAACATGCGATGCAAACAATGCTCAACCGGCATTATCGTTTGTCGACTATGGGTGATATGGCCGCTAGTCTCGCCCATCAGGTGCGAACTCCTTTGGCCACTGCCTTGCTCTATATTTCTCATCTCAATAAACCGACGATTGACGATAACGATAGGTTACGCACCTTGGAGAAAGTCATTTCACGTTTGAGATATCTTGACCATATGGTCAATGATATGTTGCAGTACGCAAAAAGTGGAACCTTTGAAATGGAATGTGTCGACATGGGTCAATTATTGGATGACGTATCACAATCCCTGGAACCACAAATTAAACTGCTCAATGGTTCCCTGACTATAGATTCGAAGTTACGTAGTAAGCAGATCAAAGGTAATCACGATGCCTTACTTGGTGCGTTAATCAATATTGTCAATAACGCCATCCAGATAAAAGGAGAAGGGATCAAAATTGCGATAGGGTGCAAAGAGGTTCGTGCCGGGAAATTAAAAATAATGATTTCAGATAACGGGCCTGGAATTGATGATGATGTGCTCCCCGACTTGTTTACCCCATTTTTTACGACTCGACCAGACGGGACAGGCTTAGGTTTAGCGGTAGTACATACTATTATTGAAGCCCATCATGGGTATATCGATGCGATGAATGAACCCGACGGTGCTGTGTTTACCATTGGTTTACCTTTGGCTAATCAAGGTGAATTATTAGGTAAGGTTTTCAATAGCAAGAATCAACAAACTTCAGTCGCAATGCCAATGTTGCGACAGAATGCAAGTAACAAGGGGTAGATTATGACAGCAGGATCAGTTTTAGTCGTTGAAGATGATGCATCATTACGTGAAGCCTTGTGCGATACACTGGAAATGGCAGGATATCAGACCCTCTCAGCGGCCGACGGTAAAGCGGCAATCGCGGTGTTGGACAAAGAGCGCGTCAATATGGTCGTAAGTGATATTCAAATGAAACCCATGGATGGCGCTACTTTATTAAAAAAGATAAAAAAACTGGATCCTGGGTTGCCAGTAGTATTGATGACTGCCTACGGTACGATTCAGAAAGCCGTTCAGGCGATGCGTGAAGGTGCAGTTGATTATTTGGTTAAGCCGTTTGAAGCCGAAGTGTTGGTCAATATGGTGAGTCGTCTGCTCGTAGAAGGTGCGCCACATGGAGAGGTTGATCTTGTTGCGGTAGATCCGGAAAGTAAAGAGCTACTAACTTTAGTGCGTAGAGTGGCACGCAGTGAAGCGACTGTTTTATTGTCGGGTGAAAGTGGTTGTGGCAAAGAAGTTTATTCACGTTTTATTCATCAATACTCTGAACGCGGCAGCGGCCCGTTCGTGGCGATTAACTGTGCTGCAATTCCTGAAAATATGCTTGAGGCAGTATTGTTTGGCTATGAGAAAGGAGCGTTTACGGGGGCTTACCAATCGAATCCCGGTAAGTTCGAGCAAGCGAATGGGGGCACGATTCTACTGGACGAAATTTCTGAAATGGATCTAGGTTTACAGGCGAAGTTATTGCGTGTGCTTCAAGAAAGAGAAGTGGAACGACTGGGAAGTCGTAAGGTGACTAAGCTTGATGTAAGAGTAGTGGCCACCACCAATCGTGACTTACGGGAAGAGGTAAACGCTGGACGGTTTCGTGAAGATCTTTATTACCGTTTAAACGTTTTTCCTTTGTCTATTACGCCGTTACGTCAGCGTAAACTTGATATTCTTCCATTAGCCAAAAGAATTCTGGCGAAAGAGAGTCGGCCCGGTTTACCTATCCCGATTCTAACTGAAAGTGCTGAGCAACGGCTTGTCGATCATAGTTGGCCGGGCAATGTTCGAGAATTATGTAATGTAATTCAGCGGTCCTTGATATTAAAATCCGGCGATTCAATTACAGACGAAAATATATATTTTGAAGCCGCCGCGAAACCGCCAAGAGAGCGCCCCTGCATTCGAGGTAATGCGACTGATACTATTCAGGATAGTAGCTTTATGGAGCGTGAACCCCAGGTGGCTGATTATTCTGCTCAATCAAATACTAGCTCAGCGAAGGTTGGTGATACTCAGGCCGATCACGAAGATTTGGCGGTGGTGAGTGAAGACGGCAATGGTGATCTTAAATCCAATGAACAACGAATCATTCTTGATGTGCTGCGTGACGAGCGTGGGAGCCGAAAACGTACTGCAGAGCGACTTGGTATTAGTCCGCGAACACTGCGCTATAAGTTGGCAAAAATGAGAGACTCGGGTATTCAATTACCCAATTAATACAGTATCAAGTGAGCACTAATTATTTAAAGGAAATTACCAGGAGAGAAAAGCGATGAGTGACATTGGAATCCAAAATGTACTGGCGCAAATGAAAGTAATGGCTGCTAAAGCCCATGGTCTGGAAACCTCCCCCTCTGCGGAGGCAGGGCAAGCAGACTTTTCTTCGTTGCTAAAGAAATCGATCGAAGCAGTTAATGCTACGCAAAAAGAGGCTGGAACTCTAAGTAGCTCGTTTGTGGCGGGTGACCAAAATGTCGATCTAGCCAAAGTAATGGTTGCGTTGCAAAAGGCGAATGTTTCGTTTCAAGCGATGACGCAGGTGCGTAATAAATTGGTAGATGCATACCGTGAAGTGATGCGGATGCCGGTATAAATCTCAGGCTTTTGAATCTGGATAATTAATTATGGCGATAGTGAAAGCAGAAACACTACAGGGGTTTAGTCACTTACCTGCATTGCGGCAACTCGGCTTAATGGTGGCGCTTGCTGCCAGTGTGGCTTTAGGAGTGGCTGTGGTACTGTGGTCGCAAACGCCTGATTATAGCCTTCTCTATGGAAATTTGACGGGTAAAAATGCAGGACAGGTACTCGAGTCACTGCAAAAAATTGGAGTGAAATACAAGCTTGATTCAAAGAGCGGTGCGATTATGGTCCCTGCAGCGGACGTGCACAAGGCGCGAATTCATCTCGCCAAAGAAGGGTTGCCCAAAGGAACAGGGCGAGGCCTGGAGTTTTTGAGTGAAGAAGAATCCTTTAAGACCAGTAAGTTTACGCAATATCGGCGGTATATACATGCGCAAGAAATAGAGTTGGCGCGTTCAATAAGCACTATTGCTAATATTGAAAGCGCTAGAGTGCATCTCGCGATACCTGAGCGCAGTACTTTTATTGGACGCTCGCAATCCAAGCCTAAAGCGACAGTGATCGTAGGTCTTTATGGAGGGCGAAATCTTGGCTACGGACAAGTTAAGGCTATTGTGCACATGGTGTCTTCCAGTATTCCTGGTCTGGCAAATAGTAGTGTGTCCGTGATAGATCAAAATGGACGATTACTGACTCGTGGTGGAAAAGACGGTAACTTCGCTATGTCAGATGGTCAATTTGATTACAAAAATCGAATAGAGCATCGTTATATACGCAAAATTGTTGATCTAATTACACCTATTGTAGGCGAAGGTCGGGTGCGTGCCAAAGTGGAGGCGGATTTAGTCTTAACCAGGGTAGATCAAACACGTGAAAGTTATAACCCGGACTATCCTGCGATTAGTAGTGAGACGATAATTAAGAACAAAAGTACAGGGACAAATGGGCCATCAGGCGTGCCGGGCTCTTTAAGTAATCAGCCACCAAAGACGGGCTCTATAACACCCACAAAGAAAACAAAAGTTAACAGTGACCGGACGGGACGTAGCTCGAGCCGGATCACCCGCAATTATAGGAATGACAAAACTATTAGTCATATTCGCACCGCGCCAGGTAAAGTGAGGCGTTTGTCTATAGCGGTGTTAATCGATGATAAGCGTTCCGTCGACGATGAAGGGGCAGTGGTTAAAACGCCATTAACGAAGAAGGAAATCGCTCAATTTACGGCGCTAATAAAGGAAGCGACTGGGTTTAGTGCTAAAAGAGGGGATACTATAAAAGTATCAAACGTCTCTTTTTATATTCCACCAGCCCCTAAAGCATTGCCGGCTACTCCTTTACTGGAACAGCCCTGGGTTTGGACAGTCGCCAAGCAAGCGGTTGGAATTATAGTGGTGCTAATTCTATTTTTTGCAGTATTGAAGCCGATAATGCGAAGCCTTGCAGAGAAGGGTGTTGAGGCGAATAAAATTCAAGCATCGCAGCCCGCGTTAGAAGGGCAGGCAATACAACAGCAAACAGTCAATGGAGAGCAGCAGAATGCTTTACCGAATCCTGGCGGTTCACGTTATGACGAACAATTAACAGTGGCAAAAAATATGGTGGGGCAAGATCCAGGTCGAGTAGCGCAAGTGGTTAAGAATTGGGTGTCGACCGATGGGTGATGGCGGAAAGCTAAGCGGGACAGAACGCGCAGCAGTATTACTCATGAGTTTGGGTGATGATATGGCTGCGGATGTGCTTAAGCTTATGGGGCCTAAAGAAGTACAAAAAATCGGTGGTGCCATGGCGAATATGACGAACATTACCAAACAGGAAGTGACCACCGTTCTTGACGAATTTGTCCAGGTTGTGGATGATCAAACGGCCCTCGGAATAGATTCGGAAGATCGTGTTAAGAAAATGCTAACGCGTGCGTTAGGAGAAGAAAAAGCAGGTGGCTTGATAGATCGAATATTACTGGGAAGAAGTTCCAAGGGGCTTGAAGCGTTAAAATGGATGGATTCGAGATCAGTAGCAGAAGTAATACGGCTTGAACATCCACAAATCATCGCCATTGTTCTGGCTTATCTTGATAGTGATCATGCTGCTGAAGTGTTAGGGCAAATGCCAGATCGCTTGCGACCAGATATTTTAATGCGCATAGCGTCACTCGATGGCATTCCACCTCAAGCCTTACATGAGCTTGATGGTATTATGGAAAAACAGTTTTCCGGCAATAATAACGTAAAGTCTTCCTCTGTGGGGGGGGTCAAATGTGCGGCTAATATTCTTAATTTCATGGATTCTTCAAACGAGTCTGAAGTGATGGAGAATATACAGGAAGTGGATGCAGAGTTAGGTGACAAAATTCAGGACTTGATGTTTGTTTTTGATAATCTAAGTGAGATCGATGATCGTGGCATTCAAGCGTTGTTACGAGAAGTTTCTTCTGAGTCTCTCATTCTTGCAATGAAAGGGGCAGATGAAGAACTCAAAGAAAAAATATTTAAAAACATGTCAAAACGCGCTTCTGAGATGTTACGCGATGATCTCGAAGCTAAGGGGCCTGTCCGTTTAAGTGAGGTTGAAACGGCACAGAAAGAGATATTAACTATCGCACGTCGATTGGCCGATTCAGGTGAAATTGTATTGGGCGGAGCGGGGCAGGAACAGTTTGTCTAAAATTATTTCAAAAGATGAGGCACTCGGTTTTGAGGCGTGGGATATTCCATTGGTCGATGCAGGGGCTGGGGTACGATCAAGTGGTGGTAAGGGTCTCAAAAAATATCTTAATGCCAAACAGCTGGAAGAAATTTATAAACAGGCGTATCAAGAAGCATGGAAGCAAGGTCAGCAACAAGGCTTGCAGGCGGGCGAACAATTAGTTCAAGACAAAATCAATATACTAGGGCAATTATTTAATGCCTTGGCATCACCACTGCGAGAACTGGATGGGACTGTAGAAGCAGAAATAGTCGAATTGGTTATCGTATTGCTAAAGCAATTGGTAAGACGTGAGTTAAAGCTTGAGCCAGGGCAGGTAGTCGCGGTAGTGAAAGATGCTTTGCGCGCTTTACCCTTATCGGCAAGAAATATACAAGTTCGTCTCAACCCTGAAGATATTCGCCTCGTCTCGGATGCCTTGGGTGCGCCAGGTGAAAATCAACATTGGCAATTAATTGATGACCCTGTAATTAGTCGTGGGGGGTGTAAGGTAGTGACGAATACGTCACAAATAGATTCAACAGTGGAGTCACAAGTGGCTAGTTTGATTGCCCAGGTTTTTGGCGATCAGCGTAGTAAAGATGAATCAGGCAGTGATCGAAGTTGAACTTTGCTTTATTTATTGCATAGACAACATTCAAATTTAATCATTAAAAGTAGAATTTTATGTCCCATCCAATGCTAAATCACAATGAACGCTGGAGTGTTTCCCTTAAACAATATCGAGACCAGGTCAGACCTTTGACAGTAATGGTTGAAGGTAAGTTGTCGCGTATGGTCGGGCTAACATTGGAAGCAGTAGGGTGTCAGGCTGCAATCGGCTCACATTGTCAGGTATTAGGCGCTAATAATGTTTCTATAGAAGCGGAAGTGGTAGGGTTTTCGGGTGAGAAGTTATATTTAATGCCAACGGGTAGTATACAAGGCCTGATGGTTGATGCGCGTATTATACCGACTGATCATATTTATAAGGCGGCAGTTGGAGATGCCTTGCTAGGGCGTGTCATTGGCGGGTCAGGTGAACCACTTGATGGCAAAGGTCCGATTGAGACTGTAGAACAAATGGCGTTAACGGGTAAACAAATAAATCCTTTACAAAGATCTTCCATTGTAGAGCCACTGGATGTTGGTGTTCGTTCAATTAATTCGTTGTTG
>VAOX01023978.1_pt1 | contig 15986 bp, 11 predicted proteins | sample 3393891 | NCBI WGS metagenome assembly VAOX01 (sample SAMN08290429, study PRJNA428436) | hydrothermal vent metagenome | isolation source: Deep-sea hydrothermal vent chimney | place: Indian Ocean: Southwest Indian Ridge | depth 2822 m m | reverse complement strand
GCCGTGAAAGGGCGATGTCCTAGGCCTCTAGACGATGGGGACCTAAACCGAGGTGGCATTCTACCCGTCCGAGAAAGAAACCGCAAACAGTCTCTCAACTTCCAGACCAACGCCAAACTCCGCACTAACAAAGCCTTTTTGGTGGAGGTAAGCGGGATCGAACCGCTGACCTCTTGCATGCCATGCAAGCGCTCTCCCAGCTGAGCTATACCCCCCGTCAAAGACCGCGTATTGTAAATACCGCCCTAGTTTTTGTCAATGAGCGCGAGAAACCTTAGCTGCCATTCTTGGACAGTTTCAGTAATTGGCTGCGCATACGCTTCAAGACTTCATCCCGGCCCACCAGCGCCAACACGCTATCCACTGGCGGCGTCTGCGTTTCCCCGGTCACTAACAACCGCAGCGGCATCGCCACTTGAGGGAATTTCATGCCATGAGTGGCCACGCAAGCTTTCAACACGCCGTTGATAGTAACGTGGTCCCACGATATTTCGGCGAAACGATCAGCCAGTTCGTCCATAATAGGCAAGGTAGCTGAGGTCAAATATCTGGCGACCAGTTCCGGCGAAGGATCAAGTGGGCGGTAGAAATAAGTGGCTGAATCGGCCAGTTCCTTCAATGTGTTTACTCGTCCTTTAACCAACGCGACAACCGCCTCCATCGGAGGGCCACTTTCTGAGTCACAACAATCATCTGCAAGAAAAGAGGTGACTAATTGAGATAGCCGGCCGTTATCCGCTGTCTTAAGATATTGCTGGTTCAGCCACGATAGTTTATCCGGGTTAAACTGGGCTGGCGATTTGCTTAAACCGTCCAAGTGAAACCAATCGACAAATTGTTCCAGAGCAAAGATCTCCTCGTCACCGTGGCTCCATCCCAATCGCGCCAAATAATTCAGCAACGCTTCCGGTAAATAGCCTTCATCTCGATACTGAGTGACACTGACGGCGCCGTGCCGTTTAGAGAGCCGCTCACCATCTGCGCCCAGAATCATCGGTATATGAGCATAGTGCGGGATAGGCGCACCCAACGCTTTAAGAAGATTAATTTGGCGAGGAGTATTGTTGAGGTGGTCATTACCGCGAATCACATGACTTATTTCCATATCCCAGTCATCTACAACCACACAGAAGTTATAGGTAGGACTACCGTCAGCGCGAGCGATAATCAAATCATCCAACTCGCTATTGCGGATCACCACGCGTCCCTGAGCAAGGTCGTCAATGACCACCGCGCCGTCTAGCGGCGTTTTAAAACGTATCACCGGCTTTATCCCGGCAGGCGGTGTCGCGGTAGCGTCGCGCCAGCGGCGGTCATAACGCGGTTTGAGTCCGACGGCAAGTTGTTCCTTTCGCATCTGCTCCAGCTCTTCCTTGCTGGCGTAGCAGTAATAAGCATTCCCTTCATCCAACAACCGCTGGATCACCTCGCGATAACGAGCTGTCCGCTGAGTCTGATAAAACGGCCCTTCATCATAATCTAAGCCAAGCCACGCCATCGCATCCAAAATCGCCTGCACCGACGCCGGGGTGGAGCGTTCTCGGTCGGTATCCTCTATTCGCAAAATGAAACGGCCTTGATGCTTGCGGGCATAAGCCCAAGAAAATAGCGCAGTACGAGCACCACCGATATGCAAATAACCGGTGGGGCTGGGAGCAAAACGAGTGCGAACCATAATTTTAAGGATACCAGAGAGGAAAAGACGTATTTTACGCCAATCTTGTCACGCCACCAGGTACGTGCGCCTGGTGGCGTGACAAGAAGAAATTAATTTTCCGCATACCGCCTTGCTGGATCAATTGAACCCTGAACATACATTGCTTCGGTTGGCAGCTCATATCACCTGAGGCTATTTTGAAATTGAGTTTACCGCCACTGTATTCCACTCAAGGACGGCCCGCCAAACTCACTCGGCTCATAGTTGGCTCATCGATTCTCAAGCACCTGAGAGACATCAGTAACGAGGTTTTGATCGAACACCATGGGACGCTACCCACGCCAACAAATGTTTTGTAGTAAGACAGCATTTCAGCAGAAGCTTCCTTGCGAGCCCGCGGACACGGCCTATTTTCGAAAACGTATCGGGCCAGGACGTTGTTCAATTTCTGCCAGAAAATAACGATCGCCACATCGTCCATGGGTCCTTCCTTACACCTCTTCTTGTGGCATTTCTCGAATGCCTTCGGCGATGGATTGCAGAATCATCATAACTGATCGGTACTGCCATCAATATGGTGGCGCAATTATCGCTCAAGTGGCGAATTAATAACCAGAAACGCATTAAACCATTGTTGACACTACCGAGTCCGGCGCACGGCATAAACTTTACCTCGTGAACGCCAGAAGATATTGGAAACCCCACATTCAGGATCATGGCAAGCATTCGCGTGCCCTATCTGAAGGGAGTAGAATCCGAAAAGTTAACAGTAAGACAAGTGGTTAGCGTTTTATATCCGTCGTCGTTTCTCACAAATATGATTAATAACGATTTTTTTAAACAAGCTCAAAAAACTTTTTGGGGAAGATATGAATTGGCTTTTGCGATTAGACCGTACTACCCGTTTAGTTATTTTAAGTCTCTTGCTTGGTGTTGTGGGCGCTTTTGCGGCGCAAGCTTTTTTGTGGTTGTTACACCTGGCCGAAATTTGGATTCTTATACCGATCACCGGCCATTCATTCCTGACGGTTGCGCAGGCACACGCGGCTAAAAGCATTCCCGCGTGGCAACCTAATTGGTGGATTCCAGTCGCGACGACGCTTGGAGGTTTACTCTCCGGCATCCTGGTTTACACTTGGGCACCAGAGGCAGAAGGCCATGGCACTGATGCCGCAGTTAAGTCTTACCATCTCCTGGGTGGCCGTGTAAGAGCCAGAATACCATGGATTAAGGCGGTAGCGAGCGCGATTACTATCGGCTCAGGGGGAGCGGCTGGTCGCGAAGGGCCAACAGCGCAAATCGCCGCCGGCATCGGGTCAATCGTAGGTGCTTTTCTTAAACTTCCTGAGGATGAGCGACGCTATCTTGTCCTGGCGGGAATGGCTGCGGGGCTGTCAGCTATTTTTAAGAGCCCACTGGGCACAGCTATTTTTGGTGTCGAGATATTATATTCTGGAATGGCGTTCGAGGGCGGTGCACTTATTTTCACCATTCTCGCGTCTGCGGTTGCATATGCCATAACCGGCGCATTTGTCGGTTGGGCACCGCTATTCATATTGCCAGCCGGAATCGTTTTCGATCGTGGCGGGGAATTGATCTGGTACTTGTTGCTTGGATTGATCTCTGGCATAGCCGGTGCTTTTTTACCGTGGGTATTTTATAGTATAAGAGACGGTTTTCATGACCTGGCGATTCCAAATCAACTGAAACCGGCTATTGGCGGTTTGGCGCTTGGCCTGATTGGGATGTTTGCTTTACCGCTGCTCGGTGGCGGTTACGCCTGGATTCAGTTTGCGATCGATGGCAAGTTGGTTGCTTGGACCATGTTGTTATTGGCGTTTGGTAAGATCATCGCGCTGTCGCTTACGGTGAGTTCTGGTGGTTCTGGCGGTGTTTTCGCGCCCAGTCTTTACGTTGGAGCGATGTTTGGCGGAACGCTAGCAGCGCTCATCAATTTATTAACGCAAGCTGGGCCCAACCAGGCGGCGTTTACTGTGGTTGGCATGGCTGCGTTATTCGCCGGTGCTGCCCGTGTTCCGGTGGCGACGTTGATTATGGTAGCGGAGATGACCGGTGGCTATAAACTGATTATGCCAACGATGCTGGCAGTTGCGGTAAGCTACGTGGTTCAGGTCGCACTGACTCGACATGCGAAATACCCCAGCCTCTACGAAGCCCAGGTTCCACGGTCAGTAGATAGCCCTGCCCACCATAAAATTTACTACGAAGCAGTTGCTAATATGCTGCGCCAACGTAAGGTCAGGTTGGATGACGACATTGTTGGCCAAGAGCTCATGGACCGGCTGTCACGTGGTCAAGGGGTTCCACTCATCGGCGGAGATGAATTTCTCTACAGCGTGGAAGTGCACGATGACACAGTGCTTGCCGGTTACCAATTAAGTACACTGAATTTCCCAAACGGGACATTACTTATTAGTTTGTTGCGCGACCAAGAGGTCGTTGTCCCGAAGGGTGACACAATACTTCAGGTTGGAGACAAGTTAACGATAGCGGCCACACCTCAGGCAATGGAAGCACTGCGCTCAATGTTAACGGAACCAGTGCCGGCCTGAATTACAGTGATCCGTCGCCAGCGGATCACCGTGTCGAGTGCTAACCTTTATCCTCTAGGGTTTTAATCGTCTTCGGTGTTGTTGGCTCCATCGCTGCGAGAAAACCCATGGAAAGCGACTTATAGAGCGGTTTAGGACAAATAAGCCGCGAGATACCGTAAGCAATGAGGGAAGCCGCCATCAGCGGCACTATCATGGCCTGATTATCGGTCATCTCCATGACGATAACGAAGGCGGTAATCGGCGCTTGAACACCGCCGGCAAAAAACGACACCATGCCGAGTAAGACCATGGCGCCCACTGGAACGCTCGGCATGAATGTTGCGATGTTAGAGCCTAACCCGGCGCCAACGGCGAGGGAAGGCGCGAAGATGCCACCAGGAATTCCGCTGACATACGAGGCTATAGTGACAATTAACTTCAAAATACCATAGGTCGCGGGAAGATGGCTGCCGTGGCCCTCAACAATGCTTTTTGCTTCACTATAGCCACTGCCAAACGTTGTGTTGCCGGAAGCGAAGCCGATCAGCACAATAACAAGACCGCAGATCGCGGCGAAAATGACTGGATGCTCGCGAATAAAAACACCTGCCCGCCCCGGCAAGCCGTTGGCGAATAGAATTAGGGTGCGACTGAAAATACCGCCTAATAATCCGCCTGCCACGCCGCAGGCGAGGATCGCCAACCAAGTGCGAGGAGAGTAGAGGCTGTGCAGGTAAGCATCAGTATGACCAAAATAGATATAGTTTCCCAACAGCGCGATAGACGCGATGCCGGAAACAATAACAGTGGTGACAATGGTGCCGCTAGTACGCTCATCGAAGGAGCGACTCAGTTCTTCAATGGCGAACACGATACCCGCCAAAGGAGTGTTGAACGCCGCCGCGATGCCCGCTGCGCCACCGGCAAGAATGAGGCCTCGTTGAGCTTCTCGGCGCGGAAACCGGGCTATTTTTCCTAAGGCATGTATGATGGAAGCACTTACTTGTACGGTGGGGCCTTCGCGCCCTATTGAGGCACCGGAGGCGAGCGCCAAAAGAGTCACAAAGATCTTGCCAGCAGCAATGCGCAACGACAGCAATTTTCCTTGCGCTTCCGTATCTTTTATCTGCAAGGCAGCGATCGCCTGGGGTATGCCACTTCCCTGAGAGCCGGGAAACACCTTGCGGGTGAGCAGTACGGCAATCGCCAAACCCAACGGAGTCACAATAATTGGAGCCCAAGGAAATGCCGTGATTAATTGGTGAAAGAGAACATTGACGTATTCACTCGCCTTGGCGAAAACTGCGGCGATAACCCCAACAACAATAGCCCCTCCCCAAAGGACAAACCGACGTTTCCAGAGCTGCGGAGTAAACCAATGATGACGGGAGCGACGCAAAATACGTTGAGGCATTTGAAATCCAGGGTAACTTGCAAAAGCCCCGCATTATAGGGGCGTTCAGCCTTTTTTCCAAATGAGCACCACGATGCACGCCATTAAGTTGGCGGAAGTAGCACAACTTCGCTGGCTCGCAGATGTTCTGCTTGAGTGGTGCCACGCTTCTGAGAGATAATGGCGACTTGCGTGAAGTGGATAAGGTGTTAGCATCCGTTTTTAGCATTTCAATGGCGGGCCTCCCCCCATTGCGGGATAGCGAATCTGGTCAGGTCCGGAAGGAAGCAGCCACAGTTATTTACCGCAAGTGCCGGGGGTTAGGCTCGCCACCCTTTCCTGCCGGATTCCTAGGACGATACGCTGAGTTCAATCTCATGAGTTACCAGGTTTTAGCGCGTAAGTGGCGACCAAAAACGTTTGCTGAAGTTGTTGGCCAGTCGCATGTGGTCAGAGCGTTGACCAATGCTCTGGAGCAGCAACGATTACATCACGCGTACCTCTTTACTGGTACCCGCGGGGTTGGCAAGACCACGTTAGCACGGATTTTGGCCAAAGCCCTTAATTGCGAAACTGGCATTACGTCTACACCATGCGGCCAGTGCGCTGCTTGCCGGGAGATCGATGGAGGCCGCTTTATTGATCTGTTGGAGTTGGACGCGGCGTCTAACACTGGCATCGATAACATGCGCGAAGTGCTGGATAACGCTCAATACGCGCCGGTGTCTGGGCGCTTTAAAGTGTACATCATCGATGAAGTCCACATGCTTTCCCGCGCCGCGTTCAATTCCATGTTAAAAACCCTGGAGGAACCACCGGCGCACGTTAAATTTGTGTTGGCCACTACTGATCCCCAGAAAATTCCGGTAACTGTACTGTCACGCTGCCTACAGTTCAACCTGAAACATCTACCACCGATGGAAATAGATAACCGACTACGTGACGTGCTGACACATGAGGCGATCAGCTTCGAGCCGGCGGCGCTGGTGGTAGTCGCCCGCGCCGCCCAAGGTAGTATGCGTGATGCCCTGAGCTTGCTAGATCAAGCCATTGCCTTTGGCGGTGGGCGCGTAGAAGAAGCGCAGGTGAACGACATGTTAGGGACGATTGACCATGATTACTTGCTTGGATTGCTGGAGGCGCTGGTACGGCATGACGGCACCGCGTTGATCGCCGCTGCCGAGATGATGGAGTCTCGCAACCTATCTTTCGATAGCGCATTGCAGGAATTGGCAACGGTATTGCATCGGGTGACGTTGGCACAAACGGTGCCAGACGCGCTGGACGAAACATTACCAGAAAAACCACGGCTCATGGCGCTGGCCACTGAGCTTACGCCAGAAGAAGTGCAGCTATTTTATCAAATAGCATTGCACGGTCGCAGAGATTTAGCGCTGGCGCCGGACGACTTTGCCGGTTTTTCCATGACGCTATTACGTATGCTCGCGTTTACCATCGACATGCAGGACGCCACACCGCCACCGGTTCATCCGACGCCGACGACATCAACTAATGATGTCGTCACAAAACCATTATCGGCAATAGCACCGCCAGTGGCATCGCCGCCGACCGTATCACCACCTACTGAAATACGCGCGGGCTTCAACGGCGATTGGAGCGCATTGGTCGAACAACTAAAATTAAGCGGGATGACCAGGATGTTAGCCCAGCATTGCGAAATAGCTGAGTCAACTGATCATCACTTGACGCTGTGCGTACCGGAAATACATCGTCACCTGTTGGATACTGTTTTTCAAGAAAAGTTGACGGCTGCGTTACGGAATCATTGCGGCGTGAGCAAGATCACATTCCGCACTGGTAAAATCACGGGCACGACGCCGGCAGCATTATGGCAAAAAGAAAAGGCGGCACGACAATCGAGCGCAGTCGCCGCTATCGAGCAAGATCAGTTCGTCCGCGACTTAGTCGAGCATTTCGATGCGCGCGTAGTCGAGTCGAGCATTAAACCCACTGAATAGCGTTAGGAGAACAGCCATGGTCAAGGGCGGTTTGGGCAACATCATGAAGCAAGCCCAGCAGATGCAGGAAAATATGCAAAAGATGCAGGCACAACTGGCAGAAGTTGAAGTGGAAGGACAAGCCGGAGCGGGGTTGGTGAAAGTCGTGATGACCTGTCGCCACGATATCAAACGAATCAGCATCGACGACAGCCTGATTGGCGACGATAAGGAAATGTTAGAAGATTTGGTGGCAGCGGCAGTTAATGATGCCGTGCGCCGAGTTGAAGCCGAAACCCAAGAGAAAATGGGTGGCTTCGCGACGGGCATGGGATTGCCACCCGGCTTTAAAATGCCATTTTAGCAATTCCATATGAAGAGCCCTTCCGCCCTAGCGCAATTAATCCAAGCACTGCGCTGTTTACCTGGTGTTGGTCCAAAATCGGCACAGCGCATGGCTTATCATGTATTGCAGCATGACCTGGATGGCGCCCGCCGATTAGCACAGGCGCTGGATCACGCGCTTGGCACTTTGCGTCATTGCCGCTTGTGCAATAATTTTAGCGAGTCGGCCGTGTGCGATCTCTGTCATTCGTCCAAACGAAACGCGAGTATGCTTTGCGTGGTAGAGATGCCTACCGACCTGATGATGATGGAGCAGACACAAAGTTATCACGGTATGTATTTTGTCTTGATGGGGCGAATTTCTCCGCTGGACGGCATGGGGCCGAAAGAAATTCATCTTGACCGTTTGTTGCATCGCGCCCTTGACGGCGAGGTAAAAGAAGTAGTGCTAGCAACTAATTTCACGGTGGAAGGCGAAGCTACCGCGCATTACGTTGGAGAATTGCTGCGCGCTCGTGGCTTGAGTGTATCGCGCATTGCTCGGGGCGTGCCTGTAGGTGGAGAACTGGAACATGTGGATAGCGGCACGCTTGCCCAAGCACTACGAGACCGACATGCAATTTAACGGTGCCGCGCGTATTTTTCCGCGTGTCGACTAGCGCGCACCACGCGCACAAAGCTCGCGAGAACGCTATCGTTATTAACGTGAGGATGATACCCTTGAAGTCGGGACTGGCCGTCAAAGGGCACCTCAAGGTGAGGTGGGATTGGTTTCCGGTGATGCGTAAGGGGGGTAAAGATGCAGTCTATATTGATCGCCAACCCTAAAGGGGGCAGCGGCAAAACAACATTATCCACAAATTTGGCTGGTTACTTCGCCGCGCAAGGCGAAAGCGTGGTGCTGGGTGACATGGATCGCCAGCAATCATCGCTGAGCTGGTTACAGCAGCGAACCGCCGCGTTGCCCACTATCACTGCCTGGGACGCACGAGAGGGCGACGACTTTAAACCTCCGCGACGGCTTTCGCGACTGGTAGTTGACTCACCTGCAGGAATACACGGCAAGCGATTAACCTTGGCGGTTAAGCAAGTAGATAAGGTGGTAATCCCTGTTCAACCGTCGGTCTTCGATATGTGGGCAACTGAGGAATTCCTCAAAACAGTGTTAGAAGAAAAAGCAGTGCGCAAGCGCCGTACTTTTGTTGCAATTATTGGTATGCGGGTCGATCCGCGTACTCGCGCTGCCGCCCTACTGGACGAGTTTCTTGCACGCTTCGATTTGCCGGTGCTGACGTATTTGCGAAATACGCAAAATTATATGAATGTAGCCGCGCAGGGAGAAAGCTTGTTTGATCAGCCCGCCTGGCGGGTTAAGAAAGACCGTGAGCAGTGGCAACCGTTGATTGAATGGGCGCTCGCCAGTGATTAGTCCGTAGCACATTGTTATTTGGTGATGTAGTTACACCAGGCAAGAAGTCTCTTAGCTAACTCCGCCGATGGTTGGCGATGAAGGTTAGCTGCGACCGTTTATCCTCATGATGATAGTTTCGTCGCCGGGTTATTGCTGATTTTCAGTATATTAACGAGCAACACTGCCAAAGGCCGCCTTATAAATCGTGGCAGTGTCTCAGCTATTGCTGTGTAGTGGTCATCTTTATTACTGCGCCGCCATGTTTTTGGTGACTTCCAGCCTCGCCTCATCAGTAGCATATCACACCAGATATTCCAAAACCCATCGGCAATAAGACTGGACGTGTCAATGGCAGACGCACCCCATCGTACCGGCACATCTCGTCCAGTCTGAATAAACTGACAGATCGATAAATTGTACGACATGGACGACGGTGGTTGTACGGTATCGGCTCACTAACCAAAGGGGTAAACATATCTCAACTGCTAGCGACCGACCGACTTTCGTTGCAGCCACTTTAAAGTGGCTGCACGTCTACACAATTTTGTAACCTACTTATCTTACACTGATTGGATTATCTTTCGTACGACAAACTTCTACACGCATTGTTCCAGATATAAGGATATGCCGAATGCAAACGCACCCCCCTTATTTTTCTGTTCAGCGGTTCCTCTTGGCGTTAACGCTAGGTACTGTACTGTACAGCGGCCTGGCAATAGCCAGTTCCCATACCGTGACACCGATTAAACATCTCGTCGTTATTTTTCAGGAAAATGTGTCTTTCGATCATTATTTCGCCACTTATCCACACGCGACCAATCCGCCCGGCGAGCCGGTTTTTATCGCGTCTCCCGCGACCCCTTCAGTCAATGGACTCAGCAGTGCCTTGATGCAACATAATCCCAACGCCGCCAGCCCGTTTCGCTTGGACCGCTCCCAGGCAATAACTTGCGACATGGATCACGGTTATACTGCGGAACAGCAGGCTGCTGACGCTGGCCTAATGGACCAATTCGTCGAGCGCACCGGCGCAACTCGCTACGGCTGTGATCCCAAACAAGTCATGGGCTACTATGACGGGAACACCGTGACGGCACTATGGCATTACGCGCAACGTTTCGCTATGAGCGACAATTCCTATGGCACCACTTTCGGACCATCGTCACCGGGGGCGCTGAACCTGGTCTCAGGCCAGACACACGGAGTCACGCCGGCCAACTTACCGGGCATTACGACTCACGGCACCGTGATTGGTGATGCTAATCCTGCATATGACGATTGCTCCAAGGGAGCGAAATTGGCCATGCACGGCAAGAACATCGGTAATTTATTAAATGCCAAAAAAATTACTTGGGGTTGGTTTCAAGGTGGTTTTCGGCCGACCGCAGTCAAAGATGGCCGAGCAGTGTGCGGCGCGAAAAGTAAAAACATCAGTGGTCGTCGCGTTAGCGACTACAGCCCGCACCACGAGGCATTCCAATATTACGCGTCCACGGCTAATCCGCATCATCTGCCGCCAAGCACGATAAAAAAAATTGGCGAGACCGATCAGGCGAATCATCAATATGATCTGCGTGATTTCTGGGAGGCCGCCGATAGCGGACATTTACCCTCGGTGAGCTTCCTCAAGGCAAAGAAAACCCAAGACGGTCACGCCGGTTATTCTGATCCGTTAGATGAGCAAGTTTTTCTGGTGAACACCATCAATCATTTGCAAAAACTGCCTACGTGGCGACATACAGCGGTCATTATCGCCTACGATGATTCCGACGGTTGGTATGATCATGTGCTCGCGCCGATTGTTAATCATTCTAGCAGCGCCGCCGACGCACTCAGTGGCCCTGGACATTGCGGCAACGCCAAACCTGGTGCCTATCCTAGTCGCTGCGGATACGGTCCTCGCCTGCCCCTATTGGTGATTTCGCCATGGGCCAAACGAAACTTCGTTGATCACCAGGTGACTGATCAGACCTCAATTCTACGTTTTATCGAAGATAACTGGAAACTGGGGCGTCTCGGCAATCAATCTTTCGACGCCTTGGCCGGGTCATTGGACAACGCCTTTAATTTTAAACGGGCACACAGCGCGCCACTCATTCTTAACCCCAAAACGGGGGAGCCACTGAGACGCCACCGTTCTTAGGCAAACTTTCTTCTTAATGAGTAAACGGTAGCTTGAGCACAAGGTTTTATCGGGGCCATGCCAGAATACTCCGTTGGAGTTAGGTATCTTTACTTACCCAACGCCAACGGAGGAGCGGCGCAACTGATCCGGTTACGTTGTCCGTTTGCCGGCCGCCGCGTTCACCGCAACTGGCATTTCCTCCATTATCGAACATATTAATATCACCATGTTTTTAATGTGGATTATTTGATTTATTTCGGCAGATATGTGTAGATAATAGGGGTTTTATCGCGTATCGAGATAGTTTAAGCCAAACTTCCTCTTGAAATACTTGAAACGATCAAGGCTGTTTTGTCTAATACTGCCAACGCTCTTTCGATCACGGCAGAAGCATTGCGACCATCATATGAGGTTGCCTCAACAATGAGTCGTGCGCTGGCACACAAGCGTAACGCACTCAATGGCACGCCATCACGATCACCACACGCGACCGGCTGCCCTAATTGACAGCGTAGCGTAGCGATCTCACCAGTCAAGCCGGTGGCACTGGCGTCGTGATGATTAGTCAGATCAACTGGCAACAACCGATAGACCCGTAAGGTCTCCTCGCGGTTTAAGGGTCCTTTGCTAACGGAAGCTTCTGGGTGGCACAGTAAGAAGGGAAAGATCGTCGGGAGACTATCCCAATGTACTGCTGCAATTAATGGCCAACGATCAAGTGGTGACAAAGGCAATGGTTCGAACACCGGGTCGTGTGCCAGGCGATCCCAGATAGCACGCGTAAAAGTTTGCAGGAAGGACACGACAGTGGCGTCCGGTACCGAGCGAAATACACGCAGCTCGTGCAATGCCGCTTCCCAACGGAGTAATAACCCGAAGTGAGTAGCCTTGTTGATGGACTCGGTTGTAGTTCGCAGATAAGGCCAGGTAGCGTGACTAGAATCGATTTGCAAGGTGCGCGAGGATGAATGTTCGCGCAGTCGCCGTGCAGCCGATGAAGGGATCAGCAGCGCGCCGGAGAATGATGGGCCTGTCATAAATTTTGATCCAGTCAGCGCAACCATGAAGCCATGCTCCAGATAGGTACGCAAGGTTGGTGGTGCGAGTCGGAACTGGCATGCATCCACCAGAATGTTGACCGTATCCGGTAACCGACGATGTAGTGCGAGAGCGCAGGCTGGGCTGGGTGCTATCAATCCTGTTTTGGATACATCGACGAGTACCAGGAGAACACGCCGTCCCAACGTAGTTGCTTCGATAACTAAGGACTCGACGTCGGCGTCGATAGCTACTGTTCGTCTGGCGGCACCATCGGGGCGACGAATTGGCACCGTCACGACTTCAATAGCACTGTCGTCAATAACAGGTGTGCCCTCGATCGCTATTTCTCCATGTTCTGAACAAACATGACAATAACGACCGGTTAAGGCCGCTGGTATGCGGCCGCCAGTTTCCGCTGCATCCACCATGATCGCGAGCGCAGGCGTGGCGGCGGTGCCGCTGGAGAGCTGGGCGGAAATACGATGAATATCAGTGCCGGATGCGGCGAAGATAATATTAAGATTAGGGAGATCGGCGACTCCGCATAACTGAACCAGTTCGCGCCGAATTCGATTGATCTCGCGCATATAGATTACCGCGCGTGGTACCGTGCTGGACGTGGAGTAGAGCCTCTGACGAAGCAACTCCGCTGCGGCAAAACCATCTGTGGAGATAGCCGATGCAGTTGATGATCCGAATGCCGCTATGCTCGGATCAGGAAAAGGTGAACAAACATATTTATTAAGGTCACTACCTGAATCAAGCGCAATACGAGCATCACCATCCTCCACGAGTAGTTGCGCGGTGGTGGGAAAGCGGTGACGCATCTTTATTGTCCACACACGAGTACATTATGGTAGCCAATCTCGATCTTCACGGCAGTGCCTCTGGTTTTAACGGTCAGCCGATTTCTTTAGCTTGAAATTTTATTAAGGTATGCACAGATCGCGCAAGATCTTTACGTGTAACTTCATTTAATTACTATCGTAAAGACTTTTTACGATGATATGCAGTGAAACTGTTGAGCTAGGAACCGCTACGATTGATAGTGTTAGCTAGCATCTCGCTAAAACCGTCGAATACTTTTTGCATTTGGGCTTGCTTATAAGGAAAGATGTCAGCTGAATCCATCGCATGAATAACCGCGCCGGGATCGACTTCGAAGATCAACAAGCGGCCATCAACTGTTTCCGCGCAATCAATGACTAGGTAGTCAAGCTTCATTCGCTCGGTGATTGCGTTAAAAGCATTATCGTGGCGGCGGGCAAAATCGTGCTCAAAGTCGGCCATGAAGCGCGCTTCCTCGGCTCGCTTTGCCGCACTTTCGGTCATACCTGCATTCAGGTAATGTATCATCCAATGCTCTGATATTCCCATATGACCGGCAAATGGACGACCACCGATGAGGACAATTCGATACTTTCGGAACAAGCCATCGGAACCACGGTAATCAACGAAGTTGGTTACGTAGAATGCGCTATCTGGCCTTATTTGCAGATAGTCTGTCATGGCGACGTGGTCGTCGATCTTAGCTAGGCCTCGGCCTGCGTGCGAGCCAATCGGTCTGACAATGACGGGGAAATCTCCGTCGTCAAATATGGTTGTCATCGACAACGTATCATTGCCGATTCTTTCCAACATTTGCCTATCAATACGCACTGAAACAGGCATCACAATTCCTGGCGCGTGTTTCAATAATGCGCAGGCGCTGTCGCGTGCTATCTGCGCGATGCGACCGGGCGCATTAAGCACTGGGCGCGGCCAGGACACCATAATGTGTTCGAGCTGTGCCAACAGCAGATGATTTCTGTCAGATTCACTAACACCGATAAATACGAGATCGTGATCAGGCAGGGACGGCGGGAACGGCAGATCAGGTGCCACATAGAGCATGTCGAGTGAGACATCGGTGTCTTCCAGCAGAAATTCCAAGGGTGCGTTTGACATCAACTCACCAGGACTCATTATGGCGAGAAGTCTAATACTAACTCGGCCATTGGCCGGTAAGTGGTAAAGTTGCCGAATTTCTAGTGCTTGCGCTTGCGTAGCCAGTGAAATTTCCGGGTTGAACCTGAGTTGCAAAACGGTCGACAAGTCCATCAACGCGTTGGCGTCGTTCGGGTTGCGCTCTGCGCGTTGAATTAATTTTGCACCCACCGGCGCAAGGTCAACACCGGAGAAAGCCATCCTCATCAATTTAGCGAGACCCATGAGTGGTTCGAGAGCGCCGTTCTCCGTGAGCGGTTGTTCCGGCTCATTGCTGTTCATGATGATTTCCTGAGTTACGTCGTTTGGGTGTGCGTCTCACCAAAGGTAATCACCGCGCGTAGCAAGGCGTCGATATCGCGTGTATCGGTACGATGATTGACGATCGCGGCACGAATAGCCAAGCGCCCATTGATTGTCGTCGTTGATGGTGCGGCAATTCCAGATTCTTGCAGGGCGGTTACTATATTTGCGTTAACCAGGTCTGCTTCTTTGTTGCGATATCTGAAGCAGACGATATTCAGTGAAACCGGCGCCAGTAACTCCAGCGACGGTGTTGCCTCAATATGCTGTCCCATGTATCGCGCGAGTTCGCACGTACCGGAAATCACTTGGCCCAGTTTCTCGCTACCATAGACCTTGAGAGTAAACCAAGTTTTGAGCGCACGGAACCCACGTGAGAGATCTGGGCCGAGATCGCAAGGCCAGGGTGACCCGGCCGCCATGCCGTGAGTTTCCCGCCGCAGATAAGCGGCAGGTGAGGCGAACGTGGCGTGGTGGCGCGCACCGTCCCGTATCAGGATAAAACCGGCATCATATGGCACTTGGCCCCATTTATGAAAATCGAAAGCGATGGAGTCGGCCCGCTCAATTCCGTCAAGGCGGGGAGCGATATCAGGAGCTAGAATGGCAAGGGCACCGTATGCCCCGTCAACGTGAAACCAAATGTTTTCTTGGCAAGCGATATCAGCAAGAGCGATCAGATCGTCAATGGCGCCGACGTCGACCGTGCCTACCGTGCCAGCAATAAAAAATGGCGTTAGGCCAGCGCGCCGATCTGTTGTGATTGCCTGCTTCAGTGCCGAAATATCCATCTGGTGTTGGTCATTTGTTGGGATGACCCGAAGAGAATCAATGCCAATGCCAGAAAGATCCATTGCTTGTGCGATACAGCCATGAGCGGCGGCTGATACATAAGCGGTCAGCCGTTTATCCCCACCAGCGATCCCGCTATGACGTATCTCAACGCCCATAGCGACGGTCCTGGCGACGAGAACACTAATCAAATTGGCCATGGATGTGCCTGTCACAAATAGGCCACTGGCTGTTTCTGGAAAACCAAAGAGTTCACGAACCCATCGAACCAGCTGCCGTTCTACTTCAACCGGGATCTGATCGCGCCCACCAAGGTTTGCATTCAAGCCAGCGGCCAGCATCTCCGCTAACAGACCAACCGGCGTTCCGCCACCATGTACCCACCCCATAAATCCGGGATGCGCGTTGCCCACGGCGAAG
>VAOX01015533.1_pt1 | contig 16001 bp, 18 predicted proteins | sample 3393891 | NCBI WGS metagenome assembly VAOX01 (sample SAMN08290429, study PRJNA428436) | hydrothermal vent metagenome | isolation source: Deep-sea hydrothermal vent chimney | place: Indian Ocean: Southwest Indian Ridge | depth 2822 m m | reverse complement strand
GCATTTTTTATTCCTTTTTTTCAAGAGAGACGGCCGTCATTCCCGCAAAGGCGAGAATCCATAATTTAATACTTCACTTCTACTAAAATGAGCCCATGCGCTGGGGCCGTCGGCCCTGCGGTCTTGCGATCTAAGGCATTGAAGATATCTTCAATTTCGTCAGGGCTGCGTTTTTCGCGTCCCACCTCGATTAAAAATCCTACGATGTTACGCACCATGTATTTTAAAAATCGCCGTGCACTGAGGGTAATGTTGATCACATCGCCCGTTTTTTGAATTTTAATTTGATCCAAATCAATGTTGTGATCCGGCACGACCGAGCCTGCGGCACAAAAAGAAGTGAAACAGTGTAATCCACTCAATGCCTTTGCCGCCGCACGCATCTTTTGTAGTTTGAGGTCGTAGTGAATATGGACCCTGTGACAGCGACTCAAAGGGGCATGCTCCTTTGCATTTAAGATTTGGTAACGATAGGTTTTTGAGATGGCTGAAAATCGTGCGTGAAAATTGTCGTCCACAATTTCGGCGCGATTGACGGCAATATCTCTGGGCAGAAGGGCATTAAGCGCCCGTACCCAGCGTGAGGGGGAAAGGGACATATTTGTGTCAAAATGCGCGCTTTGGCCCAAGGCGTGCACCCCTGCATCGGTGCGGCCTGCGCCTGTAATGGGGACGACTGTTTGTGTCAGTTGTTGCAACGCGCTTTCGAGTTCACCTTGAACGCTGTCTTGCTGAGGTTGTTTCTGCCAGCCGTGATAGGCACTGCCATCATAGGCGAGGCTTAATTTAATGCGGGTCAATTAGAAAAGTCCTTAAGAAGCTGTTTCTACGGAGCGGATGTAGCCTTGTATGCCTTTTAAAAGGGCTTCTGCGGCCTCTTGTCGGTATTTGGAGCTGCGGAGGCGTTTTTCTTCTTTGCGGTTGCTGAGAAAAGAAATTTCGGCCAAAATCGCGGGCATATCCGTGTGGTTGAGCACATAAAAAGGCGCACGTTTTACGCCTAAAGCCTTGGTGGGGTATTTTGAGATGAGGTTTTTTTTGAGTGCATTGTTTGTAAAATGTGCGAGTTCGAGTGAGGCATTCTTTGTGAAATCACGTTCCAAGTCATTTAAAATCATTTTTCCAAAGTCGATGACGCCTTTATGGGTTTCTGCGTTTTCGCGTGCGGCAAGGGCCAGCGCGCGTTTATCAGAGGGCCGACCTAGTAAATAGACTTCGATGCCTTTTAATTTGCGGGAGGTACTGGAATTGATGTGCACGGAGATGAAAAGGTCGGCCTTGTTTTTATTGGCGATTTCGGTGCGTTTTTTGAGGCTGATAAAGACGTCTCGGTTACGCGTCATAATGACTTTCTTTTTGAGTCGGTTTTCAAGCAGCTTTTTTAAGCGTTTTGAAATATCCAGCGCGATATCTTTTTCCTTTAAGCCGCCCCGGCTTCTGGCACCCGGATCTTTTCCACCGTGTCCGGGGTCGATGACGATGGTTCTAATGGTGAAGGCTGCAAGCGGTTTTGTGGGTGGATAAAGATCAATGACAAGACGATTGGGGTGATCCAAAATCAGATGTTTATGTGATCCCAATTGTTTGTAGCGCAGGGCGATATAAACGGTATCCGCACCTTTTTGTGTCGTTTCAATTGTTTGCAGTGTGTTGCCCGTGACGGTAAAAGCCGGCTTCCGTCGTAGGGCTTTTCCTAAAACTGATTTTTCCAGCTTAACCACTAGGGTTTGTGATGAGGGATCACGTGTCACGGTGTAGGAGACACTTTGACTTAGATCAATGACAACGCGTGTATTTTTTCTGTTGGTTGAGTGCCGAATCTTTTGAATGATGCTGAGTGTTGGTGCTTTTTGATCCTGTTTTGCGTGAAGCTTATGGGGGGGGGCGGCTTGCGCCGAAGGGGCTAGACCGGATGGGAAATGAGGAAAAAGAGAGAGTCCAAGGGCGATGAAAAAAATAGGATAAAAATGTCGTGCGTTCAGTCTCATTAGATAATCTAAACATAGACAGATGTCCCAACATTGTCAATCTTCAGGAAAGTGTCAAGTCATCTATTTTCCCACTAGACATGATCCCTAGTCATTGGCGTCTTGAAATTCTTCATGCCAGGCCATCTGAATGGCTTCCAATATCCCTTCGTTTGAGGTGGTGGAATCGTCTTCAAAATCGTCTAGTTCAGTGACTTTTTGATGGAGGTCTGTAAAGCGGAGGGTGAGCGGGTCTATTTCAGGGAATTTTTCAAAGAGTTCAATGCCGATGTCTTCAGAATCCTGCCAGGTGAATTTCATTTGAGTCTCCTCTAATGCTGTTCTGCTTTTCGAAAGGCTTGGGTGTTTTTTGGAATTTCAACCACACAATCGCCTTTGATTAAGGCTTGGCAGGCCAAACGGGAGGAGAGGGTTAAATCGGGGGAGGTGTCAAGCCTATCTTCCTCTTCTTCTTCCATTTCGGAGAGATGGGCCATGCCTTCGAGAATAATGACGTGGCAGGTGGTGCAGGCACAGTTGCCACCGCAGTTGTGTTCGATGTCAATGTCATGGTCCAGGGCAAGATCTAGAATTGTTTTACCAACTGTGACCTCAAGCGTGGTGTTTTCATTTTCCGTAATAAAGGTGACTTTAGGCATTCGTTTTTCCAGTGATTAAATATCAGAAAGTTTTTTGTTTTGAAGGGCTTCTTTGACGGATTGAGACATGAGGTCGGCCGCAAAACGTTGTGTTTTTTGATCCAATTCCGTGAGTGCTTCTCGAATTTCGCGATGTGTGCCTGTTGCCACGGCGGTTTTTAAAGTGGAGATCGCCGTCTCAATTTTTTGTCGTTCGGTCTCACCCAGCAGGTTTTCGCCTTGTTTTAAGGCCTTTTCGGTGTGACGCAGGACGGTCTCGGCTTCATTCTTTGATTCGATTTTTTGTCGTTTTTCGAGATCTGTTTTGGCGTGTTCCATCGAGGCGGTAATCATTTTCTCGGTGTCCTCGTCGCTCAAGCCGTAGGTCGGTGTCACCTCAACGGAGGTTTCCTTCTCGCTGTGTAGATCTTTAGCGGTGACATTTAGGATGCCGTTGGCATCAATTAAAAAAGTGACTTCGATTCGAGGCATGCCCGCAGGCACGGGGTCGATGTCGGTGAGATTGAATTTTGCGAGACTACGACAGTCTTCGACCAGTTCGCGTTCACCCTGCACCACGTGGATTTTGACCGATTTCTGCCCATCGACCTGGGTGGTGTAGGACTCTTTGGCCGTTGTAGGGATGGTTGCATTGCGTTGAATGAGACGACTGACCACACCCCCCATGGTTTCAATGCCCAATGAGAGTGGTGTGACATCCAAGAGCAGCATGTCGGTAATTCCGCCTGAGAGTATTTTTCCCTGAACGGCGGCACCCAAGGCCACGACTTCATCGGGGTTGAGTTCGCTGTGAGGAACTTTTTGAAAAAGATCCCCGACCGCTTCTTTAATGACGGGGATGCGGGTTGAACCTCCAACCAGAACGACTTCATCCACATCGGCGGGCGTAAGTTTGGCATCGTCCAAGGCTTGCTGACACGAGGTGATGGTGCGTTCGAGTAAATGACGAATGACGGTTTCAAATTCGCTGCGGGTAAATTGACGGGTGTAGTGTTGTTGATTGGGCAATACGAGTTTGGCTTCAGCACACTCTTCTGTGGAAAGCTGGCATTTTATTTTTTCTGAAAGCAGACGCGCAGCTTGCAGGTGTTCCGGATATTTCTGAATATCGACTTCGTATTGTTTTAAAATCTCGTCCCGCATGATGGTGACCAGTTGCTGATCAAAATCGTCTCCACCCAGGTGTGTGTTCCCGTTGGTGGACAAGACTTGAAAGATGCCGTTTCTAATTTTTAGGATGGAAATATCAAAGGTTCCGCCGCCCAAGTCGTAGACGGCAATAATGCCTTCTTTTTCTTTTTGCAGGCCATAGGCTAAGGAGGCTGCGGTCGGTTCGTTTAAAATCCTTAAAATTTCGAGCCCAGCCAGTTTTCCCGCATCTTTTGTGGCCTGCCGCTGTGCGTCGTTAAAGTAGGCCGGAACGGTGATGACAGCTTGTTTTACAGGGCCGTTCAGGGCTTTTTCTGCCCGTTTTTTTAGGCCGCGAAGAATAAATGCGGAGATTTCTGGCGGGCTATAGGTTTTTTCGCCGATTTGAATGCGAAGGGCCTCTTTTTCTTTTCCTGCGAGGGTAAAGGGAATAGAGGCAAGGTCATCTTCAAGGTCTTCCCGTCCTTTTCCCATAAACCGTTTGACGGAATAAATGGTGTCTTTGGGATGGCTTAGCAAACGTTTTTTTGCGGCTTCTCCAACGAGGGGCGTCATCGCATCGGACTCAGGATAAAAAGCGACGACAGAGGGCAAGGCAACCTGATCCCCTTCGTTTGAGATGGTTCGTGGGGTGTTGCCGTCCATGTAAGTGATTAAACTGTTGGTGGTGCCTAAATCAATTCCGACAACCTGGGGCATCTACTTTCCTTATTTTTACGCTAGATTATTGAAGTGCGGTTTTGATGTCTTGCAGAATACGTTCAAGATATCCGGAATGGCTCAGAATTTGTTTCATTTTTGTCAGTAATTCTTTTTGTGCCGCTGAGAAGCCATTGTCGCATCGTTGTGTTTCGAGTGCGTCCCATTCTAGAAACAGTGCTTTAAGTTGGGCATTTTCCTCTGTTTGAAACTGCGTCATCTCTTTTGCGGCACTGCGCAAGGTAAGCGCCAATTCAGTGCGGCTGTCTGTGTTGTTTTGCACCAAGTCGCGCAGTGCTTCTAAGTTTTCTTGAATTTCAAAGATCTCTTCAAAAAGCTCGGCCGGGGCCTGAGTGGGCAGCGCTTCGTCTCCCTCAATCAAACGGAGCAGGTAGGCCGTTTTTTTTAAGGGGTCTTGCAGGGTCTGATAGGCTGTGTTGAGCAGGGCTGTATTTTCGAGACTGATGTCTTGTTCTGCTTTTGAGCGTTGCTGGTAGTAGTCGGGATGAAATCTTCGACTCAGTTCGTAATACTGTTTTTCCAGCACATCAGGATCGACACTGAGTTTATAGCCAAGATTGAACAAGGTGAAATAATCCGTATCGTGCAGGAATTGCTGGATGGACGTGCAGGAGCCGCAGTTATAAAATGCGACATTGTCGGACTGACAATTCCAACAGGGCCGGATAGATTCTGATTTTTTTGAGAGGATTTGTATCATCACCTTAGGTCGAAAAAGATTCTCCACAGCCACAGCTTTGTTTGGCATTGGGGTTCTGAAATTTAAATCCGCCACCGACCAAGGCGGTGCTGAAGTCCAAAGTTGTCCCTGTGAGGTGCACGGTGCTTTTTTTGTCGATGATGACCGTTAAGTCATCAAACTCAAAGGTTTCGTCGTGTTGCGTAATTTCGGTGTCAAAATTGAGTTTGTAACTTAAGCCGGAACAGCCCCCGCCTTCGACGGAAAGCCTGAGTGCGGCGCCCCCTAAGCCTTTTTTCTCAATAATGCTTTTTACTTCGGAAACGGCTTCCGGGGTCAGTGTGATTTCAGTTTTTTGTGTTGTTTCTGCTTCCATCGTAACCTCTTATTTATGTTTCGTTTTTCTTTTTATAATCGGAAATTGCAGCCTTAATTGCGTCTTCTGCCAGTACGGAGCAGTGGATTTTGACGGGGGGTAGATTGAGTTCATTTACAATTTCTGTGTTTTTGATCTGAAAGGCCTCGTCAATGGTTTTTCCTTTGACCCATTCGGTCGCTAAACTGGAGCTTGCAATGGCACTGCCACAGCCGAATGTTTTAAAACGTGCATCTTCAATGACACCGCCTGAAATCTTGAGTTGTAATTTCATGACATCGCCACATTCTGGTGCGCCGACGATGCCTGTCCCCACGTCTTTGTCTTTTTTGTCTAAACTTCCCATGTTGCGGGGATTGCTGTAATGATCGATTACCTTATCACTGTAAGCCATATCAATTCTCCAATACTCGGTTTAATGTTCTGTCCATTGTACGCTTTTTAAATCGATGCCTTCTTTTGCCATTTCGTAGAGCGGGGACATCTCCCGAAGCCGATTGACCGCTTCGACCACACGTTTACCGACGTAGTCGATTTCTTCATCTGTTGTAAAACGACCCAGCCCAAAACGCAGGGAGGAATGTGCCAAGTCACTGCCGACCCCCAAAGCACGGAGGACATAAGAGGGCTCTAAGGTTGCAGTTGTGCAGGCGGAACCAGAAGAAAGGGCGATTTCTTTAAGTCCCATCATGAGGGATTCTCCCTCGACGTAAGCAAAGCTGATGTTGAGGTTTTGTGCCAGTCGCTTTTCTGGGTGGCCGTTGAGATAGACCTCATCTAATTCGCTCATAATATAGTTCTGTAATTTATTTCGCATTTTGGCGAGTCGAAGGTTTTCCTGTTCCATCTCTGTCTCGCAAATCGCACAGGCTTCACCCAAACCGACGATGCTGGGCACATTCAGCGTGCCGGAGCGCATGCCGCGCTCATGACCCCCACCATCCATCATGGCCGAGAGTCGGACGCGTGGTTTTTTTCTTCTCACATAGAGTCCACCTACCCCCTTTGGTCCGTAAATTTTATGTCCTGAAAAAGACATCAGATCAATGCCCATTTCATCGACGTTGACGGGTATTTTCCCTACGCCCTGCGCCGCATCGCAGTGAAAAATAATGCCCTTTTCTTTTGCGATTTTTCCTATTTCGGCAACAGGTTGAATGACGCCGATTTCGTTATTGGCGAGCATGATCGAAATCAAGATGGTTTGATGGGTAATGGCGGCTTTGAGTGCTTCGAGGTCAATCAGGCCATCTGTGCCCACCGGAAGGTAAGTGACTTCAAACCCTTCTTTTTCAAGGCGTTTTGTTGTGTCGAGGATGGCTTTATGTTCGGTGACGGCGGTAATGATGTGATTGCCTTTTTCACGATACATGCCAGCGACACCCTTTAAAGAGAGGTTGTTGGACTCGGTTGCGCCGCTGGTGAACACGATTTCTTTTGTGTTGCAAGAGATGAGGTGTGCAATTTGTTCACGTGCCTTTGCCACAGCATCCTCAGCATTCCAGCCAAAAGAATGGTTCTTGCTGGCGGCATTTCCAAATTTTTCAGAAAAATAGGGGAGCATGGTTTCGAGTACGCGTGGGTCAACCGGTGTTGTCGAATGATAGTCCATAAAAACAGGTAGTTTTAGCATCGTATTCCTTCCATTTGTTTCGATGATCGTCAGGTGACTTTCAAATTTTCTGAGACCGATTCGTTCGCCAGATTTTCAATGGTGATGCTATCTAGAAAGTTAACGATCTGGCTCTCAATTTTGCGAAGGGGACTTTGAATGGTGCACTGTGCTGTCTGTGAACAGGTCGTGTCGCCCTCAACGCAACGCACAATTTGAATCGGTCCTTCAATGACCCGAATAATTTCTCCTAGGGTGATTTTCCTTGGGTCTTTCAGGAGTGTGTAGCCCCCTTTGGGGCCACTTTGGCTATGGATAATCTCTTCCTTCGCGAGCGTCTGTAATATTTTTGCCAGTAGTTCACGGGGGATATTATAGATCTCCGCAATGTTTCGGGTACTGGCCACAAAAGTGGTTTTGCGGCCCGACATATAGTTGATGGCCATCAAGGCATAATCTGTTTTTTTTGTCAGTTTTAACATGGTTTTATAGGCGACCTATTCTATCGCCGATTGTTATGGTCGGATATAAGGGTATCCGAGGGAAAGGTGCCTTGTCAAATGCTAAAATGCTTCAAAATCAACATTTATTCTAATCTGTCATGGTCACAGCTCCAAATTTTCCTGACTTGACTTGATGTTCCTACGGTCTATAATGCAGCCTACTGGGTCTTAGAGGTTTGAGATGGCAAGTGTTCGTATTTATCTAAAAGACGAGTTTCGTTGGAGCTATACCCTGCTTGACCAGGAGGTTTACATTGGTCGAAGCCGAGAAAATCATGTTGTTCTGCCGCACCCTGAAGTCTCCCGCCACCATGCGCTTATTCGTAAAGAGGGGCGAAATTATATTGTGGAAGATCAGAGCGGTCGTGGTTTGTCAGTGAACGATGGGAATGTTGCGAAGGTGATTCTTAAGGATAAGGATATTTTACACGTCGGTGTTTATCGGCTTGTTTTTGCTTCAGATGTTGTGGTGGATAACCCAAGTGACACCATGACCTGGGAGCCCACGCTTGATTTGCCCGGGGCGAGTGCAACGCAACTGGGCAACGCCAAATTTGAATTGGTTGTGACGGCTGGGCCCGATGAAGGGAAACGCGTTGCCATTGGAAATCGTGTCCTCAAAGTGGGCCGAAGCAGCCGAAGTGATTTCCCGGTTGCGGACAAGACAGTGTCCAATCTCCATTTAGAACTAGAAGCAGGTCCAAGTGGGGTGCATGTTCGTGATATGGGGAGCACAAATGGCACTTGTGTGGATGGTCAAAAAATTCAAAGTCTTACTGTCGCGCTTGGTTCTGAAATCCAGATTGGAAATACGACACTCAAGCTGTTTATGGAAGAAGAAACCACGCCCGTTGCACCGCCTTCTTTAGGCGGCCTTGTGGGGAAAAGCCTCAATATGCAGGAGGTTTATAAATGGATTCGAAAAGCAGCGAAGGGCGATGTCTCGATTTTAATTCAGGGGGAAACAGGCTGTGGCAAAGAAGTGGTTGCTCAGGAAATTCACCGTTTAAGTGATCGTTCAGAAGGTCCTTTAATTACCATTGACTGTAGCGCGATTCCCAAAGATTTAATCGAATCCGAGCTTTTTGGTCACGAAAAAGGTTCGTTTACAGGCGCAATTGGAAAAAGAAAAGGGGCTTTTGAGTTGGCCGACGGCGGGACGGTTTTTCTAGACGAAATTGGTGAACTTCCTCTGGACATGCAGCCCAAACTTTTGCGTGTTCTTGAAGAAAAACAGTTAAAACGCATTGGGGGCGGTGAGCGCATTAAGTCAGATTTTCGTGTTGTTGCCGCAACAAATCGCTGGCTTGACCAAGAAGTTTTAACGGGTAATTTTAGATCCGATCTTTATTTTAGACTCAATGTCGTCCCCATTTCTTTGCCGCCACTGAGGGAACGTCGTGAAGATATTCCTTTGCTTGTGAATCACTTTTTGAAGGGGAAGTCCGTTCATGTGCCGCAAGCGGTGTTGGATACTTTGATTCAGCATCCCTGGCCCGGCAATGTACGAGAACTCCGTAATGTGCTTGAGCGTGGCGTGGTGCTGATGGAGGAAAATACCCTCAGCATGGACGACTTACTCTTTTTTGGTGCGGGAAAAAAAGGGGGGGCGCCCATGCCTTGGGCGGAAACCGAAGGGGCATCTGCTGCTCCTGTGTCCCTCGAAGAAGTTGAACAACAGGTCATCCGACGCGCGCTTAAAACCCATGAGGGCGATAAAAAAGCGGTGGCCAAAGAGTTAGGCATTGCGCTTTCTACTTTGTACGAAAAAATAAGACGGTTTAAACTGGATTAGTCGTTTCGTCGGAAGCGTCATCTTCCTTCTGTGTCTTTTTATGCAGTACCTTTAGGAGAGGGGTCCCGTAGCGCTTGATTTGCCATTTGCGTATGAGGGGGATTTCACTGAAGTCTTCTATGTCTTTTGGTTTTTGCCGTGCAACCTCTTTGAGTACATTTCCTGTCAAAACCATTGCGGGTTCGAGTGCTTCGTCTTCGGCTTGTTGGTTTCGCCATATTTTTAAGGTTTTTAGCAGTTTTTCCTGACTATTTGTCAGCGGCCCGTTATTGCCTTTCACACGTTCGGGTAAAGGGGCTTTGCTTTCTAAACCTTCCTGAATGGCGTTCAACCAGCGCTCGTAATGCCGTGTGATCGCCATGTTTTTTTTCGGGAAAAGGGCCATTAAGCTGTCATGATCCCGGGGCGTTTTCTCTGCCATTAGAATCAAATGCCGACTGGAGATGATTTTAAAAGGAGGATAGTCTCGCGCAGAGGCCAACACATCCCGCGCGGCAATCAAGGCTCTGAGTACCTTTTGTTCCCCTTCTGAAAGGGTGCGTGCACCTTTGGTGCGGATGTAGTCATTGGGTTCAAAATCTTTCCCGCTCCAGGTGATCTCTTCCATTATTTTGCATTCTTCTTCAATTTGATCCCAGCGCCCCTTTTTTTCAATCTCGGCCTTGAGTATCTCGTAAAGTCTCACGAGGTAGACCGTGTCGAGTGAGGCGTAGTCCAATTGTTCTTTTGAAAGCGGACGTAGTTTCCAATTGGCCTTCTGGTATTTTTTGACGAGTGTGACTTGAAAATAGGTTTCAATGAGGCTTTGAAGGGAGAAGCGTTTTAGCCCAATCGCACGTGCGGCTAAAGCGGTATCAAAGATGGGGGCGATCTGAAAGTCATAATCCCGTTTGAGGGAAACGATATCGTAGTCTGAACCGTGAAATATTTTCAAGATGCATGGGTTTGCAAAAAGCGGCGCCAAGGCTTCGAGATCATCGAGAAGCAAAGGATCAAAGATATAGTGTTTGTCATTACCGGAAATCTGGATGAGGCTGACACGTTCTTTATAGCTAAAGAGTGAATCGCCTTCGGTGTCTACGCCGATGCACACACATTGCATGAGCTCTGCAATGGCCGTATCCCGCGCTTCGGCTTGCGTGATGTATTCGTAGTCGGGGATGGCTTTATCTCCCTAAAGCAGTTCTGCGAGGATTTTCTGAAACTGAGGATGTTCAAGCAGTCCACCGCCCCGGTAAGGGAGAACGAGTTTCCCTTCCTTGTCAAAAAGAAAAAGTGTCGGTGTGGCCATTGCGCCAAATTGTGCAGAGACGATGTCATCTTTGTCGTAGAAAACTGGAAAAGAGAAAACGTCAGGGTTTCTTTTGACGTAATGGCTGATATTTTGTTCGGTATCTCTAAAGCCGATGGAGATGACCTGAAAGGCTTTGTCTTTCCATTTTTCCTGAAGCGCGCGCACCTTGGGCAGTTCCTGATGGCAGGTGCCACACCAGGAGGCCCAAAAAATGACCAGGGTGGTTTTTCCGAGCATTTCATTTTGCGTAAAGTGTTGCCCGTCTGCAGTACTGAGGCTGAAGTTTGGAACTGAGGGTCGATCATCCTTAGCGTCCGCAGCAAGCACTGTGTTCGTTGCAAGAGAGAGCGAGAGCGCAAGTCCCAATATGAAGTGTATGAGGTTTTTCATTTCAGATGGCCCGATTTGTACCACACCAAGAAAGCTTCTGCAAGACTTCGTTATATATTACCATAGATTTTTTTTTGTCTTTGAGCATTTGAAGATCTATCAATTATACCGATAACCTGATAATATCCACCCCAAATTTAATTGTCGGTTTAAGTTTTTTAAAGAGGGGTCATCAAGGTATGAAGTCGTTTGTCCTGGTCTTGTTTTTTGTTTCTTTATCTTTTTCTCTTTCCTCTACCCCAGTACTTTACGCCGAGGAGAAGGAAACCCCTTCTGAAGAAGGGCCGGGTCAGAGTGTCCCTACCTTGGGAAACCAGCATATTCCTTCTTTGAGAGCACCTCATGCACCTTACAATTCAGTGCCTCCGACCTCTGGGCCGCATACACATAATGTTGCGCAGTGGGGCGTTTATCGCCAGCAGGTGCCCGATGAACTTCAGGTGCATAATCTTGAAGATGGCGGTGTGATGATTCAGTACGATTGCAGTGACTGCAAAGACTTGATGAAACAATTGGAGTCACTCGTCCGAAGTTATTATAAAAAAGCGAAAGCCGAAGAAAAAGAATCAGGCGGACGAAGCAAATATCAGCATATTATCGTGGGCCCCTACAAAAACATCGGCCATAAAATCGCCTTGACGGCTTGGGGAAAAATAGACAAGTTTGACGAATTTGACGAAGATCGCATTCGTAAGTTTATCGAAGCTTATGTCGGGATTGATCACCACCCCAGATAAATCCTCTCCTTTCGCCGAACCCTTGACCCTCGGTGAACCTTTAAAATCGTGATTCTCCTCAGCCACAAGCGGTTTTCCCCGTATTGGCTTCCGCTTTTATCGGGGGGCTTGCTGGCCTTAAGCTTTCCGCGTCCCGGATTTTTTCTCCTGGCGTGGATTGCTTTTATCCCTCTCTTTTTTTCGATTGCCGAGCAGACCCCCAAAAAGGCTTTTTTGAGCGGCTGGCTCACAGGGCTTGTCTATTTTGGCGGAACCCTCTATTGGATGATGCCAACCCTCTGGCACGGGGGACTCCCTTGGTTTTTCAGTGTTTTTGTTTCACTCTTACTTATTGCTTATCTTGGCCTCTATGTCGGTCTGTTTAGCGTACTTTTAAAATATGCCACTGAGGAACAAGGAAGGCGTGGACTTCTCATTGCCCCTGTATTTTGGGTTGTTTTGGAGTGGGTAAAGGGGCATTTTTTGACGGGATTTCCTTGGGCAAGTTTGGCCTACTCTCAAACAGAATTTTTGTCGATGATTCAAATTGCCGATTTTGGCAGTATTTACGTCGTCGGTTTTGTGATGATGTTTTGTAATTATGCACTCTATTTGAGCATGAGAGGGTTTTTTCGTGAGAGAAAATATTCGGGGCGTTTTGATTGGCAGCCTCTTGTTTTGGCGAGTCTTGTTTTTTCTTTGAGTTTTTTTTACGGCATTTTTCGACTTTCTGATCCTATTGAAACAAAAAAACAGATAACGCTTGCAGTCATTCAAGGGAACATCGCGCAAGACAAAAAGTGGGATCGCAGTTTCAAGCGAGAGACACTTGAAGTGTATCAGCGTCTTTCGGAGGAGACTTTGAAGGACAACAGCAAAAAGACAGACTTGATTCTTTGGCCTGAGGCCGTCCTGCCCTTTATTTTTGGTACCGAAGCAGTCCATGAAAAGGCGCTTCAGGATTTTGCACAAGAGATGAACGTGCATCTCTTATTGGGTGCGCCAAGCATGACGATACGAGAGAAAAAGACAGTCTCTTTACGCAACAGTGCTTATCTTATTTCTCCTGATTCAGAGCATGTGGTGCAATATGACAAAATGCATCTTGTCCCTTTTGGTGAGTATGTGCCTTTTCCAGAATGGCTGTTTTTTATCAAAAAATTGGTTCAGGGTTTGGCCAATTTTAGCCCGGGTGTGGATGCAATTGTTTTTGACGTGGCTCAGGCACGTATCGGCACGGCCATTTGTTTCGAGCTCATTTTTCCAGAACTTGTGCGTCGTTTTGTGCAAAATGGTGCGACGCTGATGACCACGATTACCAATGATGCCTGGTTTGGCGATACTTCGGCACCGGATCAACATTTTTCAATGATGATCTTTCGGGCAATAGAAAATCGGACCTCTTTTGCACGTGCGGCCAATACGGGCATTTCGGGTTTTGTGGATGCACGTGGTCAGGTGATTTTCAAAACAACGCTTTTTAATGAGGACAGTGCGACCACCACTTTAAACTTGCGCAGAGAGACAACACTCTACACACGCTTTGGTGATTTTTTTGCCGCTTTCTGTGTTATCATCGCCCTCTATTTTTTGTGTGTCGCATTGGTGAAAAGGAGAACAAAAAATGCTGTTTGAATTCGAGGAGAGACTCAAGGCCATTCAAGTCGAAAGCGAACAATTACGGAGGCATCTTTGACCTCGCTTCAAACGTTGCAGAAGTCGAACAACTGACTGAAGCGAGTCTGGCTCAGGATTTTTGGGATAATCCGGCCAAGGCCCAAGAAACCTTGACGCTCAAGACCCGTCTCGAAAAAAGCCTCAAACGCTGGCATGACATTGATCAAGATCTCGAAGAAGCCGAGCTGCTGATGACCTTGAGCCGAGAGGAAGAAGATGCATCCCTTGAAGAAGAGATTGAAGTGCTCATTGCAGCGCTAAAGGGAAAGCTTGATGCGCTGACCATCGAAACCCTTTTTAAGGGCGAAAAAGATTTTAACAATGCGATTTTGACCATTCATCCCGGTGCGGGAGGGACGGAGTCTCAAGATTGGGCACAGATGCTGATGCGGATGTATAGCCGTTGGTTTGAGCGAAGGGCCTTTGGGATTGAAACCCTTGATCTCCAGGCGGGAGATGAAGCCGGGATAAAAACCGTCACCTTCTTGGTGAAGGGGCCTTATGCCTATGGTTATTTACGCGTGGAAGCCGGAGTGCATCGTCTGGTTCGCATTTCCCCCTTTGATGCCGCCAAACGTCGCCATACCTCTTTTGCTTCTGTTTTTGTCTCTCCAGAGATTGAGGACGATGTTGACATTGAAATCGATGAAAAAGAAATCCGCGTAGACACCTATCGGGCCAGCGGCGCGGGTGGACAGCATGTGAATAAAACCTCATCGGCGATTCGCATTACCCACTTGCCCTCAGGTTTTGTGACCCAATGCCAGAATGAGCGTTCACAGCGTCAAAATAAACTGATTGCGATGCGTGTACTCAAATCCAGGCTTTATGAAAAGCAGCAGGAAGAGAAAGAAGCGGCGATGGCTAAAATAACGGGCGAAAAAAAGGAAATCGGCTGGGGTAGCCAGATCCGCTCCTACGTTTTTCAGCCCTATCAAATGGTCAAAGACCACCGCACAAACATTGAAGTCGGCAATGTCTCCGCCGTCATGGATGGCGATATTGATCCCTTCGTCGAAGGCTACCTAAAACGCCCTAAGTCCTGAAAAGGCCGTACTCTGAGTTGAGCCTGTAATTGCAAGTCCTGACTCCTATTTCACTTGATTTTTTCGGGAGATAAAATCCCCTAATTCAAGGCGCAAATTGCAGGGCATGGCACGCTACTTCCCAAATCTGTACCAACAGTAGGCGCGTTAGCGACGTAAAGGCGAGGAATTTTTTCCCTAAAAAAAGTCATGACTTAATCAGAGCTTCCTTAGAAAGTGAAGAGAGAAATACGGTCATTTGAGACCAGTATGGCGTCACAGGGTCTGATCTGAGGGCAACAGGGAAAAATCGAGACGAGGCCGAGGCATCATAGGCTGCTTTGGCAGCGAGTACAAAGACTGAGAATAGCAATGAAAGGGTCACACTTTAGGTGAGAGACGACACCACTAGGTCGTCCTATTTTAGGGACAGCGAGAAGTCGCAGGTAATCCAGAAGACTTGAACTGACGATCATGAAATACAAGAATAGAGCCATGCAGGCCTGACCCTCGTCAAAGAGAAAAATTCAACTTTCGAAGAGACAGTTGGCCGTACTAGGCAGAATGTTACCTATTACTTATTAGATGATGGTGGCATATGAATATGCCACGTGCAACCTAATATCTGTTAGGGGCTGAAAGCTTGATTCTGTAGTACCACCATAGTACCATCTATTTTTATGCCTCCCAAAATCAGAGAATTAATCAGTCAATTACAATCTTCCGGTTTTGAAAACAGAGGAGGTAAAGGCAGTCATCGTAACTTTACGCATCAAAAAGGAAGCAAAATCACAATCAGTGGGAAAGCAGGCGATGATGCAAAACCATATCAAGTCAAAGCAGTAAAAAAAGCAGTTAGTGAGGTGTCGTAATGAGATTAAGTGATCAATATTTAAAGATAGTGGAATGGTCTGAAGAAGACCAGTGTTATATAGGTCATTGCCCTAGTTTAATGTTAGGTGGCGTTCACGGTGATGATGAGGTAAAGGTATATAAAAAGTTGTGCAAAAACGTAGAAGAATGGGTAGATATTTATACCCAGGATGGCACTCCTCTTCCTAAACCAACAGCAGGAAAACAATACTCAGGTAAGTTTAACTTACGCGTTGGCAAAGAGTTGCATGAACAATTAAGTATTGATGCATTAAGAAAGGGTGAAAGCCTTAATTCATATTGCTTGAAAATGCTTCAAGGTTTGCAGTCACATCGCCCCTAACGAATAAGGTTAGATTGTGTCGCGAAGCGAACCACAATCTGAACCGGTTGTTGTACAATCCCGGTATTTTGAGCTTATGGTTTTGAGCTAAGAAAATATATCGAGGGAAGAGCTGGTTTTTGCTGGCACAGAGCAGCAGAGAAAACAAAAGAGAGACTTTATTCAGGGCCGAGAGAAAATACGGCCACCAAGATCGTATTTTTTGAGGCTTGAAGCCATATTT
>VAOX01002060.1_pt1 | contig 16038 bp, 11 predicted proteins | sample 3393891 | NCBI WGS metagenome assembly VAOX01 (sample SAMN08290429, study PRJNA428436) | hydrothermal vent metagenome | isolation source: Deep-sea hydrothermal vent chimney | place: Indian Ocean: Southwest Indian Ridge | depth 2822 m m | reverse complement strand
TGTGAGGTCGCAATGGTAATGCCTCGCGCACGCTCTTCCGGGGCGTTGTCTATCTGGTCAAAGGCTTTGACTTCACCACTACCCTGCGCTTCCGACATAACCTTGGTCAGCGCCGCAGTTAAGGTCGTCTTACCATGATCTACGTGACCAATCGTGCCTACGTTGACGTGTGGTTTGGTTCTTTCAAACTTTTCCTTGGACACTGTTCTTACCTCTTTAAAACGCTTTAAAATAAAATATTAATTAATAAGTACTAATTAATAATCGCTGAGCATTAACCCTTGTTATCAATAGCCCGTTTTACTGCTAATCACTGCATTGGCCACGCTTTTTGGTGCTTCTGCATATTGCTCAAATTCCATCGAATAGGTCGCTCGCCCCTGCGTCGCAGAACGCAGAGATGTGGCATAACCAAACATTTCCGACAATGGCACTACAGCACTAATATTTTTACCAACAACGGTATCTTCCATACCGCTTACGACACCACGACGCCGACTCAGGTCACCGATAACATCGCCCATATAATCTTCTGGTGTCACTATTTCAACTTTCATCATTGGCTCGAGTATTACTGGATCCGCTTCCAGTGCAGCCTCTCTAAAGCAGATTGAAGCTGCAATTTTAAACGCCACTTCATTCGAATCAACATCATGATACGAACCATCAAACAAAGTGACTCGCACATCCTCAACGGGGTATCCCGCCAGTACGCCATTCCGCATCTGGTCACGCACACCCTTATCAACAGCAGGGATAAATTCTTTTGGCACACTGCCGCCAACGATCTCACTAACAAACACGTAACCATCACCCAGCACACCAGGTTCAATTCGCAGGTAAACATGGGCATACTGCCCTTTACCACCCGTCTGTCTGATAAATTTTGTTTCGTGCTCAACCGTCCGGCTTATCGCTTCTCGATAAGCCACCTGCGGATTACCAACATTTGCATCCACACCAAACTCACGCCGCATCCGATCTACAATAATCTCGAGATGAAGCTCACCCATTCCCGAAATAATGGTTTGACCTGATTCTTCATCCGTACACACTCGAAACGATGGATCCTCATGCAAAAGTTTACCTAATGCCGCCGCTATCTTTTCCTCATCAGCCTTGGTTCTTGGCTCGACAGCTACTGATATCACCGGTTCTGGAAAATCCATACGTTCTAATACAATAACCGCCTTCGGGTCACACAATGTATCACCCGTGGTAACGTCCTTTAGCCCAATGGCTGCAGCAATATCACCAGCCCGTACTTCATTAATTTCTTCGCGACTATTGGCATGCATTTGTACAATTCGACCAACACGCTCTTTTTTTCTTTTTACCGAATTATAAATGCTATCACCCGACTTCAATACACCCGAATACATCCGAAAAAAAGTCAAATTACCAACAAAAGGGTCAGTCGCTATCTTAAAGCCTAAAGCAGAAAAAGCTTCGTCATCATCCGCTAAACGCTCGGCTTCGATCTCATCTTCGCCATCAAGATAACCTCTAACGGGCGGTACATCAATTGGCGAAGGCATATAATCAACAATTGCATCCAACATTGCCTGCACCCCTTTATTCTTAAAGGCAGATCCACAAAAAGCCGGCACAATTTCATTTGCCAATGTGCGGATACGAATTCCCTGCTTTATCTCGTCCTCGCCGAGACTGCCAGTTTCCAAATATTTCTCCAGCAATTCTTCACTGGCTTCAGCAGCAATCTCAATCATTGCTTCACGCTTTTTTTCGCACAGCGCAAGTAAATTTTCAGGAACATCGGTTTCGGTAAACACCGATCCCATGTCCTCTTCACTCCAATAAATCGCTCGCATCTTCACGAGATCGACAACACCTACAAAATTTTCTTCTGCACCAATTGCTACCTGCATAGCAACGGGTATTGTACCTAAATTCTGCTTAATCTGCTCCACGACACGCAAAAAGTCTGCGCCCACTCGATCCATCTTATTAACAAAAATAATGCGCGGAACATGATACTTATTCGCTTGCCGCCAGACGGTTTCCGACTGCGGCTCAACGCCACCGACCGCACAAAAAACGGCACAGGCACCATCTAAAACTCGTAACGAACGCTCCACTTCGATAGTGAAATCAACGTGTCCCGGTGTATCAATTATATTAATGCGGTGCTGGTCATACTGCTTAGTCATACCCGACCAGAAACAGGTCGTTGCCGCAGAGGTAATAGTGATACCTCGTTCCTGCTCCTGCGCCATCCAGTCCATAGTGGCGGCACCATCATGCACCTCACCTATCTTATGTGAGATGCCGGTATAATAAAGTATCCGTTCTGTTGTGGTAGTCTTGCCCGCATCAATATGCGCCATGATGCCAATATTCCGATAGCGCTTGATTGGCGTAGTACGTGCCACAATTTTATCAACCTGTTGTCTTCAATCTGCTACTTTTAGCCAGCCATTGCTTACCAGTCATCTTTTAACTGGCTATTTTTTGATCATCCATTTCCAATCCATTATTTCTTCCGTTATTTCTCAAACGACGCTAAAGCTTACCAACGGAAATGTGCAAAGGCTTTATTGGCCTCTGCCATGCGGTGTGTGTCTTCGCGTTTTTTCACTGCATTACCACGATTTTCAGCCGCGTCCATTAACTCACCCGCCAGCTTTAACTGCATCGATTTCTCGCCACGTTTTCTGGCTGAATCAATTAACCAGCGCATCGCCAATGTCAAACGACGACTAGTCCGCACTTCAACTGGCACCTGGTAAGTTGCACCACCAACACGGCGCGATTTCACCTCAACCATAGGACTGACATTTTCTAACGCCTGATCAAGCACTTCTATCGGTGCGCCGCTACCTTTTTCACCAATACGGTCAAGAGCCTTATACATGATCATCTCCGCAACGGATTTTTTACCGCTCTTCATAATCATGTTGACAAATTTGGTAATCTGAATGCTTCCAAATTTTGGATCTGGTAACACTTCTCTTTTGGAAACTTCTCTTCTTCTCGACATCTCGCGTATTCTCTATTTTAAACAATCACTGTACATTATGACCATCTGCTCTGCAAAAACCATCAGGCTAATGCCTTATAATTTAACTCTTGGGTCGCTTGGTGCCGTACTTAGAGCGGCCCTGACGACGGGATTCAACACCCTGCGTATCCAGACTACCGCGCACGACATGGTAACGAACACCAGGTAAATCCTTAACCCGACCACCACGAATCAACACTACCGAGTGTTCCTGTAGATTATGGCCTTCACCACCAATATAACTGGTCACTTCAAAGCTGTTCGTCAGCCGCACACGCGCAACTTTACGCATCGCAGAGTTAGGCTTTTTTGGCGTAGTGGTATAAACACGAGTACATACACCACGCTTCTGGGGCGATGACTCTAGGGCAGGCACGTTACTCTTCGAAATCTTGCTCCGACGAGGTTTGCGTACCAATTGGTTAATCGTTGTCATCTTAATTCACTCCAACCCCACATCTAAATGGGCACCCGTGGATGATTCATTAAAAACAATTCTACGGGCAAAAATAAACAACAGGCTCTGAAGCCTGTCAAAAGAGGCGCAATTCTATGCTCACTGCCCAATGCTGTCAAGCAGCAAGCACAGGAAAATCACCTGGTTTCAGCGGTTTTAATTTCTATACATCCTGCTGAGTTTTCTCATCCTGATTTGAGTCAGCATTTTCAACCATCGATACAGTCAGCTCTTCCGCCGCTTCTACAACAGTATCTTCTTCAGCAGGGTGACTGACATCCTCACTTACATCTTCGGTAATAAATGCCGAGTCAATATCGGCGGTACGAAGCCGCTGACGCTCTTCATGAAAAGCCAAACCCGTTCCTGCCGGAATCAGACGGCCCACAATGACGTTTTCTTTTAGACCAAGCAATGGATCGCTGCCACCGCGTACAGACGCTTCCGTTAATACGCGAGTTGTTTCCTGGAATGATGCTGCTGAAATAAATGATTCAGTTACCAGTGAACCTTTGGTAATCCCCAGTAAAATGGGGTTAAAAATAGCCGGCTCCTTGCCTTCTTCAACCAGCTTCTCGCATTCTCCAATAACGCGGGCACGTTCCACTATTTCGCCTTTCAGGTACTTTGAATCACCACCTTCTATAATTTCACATTTGCGTAACATCTGCCGGATAATGACTTCAATGTGTTTATCATTAATTTTTACACCCTGCAACCGATAAACATCCTGAATTTCATTCACCAGATACTCGGCCAAGGCTTCAGCACCGAGCAACCGCAAAATATCATGCGCACTACGCTCGCCATCAGCAATCACTTCGCCCTGTTCAACACGTTCACCTTCAAACACATTAATGTGTCGCCATTTCGGAATGAGCGACTCAACGGCTTCGCCGGCATCATTAGTAATAACCAGGCGCTGCTTACCTTTAGTTTCCTTGCCAAAACTAATAATCCCAGACACTTCTGCCATAATAGCTGGCTCTTTGGGTTTGCGTGCTTCGAATAGATCCGCAACACGCGGCAAGCCGCCGGTGATATCACGAGTTTTACTGGACTCCTGTGGTATCCTGGCTAACTCATCACCGACAGAAACCTGGCCACCATCTTCAATATTAATAATCGCGCCGGAAGGTAAGAAGTACCGCGCAGGCTGTTCTGAACCAGCAATACACAGCTCTTCGCCACTGCCGTCAACCAGGGTAATCAGCGGACGCATATCTTTACCCGCAGTTGGGCGCTGCTTCGGATCAGTCACTACGGTAGAAGACAGGCCAGTAATTTCATCCGTTTCTTTCTGTACACTAATTCCTTCGGCAAAGTCGGAAAATTTAACCTGACCTTCTACCTCAGTAATAATCGGATGCGTATGCGGATCCCAGGTAGCAACGACCTGACCCGCTTTGACCTGACCGTTTTCTTCTACTGAAATCACTGCACCATAAGGTATTTTATAAAGCTCGCGCTCACGTCCATGCTCATCTACCACACCCAGTTCACCGGAACGTGACACGGCAACCAGACCACCACTGTTCTGTTTGACTACTTTAATGTTATGCAAACGCACCGAACCCGTTGATTTCACGCTGATGCTATTGGCTGCCGCAGAACGACTTGCTGCGCCACCAATATGGAAAGTACGCATTGTCAACTGCGTACCCGGCTCACCAATCGACTGTGCAGCAATCACGCCCACAGCTTCGCCATGATTTACCAGATGGCCCCGCGCAAGATCACGCCCATAACACATAGAGCAGACACCATGTACATTTTCACAGGTAATCACTGAGCGTACAAAGATCTCATCGATCCCCATCTCATCCAGCTGTTCAACCCATTGCTCATCGAGTAAGGTGCCTCTTGGAATGAGCACTTCATCATCGGTATTCAGCACATCGCGTGCAACCACACGTCCCAGCACCAACTCGCCCAGCGGCATAACCACATCACCACCTTCGATCATGGACTGCATCAACATGCCATTCTCTGTATTACAGTCCTCCTTTAGAATAACCATGTCCTGTGCCACGTCAACCAGCCGACGCGTTAGATACCCGGAGTTTGCTGTTTTCAATGCGGTATCAGCAAGACCCTTACGTGCACCGTGAGTTGAAATAAAATATTGCAGTACATTCAGACCTTCACGAAAGTTTGCTGTAATGGGTGTTTCAATAATTGACCCATCAGGCTTCGCCATCAAACCGCGCATACCAGCAAGTTGTCGAATCTGCGCCGCAGAACCCCGAGCACCGGAATCTGCCATAACGAAAATATTGTTAAACGAGGGCTGCTTAACCATTTTTCCTTCGGCATTTTTAACTTCCATTACGCTCAGCTTAGCCATCATCGCCTTGGCAACTGCCTCATTAGCATGTGACCAGATATCCACAACTTTGTTGTAACGCTCACCATTCGTTAACAGGCCAGATGTGTACTGATCCTGAATTTCTTTCACTTCCGCTTCAGCTTTCGATAGCAGACTTCCTTTTTCCTCAGGAATGGCCATGTCACTAATGCAGATTGAGATACCGGCACGGGTTGAATAACGAAATCCGGTGTACATCAATTGATCGGCAAAAATAACCGTTTCTTTCAAACCAACCTGACGATAACAGGAGTTAATCAGGTTTGAAATTGCCTTTTTATTCAGATCCCGATTGACCAGGTCGTAAGAAATACCCGCAGGAATAATTTCTGATAATATTGCTCGCCCAACTGTGGTATCAATAATTTTAGATTGTTCAACCAGCTCACCGGCTTCATTAAAAACAACTTCGCGAATGCGAGCCTTGACTTTTGCCTGTAAATGCACACTACCACTGTCATAAGCACGATAGACTTCATCAACATCAGCAAATACCATGCCTTCGCCTTTGACGTTAATCGACTCGCGCGTCATATAATACAAACCCAGCACAATATCCTGAGACGGAACAATAATCGGCTCACCTGATGCGGGTGATAGAATGTTATTCGTCGCCAGCATCAGAGTTCGAGCCTCCAGCTGCGCTTCAATTGATAATGGCACATGCACTGCCATCTGGTCGCCATCAAAGTCAGCATTAAATGCTGTACACACGAGCGGATGTAGCTGAATAGCTTTACCTTCAATCAGTATAGGTTCGAACGCCTGAATACCCAAACGGTGGAGGGTTGGTGCGCGGTTAAGCATGACCGGATGCTCACGAATGACTTCCTCAAGAATATCCCAGACTTCTGAACCTTCTTTCTCAACCATTTTCTTCGCCGCTTTAATGGTTGTAGCCAGGCCACGACGTAATAATTTATTAAAGATAAATGGCTTAAACAGCTCCAGCGACATTTTTTTCGGCAGGCCACATTGATGCAATTTAAGCGTAGGACCAACCACAATGACAGAACGACCAGAGTAATCAACCCGTTTACCCAGCAAGTTCTGGCGGAATCGCCCCTGCTTGCCTTTAATCATGTCGGCCAGTGATTTCAGTGGACGCTTGTTAGTGCCGGTAATGGCACGACCGCGACGACCATTATCCATAAGCGCATCAACCGATTCCTGTAACATACGCTTTTCGTTACGCACAATAATATCGGGTGCATAAAGTTCCAGCAGACGCTTAAGACGATTATTACGATTGATGACTCGACGATACAGGTCATTCAGATCAGAGGTTGCAAAGCGTCCGCCATCGAGTGGTACCAGAGGGCGTAAATCAGGCGGTAATACCGGCAATATAGTCATAATCATCCATTCTGGACGATTACCCGACAGGGTAAACGACTCAACCAGTTTAAGGCGTTTTGCCAGCCGTTTCAGTTTGGTTTCCGATTTGGTAGCACCCATGCCTTCGCGAATTTTGACGGCTTCTTCGTCCAGCACCAGCGATTTAAGCATTTCATGAACTGCTTCAGCACCCATGCGAGCATCAAATTCATCGCCATGCTCTTCAATGGCTTCAAGGTAGGTTTCATCCGTGAGTAACTGGCCTTTCTCCAGAGTCGTCAGACCAGGCTCAATCACCACAAAGGCTTCAAAATATAAAATGCGTTCGATTTCACGTAAAGTCATGTCGAGTAACAGGCCAATACGTGATGGCAACGACTTTAGGTACCAGATATGCGCAACTGGGCTGGCAAGATCAATGTGTCCCATACGCTCACGCCGCACCTTCGACTGAGTTACTTCAACACCGCATTTTTCACAGACGACTCCACGATGCTTTAAGCGTTTATATTTACCACATAAGCACTCATAATCTTTTACTGGCCCAAAAATTTTGGCACAAAAAAGACCATCACGTTCCGGTTTAAAGGTACGGTAATTAATCGTTTCCGGTTTTTTTACTTCACCGAATGACCATGACTGTATCTGCTGTGGTGAGGCCAGACTAATTTTAATGGCGTCAAAATCTTCATTCTGACCTTGTTGTTTAATGAGCTTGAGTAAATCTTTCATTGCCCTAAATCCTGTCTTATATTAAGTAATATATGGTTACGTGTACCGGATAAGCCCTAAGTCAGGTCTTATTCTCCTGTTCAAGTTCAATATTGATGCCCAGTGCACGAATTTCCTTAAGCAATACATTGAACGACTCTGGCATGCCTGGTTCCATATGGTGATTACCATCAACAATATTTTTATACATCTTGTTTCGACCTGCCACGTCATCTGATTTCACTGTCAGCATTTCCTGCAGGGTATAGGCAGCACCGTAAGCTTCCAGCGCCCAGACTTCCATCTCACCAAAGCGTTGACCACCAAATTGGGCTTTGCCGCCCAATGGTTGCTGCGTAACCAGACTATAAGGACCGGTGGAACGTGCATGCATTTTGTCATCAATCAGATGGTTCAATTTCAGCATATATTTGTAGCCAATAGTAATCAGGCAGTCAAACGCATCACCTGTGCAGCCATCATATAGCGTTGTTTGACCACTAACAGGCAAACCTGCCAGTTCTAACATACGATGAATTTCTTCTTCCTCTGCACCATCAAATACCGGTGTTGCCATCGGCACACCTTTACGCAGATTATTCGCCAGATGCATAATCTCATCATCACTAAAAGCATCCAGATCCTCATTCTTCGTGTCGTGGTTATAGATTTTCTCAAGAAAAGCCCGTATCTCGGTAGCGCTCTTATTGTCATCCAGCATATTACTGATTTTCGTTCCCAGACCTTTTGCTGCAAAACCAAGGTGGGTCTCAAGCACCTGACCAATATTCATTCGAGAAGGCACGCCTAACGGATTCAGAATAATATCAACCGGCGTACCATCTTCCATATGTGGCATATCCTCAACCGGAACAATAATAGAAACCACCCCTTTGTTACCATGACGACCTGCCATTTTGTCGCCAGGCTGCAAACGACGCTTAACAGCCAGGTAAACCTTAACCATTTTTAGTACGCCCGGCGCAAGATCATCACCGGAAGTCAGTTTTGCTTTCTTCTCTTCAAAATAGGCATCCAGCAATTTACGCTGTTCCTGATGCTGTTTGTTCAACTCTTCAATTCTGGTGTTATCCACATCATCTTTCAGCCGAATGAGTGACCAGGACTTAGTATCCAGAGCATCCAGATAGGCTTCTGTGATTTTGTCACCAGAGCTAAGACCTGCAGGACCACAATCGGCCAGCTTACCAATAAACATAGATTTCATCCGTGCAAATAAATCTAACTCGATAATCTGCCACTGGGCATCAACATCTTTCTTAACTGAAATAATTCCCTGCTCTTCGATATCAATGGCACGCTTATCTTTTTCAACCCCATCACGGGTAAATACCTGTACACCAATAACAGTACCAAAGGTACTGGCTGGAACACGTAGTGAAGAATCTTTTACATCCGAAGCTTTCTCACCAAAAATTGCCCGTAAAAGCTTTTCTTCAGCCGTGAGTTGAGTTTCACCTTTAGGAGTGACTTTACCCACCAGAATGTCGCCCGGTTTAACTTCCGCACCAACATAAACCACACCGGATTCATCCAGCTTGGATAATAGACTTTCACTTACATTTGGGATATCTGCGGTTATTTCTTCTGAACCAAGTTTGGTGTCTCGCGCAACACTACTTAATTCCTGAATATGAATAGTGGTGTAACGATCGTCTTCAACCACACGCTCAGAAATAATGATGGAATCCTCAAAGTTGTAACCATTCCATGCCATGTAGGCAACCAGCATGTTCTGTCCCAGTGCCAGTTCACCCATGTCGGTTGAGGGGCCGTCAGCAATAATATCTCCACGCTGAACCACATCGCCAGGACGTACCAGTGGCCGTTGATTAATGCAGGTATTCTGGTTTGAGCGGGTGTATTTGGTAAGGTTATAAATATCCACACCGGTTGCACCGTCTGCGGCTTCATCATCATGCGCACGAATTACAATTCGTGCCGCATCAACTGAATCAATCACCCCTCCACGCCTGGCTATCACCGATGCACCGGAATCATGTGCAACGGTTTTCTCCATTCCTGTTCCGACTAGTGGTTTATCTGCACGTAATGTTGGAACCGCCTGGCGTTGCATGTTTGAACCCATCAATGCACGGTTAGCATCATCATGCTCAAGAAATGGAATAAGTGAAGCCGCGACCGATACAATCTGTTTTGGTGATACATCCATTAACTGCACATCTTCTGGTGATGCCAGTGAAAATTCATTCATGTGACGACATGACACCAGCTCATCAAGTAATTTACCGTCTGCACTCATGGTGGCATTAGCCTGCGCAATCACAAAATTACTTTCTTCAATCGCAGACAGATATTCAATTTCACTGGTCGCAATAGCATTGATTACTTTTCGATAAGGTGTTTCGAGAAAACCATATTCATTGGTTCGCGCATACACGGACAATGAGTTAATCAGGCCAATATTCGGGCCTTCAGGTGTCTCAATTGGACATACGCGGCCATAATGCGTTGGATGGACATCTCGCACCTCGAAACCTGCGCGTTCACGGGTCAAACCACCTGGGCCTAACGCAGAAATACGGCGTTTATGGGTTACCTCAGATAAAGGATTATTCTGATCCATAAACTGAGAGAGCTGACTGGAACCAAAAAATTCTTTAACTGCTGCGGCAACAGGTTTAGCATTTATTAACTCCTGCGGCATCAGACCATCCTGCTCCGCAGTGGTTAAACGCTCTTTCACTGCACGTTCAACACGAACCAGTCCAACACGGAAAACATTTTCCGCCATCTCACCGACGCTACGAATACGCCGATTACCCAGATGGTCAATATCGTCAACGGTGCCGTTTCCATTACGGATATTAATCAACTCTTTCATCACCGACAGGATGTCTGAAGTTTCACCCATTTCTGCAACCAGTCGCTTCGACGTTTCATCTTTCCTGCCATTAAAGTGGTGGTAGTCGTAAAGCGTACCTGGCCCAGTGGAACCATCACGCTGCAAGCGACGATTAAACTTCATCCGGCCAACAATAGAAAGGTCATAACGATCTTCGGAGAAAAACAGGTTATTAAACAGATTTTCTGCGGCATCTTTCGTCGGTGGTTCGCCCGGGCGCATCATCCGGTAAATTTCAATTTGCGCTTCCAGCTTGGTTGTAGTGCTATCAATGCTCAATGTATTGGACATAAATGGCCCGACATCAAGATCATTGGTATAGATAACACGTACGCTTTTTATACCTTTTTCCTGCACGAAGGTGATTAGTTCTTCCGTAAACTCGGCATTGGCTGGTACCATTACTTCACCGGTTTCGGTGTCAATGATATCGTGTGCAAGCATCTTGCCTACCAGGTAATCCAGTGGTGCTTTTAAAATTTTAACTTTTTTCTTCTCAAGCAACTTAATCTGGCGCATAGTCACTCGGCGACCGGCTTCTACAATTACTTCCTTTCCTGCAGTTATGTCGAAGTGTGCCGTTTCACCACGCAGACGCTCTGGTGCGAGCGGAAAACTCAGCCCATCTTTGGTAAAGGTATACTCAATATCATCGAAGAAAATATCCAGAATTTCCTCGTTGTTATAACCCAACGAACGCAATAAAATGGTTGCCGGCAATTTACGGCGGCGATCAATGCGAACAAACACGCTATCTTTTGGATCAAATTCAAAATCCAGCCAGGAACCACGGTAAGGAATAACGCGTGCTGAATATAAAATCTTGCCCGATGAATGTGTTTTACCTTTGTCATGATCAAACAACACGCCTGGCGAACGATGCAACTGTGAAACAATAACACGCTCAGTACCATTAATAACAAAAGTACCATTTTCCGTCATTAAGGGCATTTCACCCATATAAACTTCCTGCTCTTTGACTTCTTTTGGCGTGATTTTCTTTTTACTGTCCTTGTCAAAGATTTCAAGGCGTAGAATAACTCGCAATGGCGCTGCATACGTCATACCGCGAAGTTGACATTCTTTCACATCAAACAGTGGTTTGCCTAAATTGTACTGGACGAACTGCAGTTTTACGTGCCCAGAATAACTGATAATTGGAAATACTGACTTAAACGCGCCCTGCAATCCAGTGTCATTGCGACTTTGCTGGGATTTCTCTGACTGCAAAAATGAATTAAATGAATCAATTTGCATCGACAACAGATAGGGGACATCCAACACAGGTGGACGCTTACCGAAATCCTTGCGTAATCGTTTTTTCTCGGTAAAAGAGTATGCCATCAGTATTCCTCGTAATTGAACTTTATATATTCGACGTTATATTTTCTATAACTCCAGTTACAGCTATTTTTAACGGAAACAACTAAAGGCCAGTCAACCCTGCTTACATCACCTGCAAACAGAGTTGCCAGCCTCAGCTGTCGCTGACTCCGACAATCAGCGTACTGTCTATTTAAGCTCGACAGTTGCGCCAATCTCTTCAAGCTGTTTCTTAACGTCTTCAGCTTCGTCTTTAGTTACAGCTTCTTTAACAGTAGTCGGGGTGCCTTCTACTGCTGCTTTCGCTTCTTTCAGGCCTAAGCCGGTTAAAGCACGAACGGCCTTAATTACCGCAACTTTATTTTCACCGAAACCGGTTAAAACAACATCAAACTCATCTTTGACAGCAGCCGCTTCACCACCGCCATCACCCGCAGCAGGTGCAGCAGCAACAGCTACCGCAGCAGATACACCAAATTTTTCTTCCATTGCAGATATAAGGTCCACAACTTCCATTACAGACATGTTGGAAATAGTTTCCAGAATATCATCTTTAGAAACAGCCATGACTATTCTCCAGATTATTAAATATAAAAAAAGTTAAAAATTGCAAAGCAGCGTTATTACTACGCACTCGCCTGTTTTTGATCACGTACAGCTGCCACAGTGCGAACAAATTTCGCATGTGGCTCGTTGAGGGTGCGAACGAATTTTTCAATTGGTGCTTTCATTACCGCCATCAATAGAGCAATCGCCTGCTCACGATTAGGTAATTTAGACAGTGCATCAAGTTGCTCAATGGGCAGAATTTCTCCACCAATTGCAATCACTTTAGCGATTAACTTGTCGTTTTCTTTTGAAAAATTCTTCACGAGCCGAGCAGCTGCGCCTGGATCTTCCTGTGAGAACGCCATAATCAGCGGCCCCACCAGAGATTCCTGCATACACTCAAACTCAGTACCTTCAACGGCACGTTTTACCAGTGAGTTTTTGACCACACGAAGATAGACCCCTTCATTACGCGCTTTCACCCGTAAATCAGTCATTTCATCGACAGTCAAACCACGGTATTCAGCCGCAATGGCCGAATGTGCACTGGCGGCAATTGTAGTAACCTCTGCGACAATTGATTTTTTGTCTTCAAGATTTAGTGCCACTTAAACTCTCCAGTTAAAGCCAGGATAAACGTTTCCGTCCCAGCCAGGTAAACAAATCATACAAATGTATGATTCTCTACGGTGCTCTCGTTACAAGATTCACCATCTACGTAGGAAATTAAGCAATGCATTGCAGAATTAATATTCCAATACACATCACACCTACGGTCTCTGACGACACCGATTACTCGGCTGTCAAATCATTATTACTGTCAGGTATATTCACCAGACAGAAACAAATTTTTTATCTCAACAAATAGTAACTAGCCAGATATCATCAATGTGCATAAACGGACACATCAATAGCCAGACCCGGACCCATCGTTGTTGAAACAGAAACTTTTTTCAGGTAGACACCTTTAGAAGCTATTGGTTTTATCTTGATCAGGTCAGCAATCAAACTATCAATATTCTGTTTCAACTGCACCACATCAAACTTAACCGTACCAATAGAACAGTGAATAATACCCGCCTTATCCACGCGGTAACGCACCTGTCCAGATTTAGCGTTTTTAACTGCGGTGGCAACATCGGGAGTAACTGTACCAACTTTAGGATTAGGCATTAAACCGCGGGGGCCTAAAATCTGCCCTAACTGACCCACCACGCGCATTGCATCGGGTGAAGCAATAACGACATCAAAATCCATATTCCCTTTTTTAACTTCAGCCGCAAGATCATCCATACCAACAATATCAGCACCCGCCGCCTGAGCCGCTTTGGCATTATCGCCATCAGTAAATACGGCTACACGTATCGTTTTACCACTGCCATTCGGCAGCACAGTTGCACCACGAACGACCTGCTCACCTTTCTTTGGATCGACACCAAGGTTGACGCTAATGTCAACTGACTCATTGAATTTAACGCTGGACAGTTCTTTTAATAGTGTAAGCGCTTCTTCAAGCGGGTAAGCCTTATCTTTATCTATTTTCTCATTAATTGCTTTAATGCGCTTCGTTAATTTAGCCATTATTTCACACCCTCTGTTTCGATACCCATACTACGCGCACTACCCGCAATGGTACGTACAGCAGCATCCATATCAGTTGCCGTTAAATCAGGCATTTTCGCATTTGCAATTTCTTCCAGTTGAGCACGGCCCACTTTACCAACCTTATTTATATGTGGCTCACCACTCCCTTTAGGCACACCGGCGGCTTTTTTTAATAAAACAGAGGCAGGTGGCGTTTTAGTAATAAACGTAAAACTTTTATCGCTATAAACAGTAATTACAACAGGAGTGGGTAAATTCTTCTCAAGATTCTGCGTTTTTGCATTAAACGCTTTACAGAATTCCATGATATTAACACCATGCTGACCCAAAGCTGGGCCAACAGGTGGACTTGGATTTGCGGCACCAGCAGGTACCTGCAATTTTATATATGCATCGACTTTCTTAGCCATCTTGCTCTCCCGGGTGCAACCGCCTGACGCTTTCGTTCAGGCTCCCCGCTCTATGTTTAAAACAATCCGGTTTAATAAAAATACCGAACAATTATATTATTCGTCTGCCGAAAATAGTCAGTAAAAGTTAAGCCATATTTAGCTATCGACTAATAACCACCAGCTTAAAACCACCTGTTAACCTTTCTCAACCTGACTAAATTCCAGTTCAACCGGTGTTGATCGACCAAAAATTAACACCGCAACTTTAAGGCGATTGCGATCGTAATCCACTTCCTCAACAACCCCATTGAAATCATTAAACGGGCCATCGGTAACACGAACCACTTCACCAGGCTGATAAAGCACCTTGGGTTTTGGTTTTTCAACACCTTCAGCAATTGCATTCACAATTGCCATCGCTTCTTTTTCAGTAATGGGTGCGGGCTGATCTTTAGTCCCACCAATAAAACCCATCACTTTAGGTACATCTTTTACCAGGTGCCAGGTTTCATCTGTCATTTCCATTTCAACCAGCACATATCCTGGGAAAAATTTACGTTCGGAACGACGCTTGGCACCATCTCTAATTTCAATAACTTCTTCTGTTGGAATCAAAATCTGACCAAATTTATCTTCCATACCAGCAAGATGAATATGCTCTTCTAGAGAAGTCTTAACCTTGGCTTCAAAATTCGAATAGGCGTGTACAACATACCAGTGTTTTGCCATGATCTACGCTCCTGTCCCAGTTAACCACTGAATTGCATTAGCTAAAATCATATCGACAATCCAGAGAATGATACCAATTATAACCACGGCTGCGATAACCATTAATGTTGTTTGCACCGTTTCCTGTCGTGTCGGCCATACCACTTTACGTACTTCCATACGTGCATCCTGCGCAAACGCAACAATTGCCTGCCCCATGCGTGTAGTATAACTGATAGCTAGTGCAATACTGACCATGAATACCAGACCAAGCACTCTATACAACAGTGATTCAGCCGCATATTCATAGTAACCGACAATGCCCAGCACGAGCACCAGCAGTGCCAACACTAATTTAACCGTGTCTAACCTGTTTGTAACAACTTTCTCGGTCCTGGCGACCATTTATTTTCCACCTGCCATCTAATTAATGTTGGCAGGCCAGGAGGGACTCGAACCCCCAACCTGCGGTTTTGGAGACCGCTGCTCTACCAATTGAGCCACTGGCCTAACCGTGTAGCAAAAGGCAAATGCCTCTCGCCATGCACTCTTTAAGAACAAGCGTGTTTCAGGCCAGCGGCCCGAATACCGCTTTATTCAATAATCTTCGATACAACACCCGCACCAACCGTACGACCACCTTCGCGTATCGCAAAGCGTAAGCCTTCTTCCATCGCT
>VAOX01058399.1_pt1 | contig 16080 bp, 11 predicted proteins | sample 3393891 | NCBI WGS metagenome assembly VAOX01 (sample SAMN08290429, study PRJNA428436) | hydrothermal vent metagenome | isolation source: Deep-sea hydrothermal vent chimney | place: Indian Ocean: Southwest Indian Ridge | depth 2822 m m | reverse complement strand
TACGTGAAGCCGGCGGCCGCCCGCAATATCTGCTATGGGCGAGCACCGGCACCAAGAATCCGACATATAGTGATGTGCTCTATGTCGAATCACTCATCGGTCCAGAAACCATCAACACGGTGCCGGACGCTACGATCGCGGCTTTTCGCGATCACGGTCGAGCGGCTCCGCTGCTAACCGACAAGGTAAATGACGCCGAGGTGTGTTACCAAGCGCTGAGAGATCTAGGCATCGATCTCGATGAAGTCGGCGAGCAGCTCCAGCGCGAAGGCGTCAAGTCATTCGATGAAGCCTTCGCCAAACTAATGGCGTTGATGCGTTAAACTAACGCTTAATGCACCTGCGGCGGCATACCATCAAATGGAGCACCATTGGCGATTTCTTCGCTAGATGCTTCGCGCACGGTTGCAACGTCCACCACAAAAGTCACAGTTTTTCCGGCTAACTGATGGTTGGCGTCGATGGTTAGTTTACCGTTCTCCATATGACTGACGGTAAACATCAATGTTTCCCCCTCTTTATTCTGAAACTCCACTTCAGCACCGATGCGGTGAAATTCGGGGGGGACATTGTCAATGTCGTCAGTATAGGTCAGCTCGGGACGACGCTCGCCAAAACCTTCTGCCGGTGTCAGCGTCACTTCCACGCGTTCACCAACAGTTTTGCCTTCTAGTGCCGCTTCGATTTTTTCAAATAACTCGCTACCGATCCCATGAATATAGCCAACGGGAATGTCGGATTGTTCGAAAACCGTGCCTTGGTCGTCAAGGATAGAATAAGTAAGATAAACGGCTTTGTTTTTACCGACTTTCTGATCAGACATAGATAAACCTGCAAATAAAACGGGCTAGTTTACCTCATGAGAAGATGCTGCGTCACGAACAGTCCGCGGTTTTTCCTAGTGCCACTATGGTAAGATCGACCGTTAACGATTGCTGTAAGTCACTCGGTGCCCATTGTAAAACCAAGGTCACGGCTTGCATAATCTTCTCGAATCCTGCTTCCGACTGAGATACAGTGAAGTATGGCATGGCGCATAGCCGCGTGGGCGGGCTGATTTTTAGACGGACTTGACCGCCGAGGATCTCGTCTTCCAGGATCAACGCCTCGATGTTGTCTAGCTCTTGGCGTTCACCGAAGCCACCGAGAACTTTCTTGTTCAGTAAGTATCGGCCGGCTGGGCCGTCACAACTGGGCATGGCGAGGTTAATCTCGGTGGCAAAGCCACCGCCGAACGTGCCACTAAACTGGTAGCTGACCGAAAGGCTTTTGGCGTGAAGCTGAAGTGTTTTCACCACAGTACCCGTCTCCAGCATCAGATTGAAGACTATTTCGTTATCAGATACAGCAGCACTGTTCCAATGGTAATCCACCAACGGCGTCGCGCGCCCAGATGCATCTAGCCGGCTGTCGAGGAACATTCCCTTGCCATAAACATCGGTCTCCAAGTCCTGTGACGTGATTTCGTGCTTGAAACTTACGCGATCGTGGGCAGAGGCAATGCCCTCTTCATGTTGTGCTGGCGCCGTAGCGCCCAAATGTATTTTTCGATAGTAATGTTCGTTCTGCCGCCGCAGGGTATCACCGAGGTTGTGAGTTAACGCATAAGCGTCAAATTCTCGTATCATCGCCAGACCATCCAGTGCGGTCACCATCTGAAAGGTGTGATTGTGTATAAAAATCTCGTCACGACCGTCAAAATCAAGGTCGACGACCAGCCGTGTAGATCGCGGCTGTGCCTTATCCAGTAAACTTTCTAGATGAACAATCGCACGGTATACCGCACGCCGCAAATGCGGAAGATAAATGCCACCGAATAACCCATGCCAGTAAGCATCATTGGCCTGGGCATTGTAGAGTTCGTTGTGCATTTGCGGTGTCTTCAACGCCGTCGGCAAAGCCGAAAGACGCGCCGACAGCTCCAGCATACGCTTATGCATCCAATTAGATTCAGGGTAACGGCTGAAGAAATTCTTCCAAATACCACCGCGTAAAAACGCCTTCTGTCGCTCGAACTGGCCACTGGTTTTACTGGTTTCTAGCAATCCAGCATAAACATGAGCCGCGTCGGCAGGCAGTGTCCATTCATTCATTTCGATGTACGACGTGGTGGGCAGATATACGACGCCACGAGTGGGAACAGCGGCGCGATAGTCGCGGTAGTGTTCGGTCGTTATTTTATCCGAGGCGAGCACACCACGGATAAACTGTTCCAACCAACCTCGTTCATACACCCATTCATAGGTCTCAGGCCAAATACCGAATTTCTCGATATCGTCGAAATAAATAGCTGCCCTTCTGGTTCCTTGCGCTGCCAGGCTTTCTAGATAGGTTACCGCGTCGCGCGCCGGCGAAAAAGGAAGACGGTAGCGCAATGCTTCGGAAATGGGGAATAAATCTAACCTTTTCCCATCTTCCTCTGTTGTAAAGTAGCCATTAAGCTCGCCTACCATTTTTCCAGCGCAGAGAAAATGGTAGTCGTCCACCGTGACGTAACTAATCCCACACTCGGCGAGTGCTGGAATGACCGTTGACTCCCACACTCGTTCCGTCAGCCAGGCACCGGAGGGACGCTGGCCGAAGCGGCTTTCCAATTTGACTGATAGAGCGTTGACCTGGGCAATCCGATCGCGCGCTGGAATTGCCGCCAATACCGGCTCAGTGTCTCCCGCACCAAACAACTCCACCTGGCCGCGTGCTACCATATCGCGAAGCAACGCCATATCTTCCTGGTAGTACGTTGTTAAATAGTCCAGTAGCCAGCCACTAAAATGAACCGCGAAACGAAAATCAGGAAAACGCGATAGTGTGTGCAGGAACGGCCGATAACACCGCCGGTGGGCATCGTCCAAAACCTCAGGAAAGTTTCCTACAGGTTGATGCGCGTGGACGCCGAACAGTAAAGCAATAGGCTGAGTCATAGGATTGTGAGGGGATGGTAGACTTACTTGCAGTATAGCGGCAAGCGTGGCGGTTTGTCAGCCGTTGCGCCGCATTACACCAGCGACAACCGGCATTTAGGATGCGCGACGCATGGCGCCACCGGCTTCCATCTCGTTATGACTACCGATGCAAATAGGATGGTCTAGCGCCGCCGGCGGCGACAGTTTGAGCAGATGGTAAAGAATTTTTAGATTATCGCGAAATAGTTTATCGAAGCTAATGACGCTGTGTGCCGGATTATAATCGCCAAACCACCAAAACCAGTCAGAACCTTCGCAATCACTTAAATGTTTGAGTACCGCACGCGTTTCTTTGGCGGTTAATCGCTCGCCACCGACAATCAAGTCAACGCTACTCTTTGCCGCGCACAACAAATCCCAGGCGCGGTTCTTCGCTGCATCGCCAATCCAGGTTGAGAACGTACCATAAACCCAACTACCAGCTGTTAGCTGCGGTAATATTCCCGGTGTAGCAAGTGAGTGGTGGTTTTTTTTGCTTTTGGAACCATATGTTGCTAGCAAGTCACGGTATGTCGTCAGATGAATCGTTGGATGAGATTGCAACGCCGAGTAAAGACCTGATAAGAAATAATAGCCGTTATATGGATAATATTCCCAGGCGTTTTCTCCATCGAGAATGACACTCACGATAGGCTCATCGTCTTCCGGTGCATGAACACGGATATTATCCAATTCACCAATGAAGTGGTTGATGGCATCACTACCGTACCAATCGGCGTATTCAAAACCGATCAGATCAGACAACTTATCGTCACGAAAAAAACAGTGAGCGCCGTCCGCGCCATCGACCTGGTAGGGACGATATAAATATGTATTTCTCGGCGGTAACGGATCGCCCGAATGAAATGCCGATTTTAGGCTATTCACCAGTACGCTCTCACCACTAGCAGTCCAGCGGGCACCACCAGTTGCCAGTAGCTTCACGGTATCGGTAGAGAGTGCGCCTTCGGCCGGCCATATTCCGGACGGTGCCATCCCGAAGCGTTTTTTATGGGAGCGGATGGCTGAGGTCAAGTGCGCCTGCACCCGACTGACGCCACCAGGATAACGGGCAGTCTGTGGCAACGCTGCTTCAGGCTCGCTTTCCCGCGCACACTGGAAATCAATCAGTAACGGTGCAATCGGATGGTTGTACGGCGTCGTGGACAGTTCTATCTGACCACTTTGCGCCAGTGCCTTGTAACGGGGAATAATATCGGCGATCAATTTGCCAATCAGATCGAACAATTGACGACGGTTTTCCCGCGTGAAACCGCTACCCTGGGCCATCAAGCGCGGTGCCAAATCATGAGTGCGTCGCACAGTTTCGCCGATCCACACCAGATGGTACCAAACGACCAAATCAGCCAGGTATTGGCTGGAAAGATAGTCAAAGTTATCGCTACCTTCAGCTTCAAGCATTTTGAACAAATGATGCAGATGCCGATATGGGGGATAAGGTTCAATCATTTTGGTATGATTGCTGCGGAAACAGCTATCCAAAATAAGCTTCCGCTGCTCACGGTTTAGCTGCGCAAGATCTGGAATCCGCAGCATGTTCAGCAATGGATCACGCACCTTACCGGCGGTGAATTGACGGCTGTAATCCTCTAACTGATCCAGTAACACTGGCACAAAATTAACAACAGCCTTCGCACCTGGCGTATTTTCCAGGTGCCACGCCATGTCTGTGTAGTCTTTCATGGCATGCAGATAAGTCCACGGCAAGGTAAATTCACCACTCAGGAAATCGCGGTAATCCGGTTGATGCATGTGCCAGCACAACACCAAATGAAGTTTTTTGGATTCGCTCATAGTAATTAGCGTATTTGATGCGTTTCTTGGTTGAGCATATTGGGAGTCACTAGCGTAATCCCCTTGTCACTCACATAAAATTGTTTGCGGTCTTCTTCGTGATCAAAGCCGATTCTCGTTCCTTCTGGAATCAAGCACCCTTTATCGATGACGACCCGCTGCAACTGGCAACCACGCCCCACTTCCACATTAGGGAGGATTACTGAGTCTTCCAGTACGGAATAACTATTGACCTTAACGTTGGAAAACAACAGAGAACGGCGCACCGTTGAACCACTGATAATGCAGCCCCCGGAAACCATTGAATCGACCGCTAATCCTCGGCGATCGTCGCCATCGAAGATAAACTTCGCTGGCGGCAATTGTTCCTGATAGGTCCAAATAGGCCAATCTGTATCGTACATGTTGAGGTCGGGAGTTACTTTGGTTAATTCCATATTGGCTTCCCAATAGGCATCAACGGTGCCAACATCGCGCCAATACGGCGCATCTTTAGGACTGCCAACGCAGCTATCACCAAAACGATGAGCGAATACCCTATGACGGGAAATAAGGTAAGGGATCAAGTCATGACCAAAATCGTGAGATGATTCAGGATCGTCGGCATCGTGAATTAGTTGTTCATAGAGAAACTGCGCGTTGAAAACATAAATGCCCATACTGGCCAGTGCGATATCAGAGTTTCCCGGCATAGCTTCCGGGCTGGTTGGCTTCTCGGCAAAGGCCGTGACACGTCCCTCGTCATTGACTGACATTACCCCGAAAGCAGTCGCCTCATCTAGAGGCACTTCAACGCACGCTACTGTCATATCGGCAGAATTGGCAGCGTGAAAAGCCAACATTTCACCGTAGTCCATTTTATAAATATGGTCACCGGCTAAGATCAAGATGTACTCTGGATCGTAGTAGCGCATAATATCCAGATTCTGGAACACGGCGTCCGCCGTTCCCTTGTACCACTGCTTCTCGATCCGCTGTTGGGCCGGCAGCAACTCGACGAATTCGTTAAACTCTCCGCGCAGAAACCCCCAGCCGCGTTGGATATGCTTGATGAGGCTGTGCGCCTTATATTGCGTCACTACGCCAATGCGGCGGATACCGGAATTCACACAATTGGACAGGGGAAAATCGATAATTCTGAATTTACCGCCAAACGGGACTCCAGGCTTGGCGCGCCAGTCGGTCAAATGCTTCAACCGACTACCGCGCCCTCCAGCAAGAATCAGGGCCACCGTATTTTTCGTCAGTAAACTGACGAAACGCGGAAATTCTTTCGCTTTTTGCAAGGGACTCTCCTCTCTGCTAGCATCAGCGCTACCTCTTAAAACCTAACTAGGCGGTTCGCTTCAGTGTGAAATAAAGCAGCTTCGTTCTGCCAGACGCATGGCTTATAATATTGTCCTCGCGTGCGCCGGAATAACCCAGGCCGATCTTGGCTAAACCCGTTGAACCCACCCTACTTAACTTGTGAATGGATGATGAGACACGACAACACTCCCGAAGTCAATCAGAAACATGAGGCATTGCGGCAAACCCGGTTAAGTGATCCTTTCGGCTATCTCGGGCTACACCAGGAAGGCGATGGTTTTATCATTCGTGTTCATGCTCCCCATGCCGACAGTCTTTCCGTACAAGCCCCGATGGGATGGCAACCGGCCAGCCGAGATGAAAGTGGGCTATTTACATGGCATGGAGAACTACCTCCACAGAAACCCTACCGCATTCGCATTGAAGAAGGCGGGCACATACGCGAGATTCACGATCCATACGCATTTCATCCAGTCATCTCTGATCTCGACCTGCACTTATTTGGCGAAGGTCGTTTACAGCAGGCGGGCCGTACCTTCGGCGCGCAACGAATGATTGTGGAAAACGTCGCTGGCGTATTGTTCTCCGTGTGGGCCCCCAATGCGGAGCGCGTCAGCGTAGTTGGTGATTTTAACCGCTGGGACGGACGCTACCACCCTATGCGTAACCGCGGACCTGGCGGAGTATGGGAAATTTTCTTACCGGAAGTCTCTGTTGGTTGCCACTACAAATACGAAATTCGTAACCGCGATAGTGGCCATGTTTTTATCAAGTCAGATCCTTACGGTCAGGAATTCGAACTGCGCCCTGGCACTGCGTCCAAAGTCCCCATGCCAAGCACGCATCATTGGCAAGACGCCAATTGGATGGAAAAACGCTCCGATTTCAATTGGCAGCACGCTCCGATCAATATTTACGAAATACACTTTGGTTCCTGGAAACGTAAGGCTGGCGGTGGTTTTTTCGGCTACCGCGAACTAGCGGCTGATCTCGTTCCCTACGTCAAGGACATGGGATACACTCATATCGAACTCATGCCATTGTCGGAGCATCCACTAGACGAATCCTGGGGTTATCAAACTACAGGGTATTTTGCCGCCACCAGCCGCTACGGCACTCCCGACGAATTACGCGCCTTTATCGACACTTGTCACCAAGCAAACATCGGCGTGATTCTCGACTGGGTGCCAGCGCATTTTCCCACTGATGCTTTTGCCTTAGCCAATTTTGACGGCACTGCCCTATACGAGCACGCCGACCCGCGTCTCGGCTTTCATCAGGACTGGGGCACGCACATCTTCAATTATGGCCGTCATGAAGTACAAAGTTTTTTACTGTCGAGCGCCTACCATTGGCTAGCCGAGTTCCATATCGACGGCTTTCGAGTAGACGCAGTGGCGTCGATGCTCTATCTGGATTATTCCCGTAAGGAAGGCGAATGGATTCCCAATCGTTATGGTGGCCGGGAAAATGTCGAGGCCATTGAATTCCTGCGGCAGTTTAATATTATGGTACACGATGCATTTCCTGGAGCACTGACGTTTGCCGAGGAATCCACCGCTTGGCCGATGGTTTCCCGTCCTACGTATCTAGGAGGACTTGGTTTTTCCATGAAGTGGAATATGGGCTGGATGAACGACACCCTGTTCTATATGCGCCACGATCCGATCCACCGTCGCTATCATCACAACGAACTTACTTTCGGCCAGCTCTATGCCTACACGGAAAATTTCGTGTTGCCGTTCTCTCATGATGAGGTTGTTCACGGCAAGCGTTCGTTGTTAGACCAAATGCCGGGAGATGCCTGGCAAAAGTTTGCCAATCTGAGGTTGCTATTTGCCTACCAAATAACCTACCCAGGTAAGAAGCTGAACTTTATGGGTAATGAATTTGGCCAGGGACGCGAATGGGGAGTTGGTGGTGAATTGGATTGGTGGTTGCTAGAGCGTGATTGGCATCGCGGCGTGCAGGCGGCAAATCGTGACTTAAATCGTCTGTACCGAGATATTCCCGCGCTGCATGACCAAGATTTTCAAGTAGAAGGCTTTTCCTGGATAGATTGTCACGATGCGGATCAATCGGTGATTAGTTATTTGCGTTTCGCGCGAGATGGCTCTTTCGTGGTAGTCGTGTTCAATTTCACACCGATCCCGCGAAATGGCTATCGCATTGGCGTACCAACTGACAGCCACTACGACGAAATTTTCAATAGTGATTCCGGATTTTATCTGGGCAGCAATCTAGGTAATGGCATAGGCTTAGAGGCAGAGGCCGTGCCATGGATGGGGCAACCTTATTCGTTAGTTGTCACGCTGCCGCCACTTGCCGCCATTATTCTACAGCCTGTGGTGACGCATTAAAGAATAGGCACACACACCGTCCAACCGCAACTAACCGAGGTACAGGCCCATGTCGACGCTCACTAGTTCCCAATCATGGAAAGCCCTACAAGCACACCGCCGAGTCATGGGCCGCGTTCATATGCGCGATCTATTCCAGAGCGATCCTCGCCGCTTTGATAAATTTTCCATCAGCTGCAATGACATTCTGCTCGACTTCTCCAAAAACAGGATTACCGAGGAAACTCTTTCGTTGTTGCTAACACTTGCGCGCGAAGCCGGAGTTGAGCCATGGCGCGAGCGGATGTTTAACGGTGAAAAAATTAACGTCACGGAAAATCGTGAAGTGCTGCATGTCGCCCTGAGAAATCGCGCGAATCGTCCGATTCTAGCTGATGGTCAAGATGTCATGCCTAAGGTTAACCGTGTGCTTCAACAAATGCGAGAATTTAGCGAGCGTGTGCGAAGTGGCACTTGGCAAGGATATAGCGGAAAGGCTATTAGCGACATCGTGAACATCGGCATCGGCGGTTCCGATCTCGGCCCGGTCATGGCCACCGAGGCACTAAAATCCTATGGCAAGCCAGATTTACACGCTCATTTCGTGTCCAATATCGACGGCACCCATCTGGTAGAAACTCTGGCGCCGCTCAATCCGGAAACGACCCTGTTTATTATCGCCTCCAAAACTTTCACTACTCAAGAAACATTAGTTAACGCACATTCAGCGCGAGACTGGTTTCTCCGTACCGCGCACGACGAGGCTGCTGTCGCCAAACACTTCGTCGCCATTTCCACCAATGCCCATGAAGTAACCAAATTCGGGATTAATCCTGAGCATATGTTTGAATTTTGGGATTGGGTCGGTGGCCGTTATTCGCTGTGGTCAGCAATCGGACTCTCCATTGCTTTGACCATCGGTATGACGCACTTCGAGCAAATGTTACAGGGTGCCTTCGAAATGGATGAGCATTTCCGCCACACACCGTTGGAAAGGAATTTGCCAGTCATCATGGGACTGATCGGTGTGTGGTACCACAATTTCTTCAATGCTCAGAGTCATGCGATTTTGCCTTACGATCAATATTTACATCGTTTTCCAGCTTATCTACAACAGTTAGATATGGAGAGTAACGGCAAATCCACGACGCGCGACGGCAAAACTGTGAATTACTCCACTGGTCCGATCATTTGGGGCGAACCAGGCACGAATGGACAACACGCTTTCTACCAACTCATCCACCAAGGCACCAGATTAATCCCAGCTGACTTTCTGGCGCCCAGGGAAAGTCGTCACGCTCTCGGCGAACATCATTCGATTTTACTGTCTAATTTCTTCGCGCAAACAGAAGCCCTTATGAAAGGTAAATCTCAGCAAGAGGCTCGTGCTGAACTGGCGACAATGGAACTCAGTGGAGATAAGCTCAAGGCGTTGCTACCACATAAAATATTCTCTGGTAACAAACCAACAAATTCTATTATTTTCGATAAATTAGATCCAAAAACACTAGGAACGCTTATTGCTTTATATGAACACAAGGTATTTGTCCAAGGCATTATCTGGAACATCAATTCTTTCGACCAATGGGGTGTGGAACTTGGCAAGCAATTAGCCAAGACTATTGGGCCAGAACTAAAACAATCTGTCCCAGTAACAGGCCATGACGCCTCCACTAACGGACTTATCAACGATTATAAGAGACCACGCGAGAAATAGCAGGTAAGATTCCCGGCTGCATTTCCGGCGTAGCCTCGCTGAAAAAGGCTGCCGACAAGCGGGAAACGAGAAAAGCAACATGGTAAAAGTACTGACCAAGTCAGCGCAACAACAAATCGATCGGTTACTGAAAAAAGGGATTATCGTCCCACCCCGACCACAAATCTTGACGCTCATTAATGCTGAGACGAATAAGTCACGAATCAGCATGACCGCTATCGGTAAATTAATTACTCAGGACGTTGGCCTGTCTGCGACAGTATTCAAACTCGTCAATTCCCCGTTTTACTACACAGGCAAGCGGATTGACCGTATCGATAAAGCGATACTCATCATCGGCTTGACCGCCCTACTCAATATCATTAAGGGAGTTTCGCTACGTAAAGCTATTTGTGACACCGAGATTGTCTACCAGAAATTCTGGGAACGCTCAGCTGATATCGCCTTGCTCACGTCCATCGTCGCTTGCAAACAGGTTGCCGCCTGTAATATTGCCGTCGATCAAGCATACATTGCCGGACTTTTCCACGACTGCGGTGTACCGATTCTAATGCAACGTTTTCCTCATTACTGCGACTCGTTTCGCTTGACCGAAGGAACAAACTGGCCGGACCTGGCCAAAGAAGATCGACACTTCAATACTGACCACACCGTTGTCGGCTACCTAGTTGCCCGCCATTGGCAGCTCCCGGATTTCGTCTGTCAGGCAGTACGATTTCATCACGATCACCTGCACACCGATCATGCCGCGCTCACCGCAACGGCTATGTTGCAGATGGCGACGCACCTCTACAATATTGAGTCGAATCTTCCAGATACGGAGTGGGCCGGCTGTGAATCTCGTGTGCTTCAGGAAATCGGGTTAAATGGTGATGGACTTCGGGAGTTTGAGGAAGAGGTGCTCGACACTTTTACCGCACAAAGAATTTTCTAGGTACTACGTGAACATAAAGTCCTTGCATACAGGACGCTATGTATCGTTTCCTATCATGCATGCTCGCTCCAGCAGGACATCGATGCCACAGGACGGAAAAATGCTCGCGGCCGGAATCGGTTTACCGCCGACCCAGGCGACAACTGCGTCATGCTTGGCGGCACCACCAACCAAAAATACCACCTGGCGCGCAAGCCCCAGCCGGTGGGCACTCAAAGAAACACGCTCTGGTGGTGGTTTGGGCGCACCGTGTACTGCGATAGCCGCGGCGCTATCTGGATGCGCTCCCCAATCGCGGTGAGGAAAAAGACTGGCGGTATGTCCATCTTCCCCCAGGCCGAGCAACACCAGATCGAATAGGCCAACCGACCGCAACACGTCGCAATAGGCGCGTGCCGCCGCTTCCCCACCCAACTCAGCTGGGATGAGATGAACTTGACTATGAGGAATTGGCACATAGTCGAGCCACACGTCCCCCGCCATTTTGCTGTTGCGCTCGGAATCGTCCGGCATCACACAACGTTCGTCACCAAAATAAACATGCCAGGCCGCCCACTGGGTTTCCATATCACACAAGTTACGGTAAACCGCCTTAGGTGTGTTACCTCCGGCGAGTACGATATGGAATGCACCTCGTTCAACAATGCTACGGTTGGCGTTACGCAAGATAGCCAGCGCGGCGCGTTCTTGTAAACAACGAATAGTGGGATAGATATGCCAGCGGCAATTTTGCGTGTGTTCGGTCCCGCAGCGACGGATACCTGCTTCAAAGCTCATTACGCCATTCCTGGTCCTCACTGTCGAATAAACGGTTAGCTTCTTGCAATCCCCACGACCCTGCAGAATAGGTATGGATAAAGTCGCGTTCTTGCTCCCAGTATTTAAGAATAGGATCAACCACACGCCACGACCACTCCACCTCGTCGAAGCGAATAAACAGTGTTCGATCACCTTCGATCACGTCCAGTAGCAACGTCTCATAAGCGTCCAACGAGACTTCGTCAGTTTTACGGTAAGACGCGTTCAATTGGATAATCCTGGTATCCATCTTCAACCCGGGCTGCTTCGCGTGGATTTCCATATGCATGCTTTCTGACGGTTGCAGTGAGAGCAGTACCCAATTGGGCTCAATATATTCTAACGGCGTTTCACGAAATAGCTGCTGTGGTGGATGACGGAAGCGGATAGCAATCATAGACATGGATTTAGGCATACGTTTGCCGGTACGCAAATAAAACGGCACACCGCGCCAACGCCAATTGTCAATGTAGAATTTAGCAGCGACAAAGGTCTCAGTGACCGAATTTTTTTCGACCCCAGGTTCATCCTGATAGCCGGCCACATGTTGTCCACCAACAACACCGGGCCCATATTGAGCGCGGAAAGCGTGAGCGTGCACCGCCCGTTTGGGGATTACTCGAATGGAACGCAACACCTTCACCTTCTCATCCCGCAACGCGTCTGCTTCCAGTGCTGGCGGTGGCTCCATCGCTACCGCTGTCAGTAATTGCATCAGGTGATTTTGCAGCATATCACGCAAAGCACCGGCCCGATCATAGTAGTCGGCCCGTTTCTCGATTCCCTGTTGTTCCGCCACAGTAATTTGCACATGATCGATAAAATTTCGGTTCCACAATGGTTCGATCAATGTGTTGGCTAAGCGAAACACCAGTAGATTCTGCACCGTCTCTTTTCCCAGGTAATGATCGATACGGTATACCTGTTCTTCATCGAAATGACGGTGTAACAATTCGTTGAGCAGCCGTGCGCTTTCAATATCCTGACCGAAAGGTTTTTCCACAACAACACGATGCAGCCCACGCGGCTTATTCAAGCCAGATTCTGCTAGATGTTTAATAACAGCAGGAAACTCTGCCGGCTTGATAGCGAGATAAAATACAAAGTTTGAGCAACTACCAGTCTTGGGTTTACTGATTTCCCGATACAGCGCCTTGTATGCGTCGATACTGTGTAATTCACCCTTGAGATAGCTAAAACGTTGGGCGAATCTGTCATATAACTGAGGATCGAATTTATCGCCTAGCTTGCCGATAATCGCTTCACGCATATAATCGCGCCACTGTTCTTGGTTCCAGTCACGACGAGCGAAGGCAGTAAAGTTCAAGTCTTCCGGCAACCGCTTGGCAATTTCCAAATGATACAATGCAGGCAACAGCTTGTTGACCGCGAGATTACCGGTAGCACCGAAAATAACGAAATTACACGGGTAGACTATGTCTTCCGTATTCATCAGGACTCCTCCGTTTTCACGGCGTGACCGCCGAATCCCTTGCGCATCATGGCCAGCAGTCGCGCAGCATAATCGTCGGAACCCTGACTAGCAAAACGTGCCATTAGCGACAAACTCATAACCGGCGTTGGCACGCCCTGCTCCACCGCTTCCAGAACCGTCCAGCGTCCTTCGCCAGAATCAGCCACATAGGGCTCGATGTCTTCCATCCGTTGATCGCGTTTCAAGAATTCAGCAGTTAAATCCAGCAGCCAAGAGCGTACCACGCTACCCACGCGCCACATCTCGGTGATCGCTGCCAAATCCAAATTGAATTCCGTCTTGCTATTCATCAGCGCCAGTCCTTCAGCGAAGGATTGCATCATGCCATATTCAATGCCGTTATGTACCATTTTGACGAAGTGCCCAGAACCAATCGGCCCGCAGTGCGTCCAGCCCTGATCAGATGCTGGTGCCAGTATCTTAATAAAGGGGGTGATCTGCGTTACTGCCTCGCGCTCGCCGCCGACCATAAGGGCGTAGCCATTTTCCAATCCCCAGATACCACCGGAAACGCCAGCGTCGATATAGTGGATACCCTTAGCTGTTAGTGTCTGCGCTTGCACCATGGATTCTTTATAATAAGCATTAGCTCCATTGATGATGATGTCGCCAGTGTCAAGCAACGCCGCCAGGTGATCAATCGCCTCCTGCGTTGGGTCACCCGCCGGCAGCATCAACCAGACAACGCGCGGTGAATCAAGAGTTGCCACCAATTCTTTGAAGGTTGCGCAGGCCTGCGCACCAGTCTCCTCATGCAGCTTCTCAGCAACAGCAAAACTACGGTTAAAGACCGCCATCTTGACACCACCCCGGCATAGCCGGCGCGCCATATTGGCGCCCATGCGCCCAAGTCCTACCATTGCGATTTTTGCCATATCGAGTGTCCTTTGCTCTGTTATAATTCTGCGAAATTTGAAGGAATTGACAACTCCAACTATAGGATAGAATGCACTGATGCTTTGCATGCAAAACATCGTATCGATTAACTATAACATAGGAATCTGAACGTTCCATGTCACTTCAGTCATCCCGTTCTGCAACAACGGTCAACGTTCTATTCGTTACCTCGGAAATCTATCCACTGGTCAAGACTGGTGGGTTAGCTGACGTCAGCGGCAGCTTGCCTGCCGCCGTGAGACAACTCGGCGTAGACATCAGGATTCTCGTACCTGGTTATCCACAAATTATGGCCGGTTTGCCAAATAAGTGGGTGATCGCCACAGGCATTTTCGAGTTTGGCGAGGTGCGCTTGCTCAGTGCCATCATGCCCGACAGCGAAGTACCGGTCATAGTCATCGATTATCCACCTTTTTACGATCGGCCTGCCGGCCCTTACCAGAATGCCGTTGGCGACGACTGGCCGGACAATGCTTTGCGTTTCGGTCTGCTATCCAGAGTGGGCGCGCTGCTGGCGAGCGACTCAAGCCCATTGCCCTGGCGGCCAGACGTGGTTCATTGCAACGACTGGCAAAGTGGATTAACACCAGTTTATCTACATAGCTTACCGGGAAAGAAAGCGGCGTCGCTCCTGACGATCCACAATCTTGCCTACCAAGGGGTTTTTCCTCCGGAAACCGTGAAGCAAATAGGGCTGCCACCCAAAAGCTTCGACGTTAACGGCGTCGAATACTATGACAACATGTCGTTCCTCAAAGGTGGAATATATTTTGCCGACCATATTACCACCGTCAGCCCCACCTATGCGGCCGAGATCCAATCGGCCCCGTTGGGGTTTGGTATGGAAGGCCTGCTCGCCACGCGCCGCGCGCACCTAAGCGGCATTCTAAACGGCATCGATGACAAGCACTGGAACCCGACCGCCGACACGTACCTAACCGCTCATTACAATACCAGGAAGCTCTCTGGCAAAGCTGTTAATAAAAACGCGCTGCAGCAACAACTGGGATTAGAAGAAAATCCGCGCGTTCCTTTGTTAGGGGTAATTAGCCGTATAACCTACCAAAAAGGGCTAGATCTATTGTTGGAAACGTCACAAGCACTACTAGCGCAATCACTGCAGATCGTGCTGTTAGGTGCCGGTGACAACGACCTGGAGGCGCGGTTCAAAGCACTAGAGAGTCAATATCCCGGCAAGATCAGCGTTACTATCGGCTACAGCGAATCGTTAGCGCATCGCATCGAAGCCGGTGCCGATATATTTCTTATGCCGTCCCGCTATGAACCGTGTGGCCTGAACCAGATGTACAGTATGCGCTACGGTACGCCACCTTTGGTCTTCGCCACTGGAGGGCTCGCCGACACGGTCACCGACCTAACGCCGCAAACCGATCAGGATGAGAGCGCTACCGGCTTCGTCTTTCATCAGCAATCAGCGCAAGATTTTCTCGATACTGTCCAGCGCGCCATCACCACATTTCGTAATAAAAAAACGTGGCGCCGCTTACAACGTAACGGCATGTGTCGTGACTTTACTTGGCGGCGCAGCGCAAATGATTATTTAGCACTGTATCAGCGACTAGTCGGGGGAAATGGGATATCTTAAAAAATATTAACTTTTCGACTCGAGCAACACGATTCAGTCACCAGTGTAGTGGAGCGATCGTTGTTCGAGGTGCCATTTACAGTGTTTCTTGACTTTATTCAATCATGAGGGCATCTCTAAAAATCTCCTTTCTAGTTCAAAGCTGATAAAATCACATCAACGTGATGGACAGAGGGTTATAAGGATGATGAGCCAGCTTGGATTTTTTGACATAGCCAATCGCTATGCT
>VAOX01050474.1_pt1 | contig 16087 bp, 16 predicted proteins | sample 3393891 | NCBI WGS metagenome assembly VAOX01 (sample SAMN08290429, study PRJNA428436) | hydrothermal vent metagenome | isolation source: Deep-sea hydrothermal vent chimney | place: Indian Ocean: Southwest Indian Ridge | depth 2822 m m | reverse complement strand
CTACTGGAGGAGTCGCAGTGTCCATCGTATAACCAGTTGTTACAATCCCTTCAACTTCTTCATCAGCACTAACAGTCATGGCTTGAGTACCGCCATTATTTTGAACGCTAACAACCATGCCTACTTTTAAATCAGCTTCTGTAGCTGGTTTGCCATCAACAGTGATGTTGGCATTGGTTGTTTCAAATTCAGTACCATTAACAAAGATACTACCAAAGGCAGTAATAGGACCCGTTGTTGTTGATGTGCTGCCATTTGATGTTGTGGTGCTACCGCCGCCACAGGCTGTTAAACCTACTACAACGCTTAGTGCGATTGCTGATAATGTAAATCCTTTAATATTCATAACTTTCCCCTTTTACGGTTTGTTTTTTTCTTAAAATGTGGAATAAATTCATTTAACTAACAGTTTTTATTGACTAATTGTTAGCCGCTTTAAGCTGTTACTAGCTTCATATAATATCACGCTAGTGTTACGTTATTGGTTCCATTAATTTTGTTTTTTCGAGAAAAATTTTTTATAAGGGTAAGAGCCCTTTTTAAAAGGGCTCTTGATGGTATTAGTTAATGATATTTTAAGCTTACTGATAGAAGGCTGGAGAGTGGTTTAATGAGTCAAACAAGGGCTTATCGTGTTGTATCCATAATGTGGCGTTGAGTTCATCGAGCAACTCATCAACTAACGCAAAGGAGTGCACGGTTTGTTTTTTGTCATTAAAGACCGGGAAGCCGTATTCTTCTCTATTTTGCTGAAAATGATACAGATCACCCGATAGAATGGTTGGTCCTGTTTCCGCTAGGTTCAAATACAAGACTTGATGACCTGGGGTGTGGCCCGGTGTTGATACAATAACGACTGATGCATCACCAAATACGTCATAATGGCCATTAAGTTTTGTGATGTTATTGTTTTTTAACGGTGCATAATCCTGTGGATTAAAGAAGAATTGCTCAGCCTGAGGACTAAAGGCCAAATCGTACTCCACTTCTTGTATTAACCAGTTGGCATTTTGAAAATAAGCCGCATTAGCGGTGTGATCAAAATGCAGGTGTGAAAATGCAATATAGTCTATTGATAGTGGATCGACATTAATCTCGCTTAATTGGGACTTTAATGTTTTTGTTATCGATAAATTAAATGCACCATTACCTGCATCAACGCCACCGGCGACACCAAGTAGTGAATCGGACAGACCGGTATCCCATATTAAAGTACCCCGTGGGTGTTTGATAAGGTAGCAACTATCTGAAAATGTGATGTGCTCGTCTTTTGTCAGTGCAGGGTTAAATATGGCAATGTCTCTGACTAAAATAGTACCGCAATCAAATACATAGAGCTTCACTTCGGCATTTGAGGATTTATGGTGTTGGGCTTCTTTGAGTTTGTTTAAGTCAAATTGTTTTTCGGAGGCACTGAGGTTAAAAGATGTTACAAATAGTAACAATAATACGTACTGGAGTTGGGAAAATACCGTATTGTGTGTCGTGGCTTTATTTTTCATGGTGGTGTCCTAGGTTAATCATTATGAAGGCCATAGTAACATTACAATTTTGTAGACTGTATGGCCAAAAATGAAAACCACTCTTTCATTTTTGGGATGATTAAGGATCGTAATAATGTGGCGCTATGATGACTTGGCAATTTTTATTAATGTAGTAGAACGCGGTAGCTTTATTGCAGCGGCCACCAAAATGAAAATACCCTCTAGTACGGTGAGTCGCCGACTCAGCCGTTTGGAGGCAGATTTAAATGTAAAATTATTGGAAAGAACCTCGCGTAAAATCCATTTAACTGAAAAAGGTAAAATTTTTTTTGAGCAGTGCTTGCCGCTGATTAAACAACTTCGAGAAAACACCCATGAGTTAACCCAATCAATGGATAAAATTCACGGCAAACTCAAAATAACGGTGCCAACGTATGTTGGTAATGAGTTGATGGCAGATTTATTTACAGATTTTGTAAAAGATAACCCGAACATTGAGTTAGAAATTCTGTTGAGCAACGACATTGAAGATATCCTTGATGAAGAAATTGATATCGCGATTCGTGTCGGACCGTTAGATGACTCGACCTTGATCGCACAAAATTTATTGGAATTGGATTATGTTATTTGTGCTAGCACGGACTATCTTGAGCAGCACAGTGTGCCACAGGAACCGGCTGATATAGCTCGTGATCACAGTTTTATTTTTAGAACGCATCAGGTGCCTCTGAATTTTAAGCATCGTACAAGTGGTGTGCTAGCGAATATTGATGTACGGACTCGGTTAATATCCAACGACATTAAATTTACCATTCATGCCGTTAATCATGGTGCGGGAATAGCCTGTTTACCTAAAATGTTTATTAATCAACAATTAGAGTCGGGCAACTTAGTTGAGATATTACCGCATTATCAATTACTCGAGCATAAAACAATTTATGCGGTATACCCGGGAAAACATTATCTACCAAAGAAGACTCGATTATTAATTAAATACATTAAGACCCGGTTTTTACAACTGGCAACCACTTTCTAGAAGGGCTAAAACCGAACTTTGAATAATATAGTACTAACTATAATTATTATTTGGTATTAGAACAAGAGCTTGTTTTAGTCTTTAATATACAATTTTGAAAAAATAGAGATGAAATTCAGGGTGGTTAAACCCACCCTAAATTTAGTATGAAGCTACTTACGTCGAATACCTTCAATCGATAAAAATAATTCCACTTCTTTTGATGCCGGACCCAGATTATAAGTGATATTAAAATCTTTTAAAGATATCCGAGTACTGCCTTCAAAACCGGTACGGAAACCACCCCAAGGATCGTTGCCTTGACCTACGTGTTTTAGATCCAATGTGATGGATTTAGTAACACCATTAAGCGTAAATTTACCTTTTAATTTCCCTTCACCTTTTTTTGTTACCTTATACGAAGTACTCACAAATTTAGCGGTTGGAAATTTACTGGTATTTAAAAAATCTTTACCGCGTAAGTGTTTGTCACGTTCAGCATGGTTGCTATCAATGCTGGTGGTGTCGATAGTCACTTCAAATTTTGCAGCCGATGGTTTTTTGTCATCGTAACTAAATTGGCCGTCAAATTTATTGAATCGTCCGACTAACCAGCTATAACCTAAATGCTTAATTTTAAATTGGATAAAGGCATGAGCACCTTTGACATCGATGTCGTATTCTGCGGCTTGTACTGGTGCCATGAATACTGCGGTCATTAGCATTAGTGCTGCTGTTAGTGTGATTTTTTTCATGTGTTCTCCTATTGAGTATTGTTACGTTAGTGCTTGTTAAAAATTATCGACCTAACATTCTTATTAATGTGCGGTCTTTGTTAATAAAATGGTGTTTCAATGCTGCGAGTGCATGTAGTGCCACGAGACTAATTAGAATAATGGCAAGCCAGTAATGCACTACCCCAGCAATGTCTTCTTGTTTGTCGATACCGTAGATCAGTGCAGGGACTTCAAATACAGTAAACACCTCAATCGCGCGACCATCGGCAGTGGAAATTAAATAGCCGACTAACATCACACTGAACAGCAAAAAATACAATACAGTGTGTGCCAGTTTCGCGATGTTATGGTCGCGACGACTCACGGTGCTAAGCGCTGTGGGTTTGCCTTTTAGCTTTAACCACACTAGTCGAAACAGGGTTAATACAAATAACGAAATCCCGATGCTCTTATGTAAATCGGGCCCGGTTCGATACCATTCGCTGTAGTAATTTAAATCGACCATCCATAAGCCAAGAAAAAATAAGCTCAATACTGCGAGTACCGAAACCCAATGAATCACTACTGAAGCCCAGTGCCATTGTTCGTGTTTTGTGTCAGATTGCGTCATGGGGCTACCTCTACTAAATACAGTCTTAGTACTAGTTTACCGTTGTTTTTTCAGGAATAAAGGCCATAATAAAGAAATTACTGTTCTCCAATTTAGAACAATAGACTAGAATTATAGCAATGGATAGATTTGAAGAAATACAGACATTTATAGGCATTGTGAAGGCGGGTAGTTTTAGCCGTGCTGCAGAGCGCTTAAATATCGCAAAATCGGCAGTTAGTCGTCGCTTAGCCGATCTTGAAACGCGGCTGGGTATCCAGTTACTAACGCGCACGACTCGGCGTATTAATTTGACCGAATCCGGTCGTGAATACTACAACCGTTGCCAAACCATTCTCGATGATTTGGAAGAAACTGAACAAAGCTTAAGCAGTGGTGCCGTGGCACTGAATGGCGCGTTACGCATTGCAGCACCGCTTAGTTTTGGCATATTGCATTTGTCTCCAATTATTAATCGGTTTCTCGAAGCGCACCCACAAATAAAAATTGATTTGGATTTGAATGATCGGACCATTAACTTCATGGAAGAGCAGGTTGATCTTGCTATTCGTATCGGTGAGTTAGCCGACTCTAGTCTGGTGGTGCGCAAGTTAGCTACGTCGCATTTGATTGTTTGTGCATCGCCGGATTATTTAGAAAAATTTGGTGAGCCACAACACCCAAAAGAGCTAGAACACCATACGGGTTTTAATTACAGTTACGCTAGTTCGGCAAATTGGACGTTTAATGCTATAAAAACACCCATTCGGGTAGATTATCGATTACGCGCGAATAACGGCGATGTACTGCTGAAAGCTGCAATTGATGGTTTGGGCTTAATTCTGACACCAAAGTTTATTGCCGCCGATGCGATAGAGCAAGGTTTGTTAAAACCAATTTTAACAAACTATGCACTATCATCGGCTGGAATCTACGCCGTCTATCAACAACAACGCCATTTGCCACAGCGAATTCGGGTGCTAATTGATTATCTGGTGGAGCATTTTAAAATTAATGATTTTTAAATTGTATTACTGTTTGATTTTATAACCACTTTTAAACATCCACCAAATGATAACTAAACAGGCAGTTAAAAATCCTAGGATCATCATCAAACTCAGTTCGACACTGACATCTGACACTTCAAAAAAACTCCAACGAAAGCCGCTGATTAAATACACCACTGGATTAAATAGCGACACGGTTTGCCATGCTGGCGGTAACATGTCGATGGTGTAGAAACTACCACCGAGAAAAACCAAGGGCGTTATGATCAATAGCGGAATCAATTGTAGCTTTTCAAAATTATCAGCCCACAATCCAATGATAAAACCAAATAAACTAAACGAAATACAGGTTAAAATTAAAAATGTAATCATCCAAACTGGATGCGCTATTTCGAGCGGTACAAAAAATCCTGCAGTGGCTAAAATAATTAATCCAATAATAAACGACTTGGTGGCAGCCGCGCCGACATAGCCTAATAGGATTTCTACAAACGAAATGGGTGCGGATAGCACTTCATAAATAGCACCGGTGAATTTTGGAAAAAATATTCCGAACGAGGCGTTAGATATACTTTGAGTTAATAACGCCAACATCATTAACCCGGGCACAATAAACAAGCCGTAGCTAACACCTTCAACTTGTTCGATGCGCGAACCAATGGCTGAACCAAATACAACAAAATATAAAATTGTCGATATCACCGGTGAGGCAATGCTTTGCAAAATGGTATTCCAGGTGCGTAACATTTCGTATTTGTAGATTACTTTAACAGCGTAAAAATTCATTGTTGTTGACTCACTAAATGTATAAAAATATCTTCCAATGAACTTTGAGAAGTATTAATGTCTTTTAATAATAGACCGGTTTCACCAACCGCTTGAAGTAAATCTGCAATATTGGTCTTAATTGACTTTGAATTATAGGTGTAGGTGAGTGTCTGGCCTTCGTTGCTTAATTCCAAATCCCACTGTGTTAGCGATTCAGGTAATTGAGTAACAGGTTGTTCAAGCTCGATACACAAATGTCGTTTGCCGAGCTGTTTCATTAAAGAACACTTATCTTCAACGAGTAATAACTTGCCATTCGTAATAATACCCACACGGTCGGCTATTTCTTCTGCTTCTTCGATGTAGTGTGTTGTTAAAATAATAGTGACACCCGATTGGCGTAATTGCTCAACAATAGCCCACATGTCTTTTCGTAAGTTAACATCAACACCGGCGGTAGGTTCATCCAAAAATAAAATCGAGGGTTCGTGCGACAAGGCTTTAGCGATTAATACCCGACGTTTCATGCCACCCGATAAAGTCATTAACGCGGAATTTTTTTTATCCCATAATGATAAATCTTTTAATAGTTTTTCAAGGTAGGCTTTGTTGGGTTTTTTACCATAGAGGCCACGACTAAACGAAACGGCTTCCCAAACTGTATCAAATGAACCGAGTGTTAATTCTTGTGGAACCAGTCCAATTAGCGATCGGGTTTGTCTATAATCCGAAATAATATCAAAACCGGATACTGTAACTGTACCTGAACTCGGGCTTACGATGCCGCAGATGGTCGATATCAAGGTTGTCTTGCCAGCACCATTTGGACCCAACAGGGCAAGAATTTCACCTTGCTTAATATCAAGATTGATGTCCTTAAGTGCTTGGAAACCACCTGCGTATATTTTTGATAAGTTTGAAATTGATATAATTGTTTGCATAATGAATTTAGAATATCATACTTTTTGTGTTTCACCTTAAAAATAATTTAAGTACGGTGAAATAGGACCGCCCAAAATTTCACTTGAATAGAGAGAAGTAAAAAGGATTAAGTTGTAAATGCTTACCGCAATTATTAATACAAGTGTATAAATTGAGACTATTTTTTTATTATAGCGCAATCGAAGTCACGATACCGGGAGACGGCACATAACATCGACCTTGTAGTAAATTACGGTGCTGTTCAAATGCACCAAGCATAAAATCAATAAACGCGCGAACTCGGCCAGTTGCGCGCAGATCTTCATGGGTTAATATCCACAGTCCACCACAGCTATCACTCATAGATAGTAATTCCAACCTTTCTAATGATGTTACGGTATCGCCAATAAAACACGGTAACATTGCAATACCCATGCTGGCTTTTACACCTTCGAGTTGAGCCACTAAATCGTCGGTGATGTGCATGATGGGTGATGTTGCATATTGGCTTTGATTTAAACGTTTTTTTTGCTCGACACTATCGTCCCATGCAATCCATTGGAACTTATCAGGCAGTCGCTCTGGATTTACTTTTTGTATATAGTCGTGTGAGGCATAAACACCATTGGCTGGCTGCAATATTTGTCTGCCCACTAGATAGTCGGGCGGATTCGGTGTTACCCGAATCGCAACATCAGCTTCGCGTTTACGTAAGTTAAATTCTTCATTTGAAAATGCTAGCTCCAAATGAATGTTGGGATACAGTTTGCTGAATTCCGCAATATCCGGCATTAATAAATGCGTGGCTAAGGCATTGGGCATGGTAACGCGTAATGTGCCATTGAGCTGCGCATCACGGCCAATGACCTGGCGATCCAGTTTTACAATTTCATCTTCTATGTGTTGTGCCGACTTCAGCATCTCTTCACCGGTTGGGGTGAGCACATAACCATTAGGCAGACGCTCAAATAAACGCACTTCCAGTTTCTTTTCAAACGCAGAAATACGCCGTGTCACGGTCGAGTGGTTCACCGATAACACCACTGCAGCAGCACGAATCGAGCCTTTGCGGGCGACGGCGAGAAAGAATCGTAAGTTATCCCAGTCCATGTGGTGCATTATTGCATCTAATTCCTGGAATAATCAAGACTTACAATGCAAAAATGTAGGCGTTAGACTTAATTACATGAATATGAAGCTGTTGAATAAGCAAAGCCTTAAAAAATTAAGAGATAACAAACGGCAATCTAACCAATCTCGGTTATGACAACTGGATACCGGCCTAAAACATTGCCGGCATGACGTGAAGGTTGGAACCAATATTTATATCATCCGTCACCCCGGCAACGGTTTTAGGCCGGGGTCCAATTTTACCGAACTATGAAGACACTATTAATTTCGTTATTAATTATAAAATGTTTTTTCAAAATGACTTGCAGATTCACCCGTCTGTTTTTTATATTCATGCTTAAATTCAGTTAATGATTTAAAACCGGATTTCTTAATGATTTCACGTAGCGGAGTATAGTGTGGTGCTGAATTAATCATTATATTTCTAGCGGTATCAATGCGAAGCGAGTTGATGAAGTCAAAAAATGTACTGTGATAATGCGTTTCTATTACTGCTGTTACTAAACTTGGGGAGATTGATAACATGTCAGCAAGTTGTACCAAATCAAGGTTGTCATTTAAATAGGGTCTTTCCGTCTTCATTAAAGTCGATAATCTTTTATCTAAAATAATATAATCTTCGGTGTTCAATTCATTTGTAGCGTTTGCTTTAAATTGTATCCGGTTTTGAATTTTGGATTGTAACACTCCCATAACACCAATATAAACCACCACTACAGCAGTAAATAAATAAAGCCAAACCTCTAAGTTAACAATGTTTTTTTCTTGATAAAATAGACTGCCTAGCAACAGGCTGAGCCATATGAAAATTAACACTATTAAAAAATTTCTCAACCAGAACAATGAAATAGATTTTCGATAGGAATAAAGCCGGGTGATATTGTTAGCATGAGCTGAAAATAATTTAAAATAAAAGAAGAAGTATACTATCGCTTGAATCGATGTTGCTGTTACAAAAATTGGAAAGCTAGTGTGTAATAGTCCGGGTAATGTTCCTGAGTCAAAGTTAGTTTGAATGATATGAAAGCGTGTTTCATAATCCAGAACGTAAAATGGAATTAATAATATTAGTCCAATTAAAATCGGTACAAAGTGTAGTAATAATATTTTTTTCGGTAACGGCCCACTTGTCATTGTGCGAATATACAAATACAGAGCGGGTGGAAATATGAATTCCAACGGTAAATTAAAACCGATTAAAAGGGCTATGTGCTTTATCGAACCAGTGACAAATAAATATTGGTGGAATAATGTTATTGCAATTGCCGACAAAAATAATGCAAGAAAGTGATTTGCAGAAAAACGACATCGCGGTAGTAGTAATAGTACTAAAACCAGTACCGTCGTTAAAATGCTCGCAACTAACAGCAGGATCGTAAAATTGTTACTGGTTGTATCAATACCCATGTTAACTATTTCTTTTACTGTATACTCGAAGTATAGAGTATTTAGCTCAAAGTAGAAGAGTCTAGCAAGAACCATCAGGAGCAAATTTTGAAAATAATAGTCGTTTTAGGTTTAGTCGTAGTGCTTCAAGCTTGTAGTAATCAGCTGTTATATCAAGCAGTTAACAATAGCGCTCGACAACAATGCCTCAAATTATCTCAATCTGAGGTTCAAGAGTGCCTGGATCGAAACAATACAAGTTATGATGGATATCAGCGTCAGAAAGAAGGGCTTAATTAAGTAATTCCGTATTCACTATAAAATTAATTGTTTTTAGTTTTTAGCCCATTTGGAATCAAGATAGAGTTGTTCTACTTTAGTGCGCGCCCACGGTGTTTTACGCAGAAATTTTAAAGTAGAAGCAATGCTTGGATCATTGGTGAAACATTTAATATTAATACGACGGCCCAATTCTGCCCAGCCATATTTATCTTCTAATTCAGTTACGATCATTTTAAGCGTAATACCGTGTAGCGGATCTTGGTTTCTGGTGTCAGTCATTGGAATCTGTATTTGGCTTTGACTCGGATTTTTTAACCCGAATCTTATTACCCGCGATATCCTTACCATTGAGCATTTTCATGGCTGCTTTGGCATCACCGGTTTTAGGCATTTCAACAAAACCAAAACCTTTAGAGCTACCCGTTGCTTTGTCCATGACCAGATCACATGATTGTACTGTACCATGGGCTTCAAACAAATTGCGTAGTTCGTTTTCTGTGGTATTACGGGATAGGTTGCGTATTAATAGTTTCATTGGGTCACCAAATTATCAAAATGTATTCACTATTATACGGTACAAATACAGTACAAGTGCTATTTTGGTTTAAATAATGCAATATATTATTACAATTAGTCAGAATACTGAATAACAGAACGAATGCTTTTACCATGCCAATTAAAATCGTTTAATGATTTTAAATCGACTAAACACGCGAAGGCCATCACTTGATACCCCACCTTTATGCATAAATCGGCTGCGGCAGTCATGGAACCACCACTTGCAATTAAGTCATCAACGAGTAATACCCGTGAGCCATCGCCTTGTTGCATTTCCAAACTGTCATTACCATACTCCAAGCCATAATCGATACTGGCGTGAACATTCGGTAATTTACCAGCCTTGCGTACTTTTAAAAATCCTTTTTGATGTTTATAAGCCAGAGCTGATGCAAATATAAACCCCCTTGATTCAATGCCAGCAATTAAATCAATATCGAGCCATTCGGCCTCACTGAGTAACGCACTGAGTTCATCCATGGTTTGAAAAAAGTGGCGTTTTAATAGTGGCGATATATCACGAAATAATATCCCGGGTTTTGGAAAATCCGCAACAGCAATAATGTGGTCGGATAGTTTGATTTTATTTTTCATTGTAATACGTTATTTTTGAGGCATGAGTGGATTACAATTTTTAATAATCACTTTACCCTGTAACATATTACCCTTTGAGTATTCATTAAAGTGGCAGGTATTCGTTTTTGGATCATAGTTTTCTATCCAAAGATTTTCATCTTTCCAGGTTGAGCCGATATGGCGTTGACCTTCTGGTACGGTTAGCGTCATTACACCACCGTATTTTTTAACGAATATTTGTTGGAAATGAAAATAATAAGCGAGCCAGCCAATAATAAAAACGGTAAACGCGGTAATTACGGCATTTTTCCATTGTTCCAATCTATAGCCAATAAAAAAGAATATCGCGATTATTATCGCAAAAAGTACTATCCAATATAAATACGTAATCACTAATTTATCTCCCTGTTATATCCCGGTTTCGTGGCCGGATTTAAAGTAATTAACAGTAAATCACAGCTCGGTTTAAAATTACAGTGTTTACTATTTGTTTACTTTTAAATTTAAGCACAATAGCTTAACTGTATTGCCCTGCACACCAGCCAGAAGACCAAGCCCATTGAAAATTATAACCTCCTAACCATCCGGTCACATCGACAATTTCACCAATAAAATATAACCCTGGAATTTTATTAGACTCCATGGTTTTAGATGAGATTTCATTACAATCAACGCCACCTAATGTGACTTCAGCAGTTCGATAACCCTCGGTACCATTGGGTTTAATTTGCCATTGTTGTAGTTGAGCCGCAATGTCAGTGAAACGTGCGTAGGATAATGAATGCATAAAACAGTCTAGGTCGGCAGGTTTAATTAACGCTGAAATTAATCGTTTTGGTAGTAACTCATTGAGTATAGTCTTAAGTTTTGTTTTTGTGTGTGTATTTTGCTTTTCTTTCAAGTATTCGAATAGCTCAATATTGGGTAATAAATTTATACTGACCGCTTCACCCGCTAACCAATACGAGGATACTTGCAAAACAACTGGGCCACTTAAACCGCGGTGGGTAAATAAAATATTCTCTCTGAATTCGGTTCGTTCATTGCTGACAATACTGTCAACGGCGATACCGGATAGTTCGGATAAAGCCTGCTTATCACTCGGTTGTAAGGTAAACGGGACTAATCCAGCTCGGGTAGGCCAAATTTTATGTTCAAATTTTTCAGCGACTTTATAACCAATAGGACTAGCACACATTTTTGGAATTGATAATCCACCCGATGCGATGACCAATGATTGACTGTTAAAATTTCCTATCGAGCTTAGAATAGAAAAGAGACTGGGTTTCGATTGGGTATTATTAATCTCGTCAATATTGCACTTTAATCGAATGTCGACTTTGTATTTTTGACATTCAGTAAGCAGCATATCAAGTATGTCTTTAGCTGTGTCATTACAAAACAACTGGCCGTGATCGCGTTCATGGTATGGAATGTGATAGTCGTTAACTAACGCAATAAAATCCCATTGAGTGTAGCGGCTTAATGCGGATTTACAAAAATGTGGGTTGTGTGAAATAAAGTTGTCTGCACTAACATCGTAATTTGTGAAATTACACCGGCCGCCACCCGACATTAGTATTTTTTTACCGGGTTTATTGGCATGATCCAGAATGATAACTTTGCGACCACGTTTACCAGCTTCAATAGCGCACATTAAACCCGAGGCACTGGCGCCGACAATAATGACATCTGTATCTATACTATTATGGACTATAGAATTCCGGGACATAAAAATCTGCGACTAACGTAATTTTCGAACGCGGAATTTGCGACCTTTAATCTTGCCTTCAGTTAATATTTTTAAAGCTTGTTTGGCTATTTGTCGTTCTAATGCCACAAATGCGACATTATCAAAAATGTCAATTTTTCCAATCTGTTTACCCGGAAGATTAGTAGTTGCAGTTAATGCGCCTAAGATATCGCCAGCACGTACTTTATCTTTTCGACCACCATTGATACACAGAGTTACCATGATGGGGCTTAATTTAAAGTTCTCGCGAGATTTAAGCGTTGACAGCTTATCTATGCGTACCGTTGCTTTTTGATACTCTTCTATTAAGTTAACTTTTTTCGCTTCCGAGGCCATAAATAGACTTAAGGCCAAACCATCATTACCGGCTCGGCCTGTACGTCCAATACGGTGAATATAAATTTCGGGATCGGGTGATAGTTCAAAATTAATAACGGCCTCTAAATCTTTAATATCGATGCCGCGTGATGCAACATCGGTAGCGATAAGGATCGAGCTACTTTTATTAGAAAATTGAACCAATACTTGATTACGATCTTTTTGTTCTAAATCACCGTGTAAGGCGAGAGCATGGAAGCCTTGTTGCCATAAATCATCTGCCAGTTCTTGACATTGTTGTTTGCGATTACAGAATACTACGGTTGATTCTGGACGGTAATGCTGCAACAGTGCAACTAGGGTTTGAGTTCGTTCGCCTTTTTGAATTTCATAAAAAATCTGTTTGATTTTCGAGTCGTCGTGTAAAGCCTCAACCCTAACATCAACCGGATTTTTTTGTATCACATCACTGATGAGTTTGATTTGCTCGGGGTAGGTTGCTGAAAATAACAAGGTTTGTCGTTTATGGGGTGTTAGATCAATAATGCGCATAATGTCATCATGAAAACCCATGTCGAGCATTCTATCTGCTTCATCAAGTACTAGGGTTTTTAACTCGGCTAGTTTTAACGAGGCTTTTTCTAAATGTTTTAAAATTCGACCTGGGGTACCAACAACGATATGCGGTTGGTGTTCAAGTGATGCTAGCTGCGGTCCAAATGGGGTGCCCCCACATAAGGTTAGTATTTTCGTATTTGGGGTTGTTCGGGCAAGTCGACGAACTTCTTTACTTACTTGATCGGCAAGCTCACGTGTCGGACATAATATTAATGCTTGGGTAGTGTATTGCTGAGTATTAATTTTATTTAATAATCCAATACCAAAAGCAGCGGTTTTACCACTGCCGGTTTTTGCCTGGGCTAATAAATCTTTTCCATCGATTATGACTGGCAAGCTTTGAGCTTGAATCGGTGTCATCGATTTATAATCGAGCGATTTAATACTGGTTAATAGTTCAGGGCTTAACGCTAGTGATGAGAATGCAGTTGTTGTCACGGAAATTGTCGTCTTTGTGGGAAATATTAGTGTGCCTATGATATCAGAAACAGTTATAAAGCCCTATCTTTATCTGCATTCCACTGTAGAAGCTGTTGTTCGATTTTATCCTTTAATATTTTTATATCTATAGGCTTTGATATATAGTCGTTCATACCGGAGTCTAAACATTGTTGTTTGACGTTCTGCATTACATTTGCGGTTATCGCGATAATGGGTATTTTTGATATATTTGGATTTAGGTGTGAGCGAATTAATTTTGTTAATTCATAACCGTCCATAACCGGCATTGTACAATCAGTTAAAATTAAGTCGTATTTTTCTTTATTTAATAACTCCATAGCGTGTTCGCCATTACTGGCTAAGTCAGAAATATAACCAAAGTGTTTGATTTGCTGTTGGATAATTTTTTGATTTGAAATGATATCTTCCACAATTAGAATTTTAATGTTATTGAATAAGTTACTGTGTGGTTGGTCATGATTTTTTGTTTGCTCAACATTGTCTTGAGCATCAATTATTGAAATTGGAAGTTTTATTGTGAATGTACTGCCAACATTTAATTCACTAGTGACAGCGATACCGGCTTGCATGTCTTTGAGTAATTTTTTAGTGACATACAATCCAATGCCGGTACCTTCAATGTCGGAGTATTCTTTTCCTGAGCGGTTAAAAGGCTCGAAGATAGTGTCAATTTTGTCAATGGAAATTCCGAGTCCAGTATCGGTTATATTAACATTGATACAGGAATGTTCATTTTCACAGGTAATTGTAATGGTTCCATTTTTTTTATTGTACTTTATAGCATTGGTAATGACGTTGATAAAAACTTGTTTTAATGCAGTGTTATCAACACTTACTGAATAGTCGAAACAATTTTCGATATTGACATCGATGGTTATTTGAAACTTATTTTGAATGGGTTCAAGTAACTTAATAGTGTCTTTAAGAACTGTGCCTAAATGGGTTGGTTTAATCTTAAGAAGAGCGATATCATTTTCAATACGTGATATATCAATTAGATCGTTGACGAGTAATAATAAGTAATTTCCTGCTTTATGTATTTCTTGAATATAATCCCGGTGTTCATCATCAATGCTGTCTTCCATGTCTAATATTTGTGAAAAGCCAATAATTGCATTTAAGGGCGTTCGTAGCTCGTGACTCATTCGAGATAAAAATTCAGATTTTGCATTATTGGCTTTATCAGCATCTATCTTGGATTGCTGTATAGCGCGACTGTATTGGTTAAACAAAGTGGCAAGTTGGCCTATCTCATCATTACTTAAAACTGGCATGGGGTTATGATTTTTAGCGTCAATATTTTTAACTAAGGACTGGCTCATTATTTTCAGGGGATTCATTATTATTTTATTGAATATGAAAAAAATCAGTATAAATATTAATAAAATGATGAGTAATGTCCAGAATAGTATCGATTCAACTACTCCATGAACGATATTTTTCATTATGTAGCGTGGTGTTACGATAATAATATACCAATGGTACTTTGGTAAATAATGTATTGATGCAATGGTATTTGTTTTTAACAAGGGATCATAATCTATGTAAACGATAGAGGTATTTTTGATGGTGCTATTTTTTTGTTGGAGCTTGATATCCTGTGCAATTTTGAATGCCTCTGGCTGCTCTATTTGATAACTTTCGCGTTCAATCTTGGTCGATAATTTTTTTATGATGTCATAGTTTAGTTTGTTTTGTGATATTTCTTTCCGCTTAGATTTTAGATGATTAAAATAGCTTGAAAAACCGGGGTATAAATCAACAAAATGTTTTAATGTAAAGTATTGACCAGTTGGTTTATTATTTTTAAGTTGATATGGTTTGAATTGTTCATTTTCAGGGAATGATAATAGAGCATCATTTCGATCAACTGCAATGATATAGCCGCGACTGTGTTTGGCATGGTTTTTAAATAATTTATTTAAACCACTTAATTTAATGTCGACCGTTGCAACGCCGTCGAACTTGCCCTGTTTGTTTTTGTATGCGGCGGTTGCGGTGACCATTGTTTCGTAAGAGTAGGGGTCCATGTATGAGCGTGACCAGTAAGTAACTTTGTCATTTAAATATTTTGCGGGAACATACCATTCTTCATTTTGATATCCCTTGCCACTAGGATTATTGTAATCGTCGTAATACCGTAACAGCCCCTTTTGATCGCGTCCCCAGAAAAAACTTCTACGATTTACATTTTTATTAAACGTGAATGGTTCGGGCCAAATACCACCACCTGCAATATGAGCAGTAATATCATCCGAACCTAATAAACCGGGGAATACTTTATGGTATGTTTTTTTATCTTTAGGTAAAGTCGACGCCAGTTGCGCCATATTTTGAACAAGACGTTCTACCGAGGATAGGTGGTTTGCTATTTCAGCTACAACGGTATTACCATCCGTTTGAATCACTCCTTGTTCTATTAAAAGGATTTCATCATGGACGATAGTTTGAAATATTGCAGTGAGAGAAATAACACTTAGCG